>Ga0255752_10001199_pt1 | contig 30478 bp, 28 predicted proteins | sample 011ome_25_FD_179952 | JGI IMG/M metagenome (GOLD analysis project Ga0255752, IMG submission 179952) | Coastal salt marsh microbial communities from the Groves Creek Marsh, Skidaway Island, Georgia - 011512CT metaG (version 2) | ecosystem: Environmental > Aquatic > Marine > Intertidal zone >... | reverse complement strand
GCTCACTTACCATGGGCGCATTCTCGATTTCCTCCCATGACAGCGCGGTCTGGCGCCAGGCAGTGGGGGTCAGAGCACCGTTGCGAAAGGCCTTTTCAGCGACGCGGATGAGCGTGTCGCGCGAAATGCCATAGTCATGCATATAGCGCTGGATCTTCATGCCAAAGTACTGCGTGGTGAGCATGAGTCCGGTCTCGCCGTACCAGTCGTCCAAGCCCCACTCGGCGGGCTTGGGATTGAAGGCGCCCCGGTCGTGCTTATCAAAACCCACCACCAAGCCAACATCATATTGGCCGCTTTTAATCGCCGAATAGGCCGCATTGAGCGAGCTCCCGCCGGTAGCACAGCCGTTGGCAACATTTGTGAACTGCAGCCCGGTGAGCCCCAGCAGGTTTACCAGCGAATCGGCGTTGCCGCTATCCTGACTGCCGCCAAACGCGAACTGCATGGCTTTGAAATCGGTCCCGGCGTCTGCAAGGGCTGCCCTAACCGCAGCCGCGCCTTGTTCCAGCCCCGACATGGTGGCGGTTCTACCAAAGGGATGCAGACCCAACCCTACAATTGCGACTTCCATTGTTAGTGTGCCTCCTCTGCCGCGCAAAACTGGAAGGTCACCAGATCATCTCCTTCCTCATCTTTGCGCACAGATATGATCTCTAATGCCATTGGCATTCCGATGCGGAGCGCGTCCGGCGTATTTTCTCTTAGTCGGCTTTCAACTTTCAGTCCACAGGTTAATTCGATATAGCCGACGCCGTAAGGGCGAAAGGTCTCGGGCGTCTCGTCAGTATGGTAGGGGGTCTTGGGCATGAAGGATTGGATGGTCCATGTCCACAGCGTCCCTGTATTGCCCAACTCGGCTTCCTGGGTATTCTGCCCCGAGCAAGCCCGACACGAGCTTTGGCTGGGGAAGGCGTGTTCACCGCAATCCAGACAACGACTGCCAATCAGGTTTGGATTAGGGGTTGGCCAGGTGAACAGACCGGGATGCAGTGGCTTGGCTCCTGACATCGGGCTTCCTCAATTGTCTATAGCGATACCGTGGAGGTAACGCGGCCCCGTTAGTGCGGGCCCAGTGGTTGTCCTCTCAAAATCAGTCTAGGATATCGCTCACAAAAAAAGCAAGCTGGATTGTTTGCGGAAGACGCTCTCGAATGGAGCGTTCCATAAATCTAAGGGGCTCGAATGAAGAAAAGCAAAGCTGACGGTAAAAGCACGTCGGATTACAAAGCGCCAACGGCGACCCACCGGGCCAAGGCGTCGCGAGTGGGTGAGGGATGGCAGGCAGAAAAAAGTGCCCTGACCCGCCAGGCGATACTGGAAGCTGCCGTGCGGTGTTTCGTGGAACACGGCTATGCCCAAACGACGACAGCGATGATTGCGGAGGAAGCGAACGTCTCACGCGGCGCGATGATGCACCACTTCCCCTCCCGATCAGCCGTCATGAATGCGGTGGTGGGTTATCTGCACGTGCGGCGGCTCAATGAGTATCGCGCCCTCATGACGGGTATTGAGTCCCCTGACGAGAATCTCACTCGTAAAACGATCCGCACGTCGGTCGAATCCGCCTGGAAATACGTTAACTTGCCCTCTTTTATTGCCTACCAAGAGCTGTTGGCTGCTGCCAGGACGGACAAGGAGCTAGCCGAGGCCGTTGGCGAGGTGGAGTTGGATTTCGAACGGGAATTTCTAAAGACCGTGCGCGCGGTGTTCCCGCATTGGAAACAGGTTAAATCATTACAAGCTGCTCACGATCTGGTGCAGTTTGTGATGCAGGGGATGGGCGTGGCGTTTCGCTCGTCTAACCGTGAGCAGCGGGCTCGGCGTGTGATCGAGACGGTGACTGACCACCTCGAGCGCATCTATCTCGCTGATACAGGGGACGCTTAGCTTAAATGAGAGCGTTGTATCACTTTTCGTGACTGCACAACGCTAATCAGCAATTCGAACGTTAAGGAGAAAATCCATGGGTATGGTTGATGGGAAAGTGTGCTTGGTGACAGGGGGGGCCTCCAATCCGGGACTTGGTCATGCCATTGCACACAAGTTGGCCAGCGAAGGTGCCGTTGTCATTGTCACAGACGTTGACGGCGACGGTGCTGCAACAACCGCGGCGGAAATTGTCGCCGCGGGTGGTCTTGCTGAGGCCTGGCAGCAGGACGTAACGGATGAAGCGGCCTGGGATACCACGATGGCGGCGATTATAAGCGAGCATGGCAGGTTGGATGCGCTAATTAACAATGCCGGGATTGCGGTGTTAAAGACGCTGCCGGAGCTCACCCTCGCAGATTACAACCGACAGATGCTGGTGAACATGACCAGTGTGTTTCTCGGTACACAGAAAGCCGTGGCGGTCATGCGGGAGACAGGCGTGAAGGGCTCCGTCGTCAACATGTCATCGGTGGCGGCATTGGTTGGCGTGCCCGCGTGTAGCGCTTACGCCGCCGCCAAGGGTGGGGTCATCGGTTTTACCAAAACGGTAGCCGCCGAGACCGCGGCTGATGGTATTCGTTGTAACACCCTTCATCCGGGATTGATTGATACCAATATGCAACGGCAGTCTTCGGTCGAGAACCCCGAGGAGTACGTGAAATTGAATGCCATGGTGCCTATGGGTTACATGGGGCCCCCTCAAACGATTGCCGATGCCGCTTTATTTCTGGTCTCCGATCTGTCGACCTATATGACCGGTGCGCAGATGGTGATAGACGGCGGATTGATCAATCAGTAACTGCTCAGGAAACAGAGGAGAACCCATATGTGCGACCAGCACTTTGAAGAGCAACAAGCGATTCGTGCCTTACTAGAGCGCTACTGCGACGGCGTGAACCAGCGAGACGCAGAGATCTGGGGGTCTACTTGGTCGGAAGATGCGGTGTGGGAGTTGCCCCATCTTGATATGGAGGGCCTTACGGGGCGGGATACTATCGTTGCCGCGTGGCTCGAGGCCATGAAAATGTTCCCATTGGTGAACATGATGGCCATGCCAGGCATGATCCGTGTTGAAGGCGACCGCGCCACCATGCGGAGTTATACCGATGAGGTGGCAGTGACGCAGGACGGCACTGAGCTTCGTCCGCGCGGTCAGTACGACGACGAGTGTGTGAAAGTTGCGGGAGAGTGGAAGTTTTCGCGCCGCGTTTTCACCGTATTACACGGCGAATAACGTTGATTGCGCGTGGCTCAGACGCCGGGCAACCCCGCTGTCGAGCCGCCGTCGATCACGATCTCCGAGCCGGTGACGAATTTCGAATCATCCGAGGCGAGATATGTTAACAGCGATACGATCTCTTCCATGCTACCTAGCCGTCCCACGGGAGCGATGCCTTCGAGCATCTGCCGCGCCGCGGCGGGGTCCGGGGCTCCAGCGATGGCACCCTGGATGAGCGGCGTTTCGATAACGCCGGGGTGGATTGAATTACAGCGGATACCGGTTTGGGTTTTTGCTAGATGTACGGCGGTCGACTTTGCCAACAGACGCAGCGCGCCTTTGGTCGTTGAGTAGGTCACATCACCAGCGAGAGCGAGAATGCCGTTTATCGAGCTGTTGAGAATGATCGACCCCCCGCTCTGGTCTGGGTTCTTTTTCATCAGTTCAATACTGGCTTTGATCGCCAGCATCATGCCCGTCAGGTTGATGTCGACCAGATTTTTCCAAGCGTCCACTTCGACGGTTTCAATGTCGCTGTCGCCGGTATTGGTGCCCGCGTTAGAGAAGGTGATATCCAGTCGACCATAGTGCTCAAGAACCGCTTGCTTAACCGCGGACCAGCCTTTGACATCCTGTACCGCGTGCTGAACAAAAATGGCCTCAGTGTGCTTCGCAATCTCGGCGCCTGCCGCCGCGTTATTGCCGGTGAAGACGACCTTCGCGCCCTCGTCGCTGAGGCCGTAAACGGCAGCACGTCCAATGCCATTGGTGCCGCCCGTGATGAGAGCGACTTTGCCTTGAAGCTTCTTGGCCACTCGTGTCTCCTGCGCGTGTCGTCTCGGTGTGATGAAACGGGTAAATTGAGGTTTCCCCAAGGGTAGGTAGGCCCACAGAAAAAAGCAAGCACGCTTGACTTTTTCTATTTCGAAATCTAGTTTGGCTCGGCGGGGTAGGGTGCTGCGAATGTGAGATAAGCGCGCTAGCACTCGGCCGAATAGAACCTATAAATAGAAATTCGAGCGGGGTCCGTATGAGCACAGTCAGCGTTATTGTTCGCATCCATTTGAGCGAGGAGAGCGCACCAAAATATGCCGAAGCCGCCAAAGCGGTGGTCGCCAGTACGCGTCAAGAGCCGGGTTGTCAGTGGTATGGTATAGCAACGGACGTTACCGACCCTTGTGTGGTGTGGGTCAGCGAGCAGTGGGCGTCGCAAGCTGATCTCAATGCGCACCTGAAGACGCCCCATGTCGGCGAGTTTTTGGAGGCGTGTGCGGCACTCGAAATTTTAGATATGGAAGTGCGCCAGTATGAGGTCAGTTCCGTGGGTGATCTGGTGATGCCCGAGTAGCAAGCAAGTCAGGAGAGCACAAAGATGACAGTGGATACAAAAATTCAATATAGCCGTATGGGCGCGCGCTTGTTGGACCATGTGCAAAATGGCACGACTGATTGGGCGGCCGACACCATGGAGGTGCCCTCGACCGAATATACCGATCCTGCGATTTGGCAGCAGGAAATGGACACCATTTTTAAAACGCTTCCTATTCTGGTGGGAGTGTCGCAGGAAATTCCCGAGCCCGGTGATTTCAAAACGCTTGAAATTTTGGGGATCCCGCTGCTGATCACTCGGCAGAAAGACGGTAGCGCCAAGGTGCTGATGAACGTGTGCACGCACAGGGGTATGACACTGACTTCAGCGCCTTGCGGCAACCAGAAGCTGTTCAGCTGCCCTTATCACGGGTGGACATTTAAGTCGGACGGCTCCCTGAGAGCGATTGCCGACGCGCCGAAGTTTGGTGAAGTCTGTGACGGTGCGCGTGACCTGGTGCAATTCCCCGCTCATGAAGAGGGCGGGTTGATTTTTGCAGTGCTCAATGCGGACAGCGAAGTGGATATCCGCGAGTATCTCGGCGGCATGATGGATGACGTCGCCAAGAAGGGAATGGATCAGTGGACTTATGTAGGTAATCGCACGATTCATGGGCCAAATTGGAAAGTCGCCTACGACGGATACCTCGAGGGCTATCACTTTAAGGCGGCCCATCCGGAGACCATTGAACCGAGAACCTTCACTAATGTGATGGAGTACGACGCCCATGGTCCACACCAACTGGTCGGGTTCGCCGCCAAGAATGTGACCAGTCTAGGAGAGGTTGACCGGGACGATTTATGGCAGCACGAATCAAAAGGCTTCGATTTTATTCGGCTCTTTTTTCCCAACGTCTCTATTTTTATCGCGCCGGAAATTACCCAGATCGCGCAAATGATCCCCGGCCCGGGTCCCATGGAGAACACTACAATTTTGCATTTTCTGCACCCGACGCCCCCCGAGAATGACGAAGATGTGACGGCGCGAATTGAGATGGTAGATTGGTTGCGCGACGTGGTTCAGGAAGAGGATTACAACGTCGGCTTAAAGCTACAGAAGGGACTGCAAACGGGTTTGATGAAGAGCGTCTTGTTTGGGCGCAACGAACGCGGTAACCAGTATTTTCATCGCTGCGTGAAGTGGTATGCCAGTGGAGGTGAGGGTGCACCTAAGCCGGAACTTTGAGCGCTGAAAATAGTGCAAAAGAAAAAAAGGCATCATCGATGCCCTTTTGTTTGACCTTTATATTGTTGCACCGCCGGCTTGTTTTGGCCCGTATGTCGCATGACGCCTAATGCCGCGCGGAAAGGGTTAGAGCTTCAGCATCAACTTGCCCTCGTTGCCTCCTGAGAACAGCAGGTTATAGGTATCGAGGCAGTTCTCGATGCCCTCGTTTATGTGCTCGCGGAACTTGAGTTGGTCCGCTTTGACCCATTTGCTCAGTGCTGCCTGACCTTCCGCGATGCGATGATAATGGTCACTGACCAGATAACCCTTCACCGTAATCGTGCGCGCGAGAATCTGCCAGTAGTTGTAAGGCCCGGGCACCGGCCCCGTGGCGTTGTAGGTGCTGATCGTGCCGCAAAATAGTAGCGTCGAGTCCTTGTTCATGTTCAGCAGTGCGGCATCGAGAATCTCACCCCCCACGTTATCAAAATAGAAGTCGATCCCTTCGGGGCAGGCGGCGCGGATCGCCGCTTCCATATCCCCCGCAGTGCGGTAGTTGATGCAGTCGTCAAAACCGAGCTCGTCGACCACCCAGCGACATTTTTCATCGGTCCCGGCAATACCAACCACCTTGAGCCCCATCAGCTTGGCAATTTGGCCACCGACAGACCCAACGGCCCCGGCGGCGGCACTCATCAGCATGGTTTGTCCTGCCTGAGCGCCACCTACATCAGCAATAGCGAAGTAGGGGGTGAGACCTACCGCGCCGAGAATATTCACGTAGTAGTGCAGCGGGAAGGTATTGTCTTCGGCCACGGGGGTGCAGAAATCCACTGGAATGGTGCTGTGCGTTTCCCAGCCGCCAAGGCCAAACACATAGTCGCCCGGTTTGATGTGATCGGCGCCACTCTCGAGGACCTCTCCCACTACGGTCGCCCGAACCGGGTCACCAATGGGTATGGGGGGCAAATAGTTGGGGACATCGGACATCCAGCCGCGGATTGCGGGGTCCAGAGAAATATAGTGGTTTTTCACCAGCAGCATCCCGGGCCCGGTCTCGGGAATGGGCGCCTCTTGGAACACCACCTCAGAAGTATCTGGTATGCCTTCAGGCCGCTTCGCCAGAATCCATTGCTGTTTATTACCTTGGCTCATATAGACCTCAGCATTGAAAATGAATGAGGACAAAGCGTAGCGAGGGCGCCTAAAATAAGCAAGCAAGACGGTTTTTTTCTGGCGGGCCCCGATGCTACCATCGGGTTTCCCGGTCACTTTTGACCGGTCTGTTTGATGTCAAAAGGATACCTTTGTGACTGCGTTCCAGCCTGCTTTTCCTAATGCCGATTTGGGAGATAACGAGAGTCGCGCCGTGACCCTGAATGGGCGCCGTATTTTAGTTTGCCGGGCGGCCGGCGACCTATACGCGGTTGAAAATCGGTGCACCCACCAGGAGGCCGAGCTCGAAGGGGGACGCATCCGCGGTTGCTTTATTTCTTGTCCACTGCACGGCGTGCGATTCGATCTCCGAGACGGTAACCCCGTGGGCCAGCTGACGCGTGTGCCTTTGCCAACGTTCGAAGTCCGCTTGGTTGACGGTGTCATAGAGGTGGCTGTTTGATGTCTCGTGCCGTTGTGCTCGTGAAACACCCTGAAGGCGCGGTGATGGAGGCGGACTTTGGAGTAGTCGAAGTGCCCGATGCGCTGTGCCCTGCGGGGTATTTTCGAACACGCAATCGCGTGATCTCTCTGGATGCGGGGTTTCGCCAGTGGATGACGGCTGGTGCGGGGGATAACTATCTGACCGGGATGCAGATTGGTGAACCGGTACAAAGCATCGTTCTCGGGGAGGTGACTGAGTCCCGGCATCCGGACTATCCGGTGGGAACACTGGTCAGTGCGAGAACCGCCTGGGAGGAGAGCAGTCTTCTCGATGGCAGCGATCTATGCGCTCCGCTGGCGGTTTCCCCGGAGATCCCCCTTTATCAATACATGGGAGTTCTCGGCCCCACCGGCATGACGGCGTGGGTCGGACTTTTCAAGATCGGTCAGCCGTCGGCCGGAGAAACGGTCGTGGTCAGCGCCGCGGGCGGCGCAGTGGGGACCATCGTTGGACAGCTAGCAAAGGCCGAGGGATGCCGCGTCATTGGTCTGACCAGCAGTCGATCCAAAGCTGATTGGCTAGAGCAAACTGTCGGTTATGACACGGTGATAGATCGTGAGACCCAGCCCGATTTGGCTAGCGCGCTGAGGGCTGCCGCTCCCGAGGGTATTGATATTTTCTTTGACAATGTGGGCGGCGAGGCGTTGGATACCGCCATGGGTCAACTGCGCGAACGAGCCCGCGTGGTGCTTTGCGGCGCGATTTCTCAGTATGAAAGCGCCATTCAGCCACTGACTAACAGTTGGGAGCTCATCACCAAACGCGCGCGGATGGAGGGCTTTATGTTTTCCGATTATTTTGAGTCCTTTCCGGAGATTGGCGCTGATCTTTATCGTCGTCTGCAGGACGGACAGATAGAAAGTTTCGATGCGCTCTATGAAGGTATCGAGCAAGCACCCCGCGCATTTTGCGACATGATGCGGGGGGTTTCCCGAGGAAAATGTCTGGTGGTGCTGGACTAAAAGATGCCGACGCAATTACATGATGTGCCAGAAGCGTTGCTGAGCGACTTTGATATTGTGGCAGACACGGGGCTGGCGGAAGATCCACAACAGCGATTGCTGGAGGCGCTGGTTCGAGATCCGCGCGACATTGTGTATACCCCCCACAATGGCGGCCATTGGTTGGTCACCTCCCATGAGCTGGGCCGAGAGATACTCAGCAATGCGGAGCGCTTTGGCTCCTTTCCGATCGGGATCCCAGCCAACATGGAGCAACGCCCTCGGCTGATTCCGCTCGAGAGTGCCGCGGCTGAGCATCGGCGGTATCGCCGATTGCTACTGCCTATTTTTGAGCCGGAAGCTGTGGGGCGGCTGCAAACCGGCGCTGAGAAATTGGCGGCCCAAGTGTTGGATGACGTTCTGCCCACGGGAGAATTTGATTTTTTGTGGAAAGTCGCCAAGCCGATCTCGATGGGGCTTTTTGTTAACCAACTGGGGTTGGAGCCCGAGCGACTGGACGATTTTTACGCCTGGGAGACCGGATTTTACCGGGCGCCCACCATGGAAGAGCGTGTCCAGTGCGGCGAAAACATAGGCCGCTACCTATTTGAAGTCGTCAAGCAACACGTCGCGTCGCCCAAAGATGACATCGTCAGTATGTTGCTCGACGTCGAGGTAGAGGGCGAAAAACTCTCTCTCGAGGAGGTTCACGCCATTTGCTACCTCCTGTTTCTCGCCAGCATCGATACGGTCGCTACGATGCTGAGCTTTATCGTTCGCCACCTCGCCCGTGATCAGGCGTTATTTGCTTCGCTCAAAGCTGACCCAAGTAAGATTGCCGACTCGGTGGACGAATTTCTGCGCATGCACGCGTTTATCAATCTCAATCGCATCTGCGAGCGCGATACTGAATTTCACGGCGTCCAGTTTCGTGCCGGCGATAATATCGTCGTGCCGAGCTTTGTGACCGATCGCGACGATCGCGTTTTTGCCGACCCGGATACATTTAATTCCGATCGCAGCAAGCGCGAGCGTAATCAGCATCATGCCTTTGGCGCTGGCGCGCATAAATGCATCGGATTGCACGTGGCGAAGATGGAGGTGCGGGTGGTGCTGGAAGCGCTGTTTGCGCGGGTCAACGCTCTGTCTTTGGTCTCCGAGGCTGCAGTCGTTGGCCACGGTGGAACCACCATGGGACTCGATACGATCCCGATCCGAGTGACCTAGCAGGCCTGTGAATGTGACGGGTATTTCTGCGGCGCAGAAAACTGAGGGAAAAGATGGATCAACCTAAAAAGATTTCCCGTCGCCAGGCGTTGGGTGGAGCGCTGGCGGGGGGGGGCTGCGTTGTCACTGGGTAAGGCCACTGCAGCACGCAGCGACGTTCGGCGGAACCAGTGGGACTGTGAGGCCCCTATTGCCCCATTATTCTGGCGCCCGGTGTGCTGGACACCAATGGCGGCCCCTTGACCGATGCCAGTGCGCGCATTGTCGACGAGTAGCTACAGCCCACACCGGATTTGATACCGACGCTCATGGCACGTTGTGCGGTATGCCATATGACAGGCGGTGAGCCCGGGGGTATGGTGTTAACCCCTGACGCGCCTGTGCTGACCTGGTGGGGCGTGATGCGATGGGATTGCCAGCGATGAAGCGAGTGAACCCTGGTGAGCCGCAATCCAGCTATCTTACGCACAAGCTCTGGGGTAGCCATCGCGAGGTTGGCGGCAGCGGATCCCGGATGCCGCTACACCAGCCAGCCTTGCCCAAGTCAGTTCAGGAACAATTTACCAATTGGGTTTTGGCGGGTGCGCCTGACAACTAGGACGCGACGGGTAGTAGTCTCCTCATAATTCAACTATGGTTTTGCCGAAGTTCTCCCCGGCAAATAGATCCGCAAAAGCTTTGCCGACGTTTTCGATGCCCACGAGGCGATGCTCAGGAGATTGAATCACACCCTCGCGAAGCCAGGCAGAGAGTTTTTCGCGAGCCTCGTCATAGCGGTCATGCCGAAAGTGCGTCATAAAGCCTTCGACTGAGAGTTCTTTGGTAATCAGCTCAAAGAGGTTATTGGGGCCATGAGGTGTGACGCCGTATCCCGAGATCGCACCGCACAGCACCATGCGGCCCCGATGATTCATGTTGCTGATAGCGGCTTCCAGCGTTTGCCCGCCGACATTATCAAAAAATACATCTACACCATCGGGGCAGGCCGCTTGAATGGCTTCCGCAAGTGGCGGTTCGCCAGATCGTATTACGGCAGCGTCATAACCCAATGTTTGGCAAACCCAGTTGGCTTTTTTCTTCGATCCGACAATGCCCACGACGCGAGCACCCGAAAGTTTGGCGATCTGGCCCGCAATGGTGCCCACTGCACCGCCTGCTCCGCTGATTAAAACGCAGTGATCTGCGGTAGGTTTGGCGATATCGGTGATTCCAAAGTAGGCAGACATCCCGGTGTCACCGAGTACACCCATGTAGGCGCTGGGGTTGAACTCCAACTTGTCCGGGAGGCGGGCGATAAAGTCGGTGCCATCGCTCAGGCTGTGGGTTTGCCAGGCAAAGCGCGCCATCAGTTTTTCGCCCACGGTATAATCCGGATGCTTCGAGTCAATCACCTCGGCGAGCACCAGGCCCATGACCGGTTCATTCAACGGCATGGCGGGGAGCACTTCGTCTCCTGAATCCGCGTTCATCCAGTTGCGGAATCCCGCGTCCAAAGAGATAAAACTGTTGTGGGTGAGAAAGGTACCTTCGGTGACTTCTGGAAGGGGCGCGTCGACTAAAGCGAAATCAGCGTCGACCGGGTTACCCAAGGGTCGCCTTGCTAATACAACAGACTGCATCATGGTTTTTGTCCTTATTGTCGGATCAGCTAGTCGGCCAGATTGTCTGATCGTGCACAAAAAAGCCACCCGAGGGTGGCTTCTTGAATGGGTAAGGGGAGTTTAGAACTCGTACCCGATGGTAATGCCGAATTGTTGTCGCGGCGCAATCTCTGCCCAAGTAAATGATCCGGTTGTATAACGACGCTGCACTCGGTTCCCATCTTCTAGGACATCGGTTCCGTAAAGGATGACCTTGAAGGTACCGTTCTGGGTATCTCGCAGGTAAGTCGCGGACAGATCCAGGCTCTCCCAATCGTCGATCGTGATTTTCGGGAAGGTGGCCGGGTCGTAGATCGCCCAGGGTGTTTGCGTGTAAACCTCATCTTGGAAACTGTAGTTTGCTGTCAGGATTAACTCTCCCCCGAGCAGTTGCGAGACGTGCTCGGCTCCCAAGCTCCAAGTTAGCTCCGGTGCGTATAGAAGTTGCGCCCGACCAGAGATATCCGCTCCGTTGTAGTCGTAGCTGTCGTAGTTGCCATCAAGCGTGCCCAGTGATCCTCTCAAAGTGAGTGCATCGGTGGGCATCCAGATGCCCTCGACCTCAATGCCATCCATGCTTGTCTCACCAACATTCTTAATAAACGAGCAGGTAATGCCTGCTGCGTCCTCTGCTGCACCACCCTTGCCACACTCAGGAAAACTAGCGGGCGTAATAACTGGGAGCTGCATGTCGGTATATTCAGCACTGTAGTAGGTGATATTGAGCTGGGTGCTCGCAGTTGGATTGGTTCTGATGCCAATCTCAATATTATCGACTTCCTCTGAATCGTAAGGTGCTACTTCAGATGGTGTCGTCCCTCGATTAAAAAAGCCCCCGCTACGGAAGCCCGTAGAGTATGAGGCGTAAGCCATACCTCTAGAGAAATTGCGTTGTATCACCGCTCGGTATGTCACGTTGTCATCACCAAATGACGGTGTTGCCGCCATTTGCAATACGCTTGGATCTGTATTGTTTGCGATACGATCGGCATCTCCAACCACTGGAGGCCAAGAATAAGACTCCATATTCTTGTCTTCGTCTGTATAACGTGCGCCCAGTGTCATCGACCAGTTATCGCTAAAGTCGTAGTTGAGTTCGCCATAGAAGGCTTGTGCCTCGGCCTCGTGCGTTACCGTAAAGGGCTGGATGGGCCCAGACGTGATAAAGGAGTCGGCCTCCAGATAGTAGAATCCGGCTACGTAATTCAGAGGGCCATCAGAGTCTGAGCTGATCTGTAACTCATGAGAGGTTTGTTTGAAATCCTGGAATCGATTTACCGGGAAGAATACCGTGGCGGAGCCCCACGAGGACTCGTGGACTTCTTCCTCGTAGTCCATGATTCCCATGGTGTATTTGAACTGATGCCCTGCTGCATTGTGGGTGACTTGCAGAGTTGAGTTATCGCCCCACATATACGCTTCTAGCGGGTTGAGCTGAGGAGAGGTTTTGTAATCATCCGCTTGTGATGCCAAATAACCTGTGAGGGGCTCAGGGAAAGGCCCTACCATTAAGTTATCTGGTGCGATGGTGTCATGATCATAGTCGTCGTAAGTGAACAGAACCGACGTGTTCTCTGTGAAGTCATAGCGGATGCTGGCGGAAATCGTTGTGGAGTCACGGAAATCGCGCCGACCGTTTAGGGTGGTGTTGTAGACGTGTGAGTCAGATTGAATATTTTTGAACGCTAGTTTGATACCACCGTTTTCACCTAAAGGCATATTCAGAACGCCTTTTACGTCGGTCATATCCTGATCACCAAATGTCGCTTGCAGCTTCACGCCCCACTCGCCAGTGGGTTTAGTCCGCGTGACGTTGATCACTCCGCCGATGGTATTTCTGCCGAAGAGCGTGCCCTGGGGGCCACGCAAAACTTCGACTGAGTCAACATCAAACATGTCGAATACGGCACCTGAGTTGCTGGCCATAAAGACACCGTCAACGGCAACGCCGACAGTGGGCTCCAGAGACTTCTCGATGTCGTCGTAGCCAATGCCCCGAATGCTGGCGCTCAAAGATTCAGAGCCGATGTAGGTCTGGTGCAGCTCTACGTTGGGGACCATTTTGTCGATATCAGTGGTTCGCTGGATGGACCCTCTCTCGAGCTGGTTTGGCGTCAGGGCTGTAACCGCAACTGGCACGTCTTGCAGCGATTCTTGCCGTTTGCGCGCTGTGACCACCACCTCCTCGATCAGGCTTTCCTGTGCCAGCACCTGGGAGGGGGCAGCTAATAAACCCGCAGCGCTTGTAGCGGCAACGCAGACTGTTAGCGCAATTGGGGACTTGCGTGACAAAAGGTTTCTCATGGCTATGCTCCGATTTTTATGGCTTTAAGGTTCTGTGGTGGGGCGTCGGCGCCCTTCTTTGCGGGCATTAATCTGACATAGTGCAAAGGAAGATGCAAACAGCCAAGATTGTTTTTTTCCACATTTTTTGTATGTGTTTGGGGGGTTTAACCGGGTTGGATTTAGCGCTAAAAAATTGCGGTTACGGTCCCCCAAATTTCGGTGGAAAAGCGAGAGGGCCCGCCAGTCAGCCGCAGTCCGACTCGGGCCCTCTACTAAATTGCGGAACACGTTGATTGGCACCGAGGTATGAGTCTGGACACCAGCCATCTTGCGGGGCTTAGACCTGGGGATTCATCTCGAAACAGGCCGTATCACCATCCGCAGGTAGCCAATCCCGCGCAGTGCTGGTCCAGCAGGTCATGGCAACTGACAGCCAACTGGTATCCTCCATCCCTCCGGCTTTAATGAACATCTGACCGGGAATTTCGTCCACGAAGGTGAACATCTGGCTACCGCAGTTGGGACAAAAACCCCGGTTGACGTGCGAGCCTTCGAAACCTATGGAGCCGTAGATTTTGTATTCACCAGAGATTGAGACAGCGTCCTGAGGGAACATAATGACTGTTGCTTTGCCTGACCCCGTGACGCGTTGACAATCTTTGCAATGACAATGGAGTCCAAAGCCCACTTGCGTCTCATCAAATTCATATTGAACGTTACCGCACAGACAATGCCCTTTTTGCATGGAGACTCCTGTTCGACTCATGGTTTGGTGCGTACAACCCTCACTGCTCATCTATCCTAACAACGTGGGCTGATGGAAATAAGTGGCCGATGCCCGCTCGTGTGGTTTGATGCGTTGACGGCGACCGGCGATGCTATCACTTATCCACGCGTTTTTGAGCTTCACTCATTTAAACCGGCCATGCGCCGAATTGCGGCGTAGCGGGCAGCCCAAATGCGGCGACTCAGTGCGGCATCAGGTGCAAATAACTCAGAGGCATGATACGCGCCTGGCCACAGGTGGAATTCAACAGAGACACCGGCCGCGGAGAGTCGCTGTGTGATTTCGATGTTTTCATCGCGGAATAAATCCAGATCACCGACATCGATATAGGTGGGAGGAAGGCGAGTGAGATCTTCAGCGCGAGCTGGAGCAGCGTAAGCGTCGGCCGCCTCGCCACCGAGATACCAGCCCCACGCCTCTATCGAGCCTGCGCGGTCCCAAATGCCGATATCGACGACTTCGTGGGAAGAAGCTGTTTGGTGACGATCATCGATCATGGGGTAAATGGGTAGCAGGTATTTCAGAGCTGGGCCGTTCCGGTCGCGGAGCATTAGCGCCACCGCCAGAGCGAGACCGCCACCCGCAGAGGCTCCCATCAGCCCTATATTGGTCGGGTCCATGCCCAGCGTTTCGGCATTGGCAAACACCCAACTGACGCCGGCGTAGCAATCCTCGGGGGCTGCGGGGTACGGGTGCTCAGGTGCCTTGCGGTAGTCGATAGAGGCAATCGGCATATTTAGCTCGGTGGCTGCCTCTCGCATGTTCTCGTCCTGGCTCTCGAGATCTCCCATGATCATGCCGCCGCCATGGATGTAAATCAGCCCGGGTGATATCGCCGCCGCCGTCTCGGGCCGGTAAAGCCGTAAAGCCAAGCTCCCGCCTGGCCCCGGGTATTGATGCTCAGTAATCGTTAGTCGAGTGAAGGTGCCCTTTGGTGCGGCGGCTCTCGACGCCGAAATGGCTGCTCTGCGGGCGACGATATCGGCGATTCCGTTAAAGCCTCCGGGAAGAGCTTCCCACAATGCTTCAAGCGGAGGTCTGCTCTCTGCGTCAATGCGATCCCAAAGTGACATGGTCGTGCTCCTATTTTTTGAGAGAGGAGTGTAGCGCTCCTATGCCGGAAGAACGAATTCTGAGGAGATAAAAAACCCGGGAGTCAGACACAAAAAAGGGCGCCGAAGCGCCCTGAGATATAGATAAATGGTCAGTCCCAGTTAAGGGCACCACCGGTTTGGTATTCGATGACACGCGTCTCGAAGAAATTCTTCTCCTTTCGCAGATCCATGATCTCTGACATCCAGGGGAAGGGGTTCTGCGCACCGGGGAATTGTTCGGTCAATCCCAGCTGTGTCAGCCTGCGGTTGGCGATAAAGTGCAGATACTCTTCCATCATGGCGGCGTTCATGCCCAGCACACCCCGGGGCATCGTGTCTCGCGCGTATTCGATCTCGATAGCTGTGCCCTCGAGGATCATTTGTGTTACCTCTTCCTTGAATTCTGGCGTCCACAACCTGGGGTTTTCGAGCTTGATCTGGTTAATCACGTCGATGCCAAAATTCAGATGCATGGATTCATCGCGCAAGATGTACTGGAATTGTTCGGCAACTCCGGTCATTTTGTTGCGTCGACCCATCGATAGGATTTGGGTAAATCCGCAGTAGAAGAAAATACCCTCGGTCACAGCGTAGAATCCGATCAGGTTGCGCAGTAACTGCTGGTCTGCTTCCAGCGTGCCGGTATTGAAGTTCGGATCTGAAAGAATATGCGTATGGCTGATGGACCAGGCCGCCTTCTTGGCGACCGAGGGAACCTCGCGATACATGTTGAACACTTCGCCTTCATCCATCCCCAGTGACTCGATGCAGTACTGGTAGGCGTGCGTGTGAATGGCTTCTTCGAAGGCTTGACGCAGCAAATACTGGCGACATTCGGGATTAGTCACCAGGCGATAAATTCCGAGCACCAGATTGTTGGCAACCAGCGAATCGGCGGTGGAAAAGTAGCCCAGCGAACGCATGACAATACGACGCTCGTCCTCACTCAGGCCCTCTTTACTCCTCCAAGTCGCGACGTCTGCCGTCATATTAATTTCTTGAGGCATCCAGTGGTTGGCGCAACCGTCAAGGTACTTCTGCCACGCCCAGTCGTACTTGAACGGCACCAGCTGATTGAGATCAGCGCGACAGTTAATCATCGCCTTTTCATCCACCGACACGCGCGACGCGCCTATCTCCAACTCTTCAACCGCTGCTGAGGTGTCCATGTTGGCGATAGCGGCTTCTGCTGCTTGCATGGCTTGTGGTGTGGGCTCCGCCGACCGCGTTTCCTCGGCAGGCTCCGTCACCTCATCGATAACGCTTTGCGCGGCAGCAGCGGCAGCCACGACCGCCGGTTCAGGCGCCAATGCCGTCGTTTCGTCCTGATTGTAATCTTCCCAAGTCAGCATGTGTTTTGTCTCCTATTACAGCTCGCCTTTATTGACAGGCTTCACAATCTGGATCATCCAGCGAACAGGCGTTTGGCACAGGCGCAGGCTGTGGCGCTTCTGTCGCACTGGATACGGCGTTGAGGTTCCCGGTACTCACGGTGGATTTCTCCGTTCCCGTTGCAGCGAGTGACCGCAGGTAGTAAGTCGTTTTCAAACCGCTGTACCAGGCCATACGATAGGTTACGTCAAGCTTTTTTCCACTCGCGTTGTTGATATAGAGGTTGAGTGACTGAGCTTGATCGATCCACTTTTGTCGACGGCTAGCGCTATCGACAAGCCACCGTGGCTCTACCTCAAATGCTGTCGCATATTTGGCTTTGAGATCGGCGGGGATACGATCAATTTTTTGTACGCTCCCGTCAAAGTACTTCAGGTCATTGACCATCACTTTGTCCCACAGGTCACGGCTTTTGAGATCATTGACCAGATAGGGATTTACAACTGTAAACTCACCAGACAGGTTCGATTTCACGTACAGATTTTGATACGTGGGTTCAATGGACTGCGATACGCCGGTGATATTGGCAATGGTCGCGGTGGGCGCAATCGCCATGACGTTTGAGTTGCGCATACCCGCTGCAGCAACCTTTGCCTTGAGGGTGTCCCAGTCGAGGGTCTTGTCTCGATTGACATCGATGTACTTTTCACCCCGTTGCTCGATCAGGATATCAAGCGAGTCGACTGGGAAGATGCCTCTGCTCCAGAGGGAGCCGTCGTAGGAAGAATAAGTGCCACGTTCACTCGCCAGCTCGCTCGAGGCCTCAATGGCGTAGTAGCTGATAGCTTCCATGGATCTGTCGGCAAAGGTGACGGCCTCATCAGATCCGTAGGGCGCATCTATCCGGTAGAGCGCGTCCTGGAAGCCCATCAAACCCAAGCCTATCGGGCGATGGCGGAAATTGGAGGTTTCCGCTTGCGGCACCGAGTAGTAGTTAATGTCGATGACGTTGTCCAACATCCGGATCGCGGTGCGCACGGTGCTGCGAAGTTTGTCCAAATTAAGCTCACCGTTTTCGATGTGTTGCGGCAAGTTGACCGAGCCGAGGTTGCAGACGGCAATTTCTTCCGAGTTGGTATTGAGCGTGATTTCGGTACACAGGTTAGATGAGTGCACGACGCCGCAATGCTGCTGAGGTGAGCGCAGGTTGCACGGGTCTTTGAATGTCATCCAGGGGTGGCCCGTCTCAAAGATCATCCCCAGCATCTTGCGCCACAGGTTTTGTGCCTTCAGGGTTTTGTGCAGTTTGAGTTCGCCGTTACGGGCCATCTGCTCGTAGTGCGCGTAGCGCTCTTCAAACGCAGTGCCATACAAGTCGTGCAAATCGGGGACGTCATTGGGGGAAAACAGTGTCCACTCGCCATCCTCGAACACGCGCTTCATAAACAGGTCGGGAATCCAGTTTGCGGTATTCATATCGTGGGTGCGGCGCCGGTCGTCGCCCGTGTTCTTGCGCAGATCGAGGAATTCCTCGATGTCCATGTGCCATGTCTCCAGATAGGCGCACACGGCCCCCTTGCGCTTGCCTCCCTGGTTAACGGCTACGGCCGTGTCGTTCACGACTTTCAAAAAGGGAACAATACCCTGACTCTTGCCATTGGTGCCTTTGATGTAAGCGCCCAACGCTCTCACGGGGGTCCAGTCGTTCCCCAGGCCGCCCGCAAATTTGGACAGCATGGCGTTGTCTTGAATAGCGCCGTAAATGCCGAACAGGTCATCCGGCACCGTGGTCAGGTAGCAGGAACTGAGCTGTGGCCGTAAGGTGCCTGAATTGAATAGCGTCGGTGTAGAGCTCATGTAATCAAAAGATGAAAGGAGCCGGTAGAACTCGATAGCCCGAGCGTTGCGATCGTCTTCCCGGGTTGCCAACCCCATGGCTACCCGCATAAAGAAAATCTGGGGCAGCTCAAACCGAACCTCGTCACTGTGGATAAAGTATCGATCGTAGAGTGTTTGCAGACCCAGATAGGTGAACTTCAGGTCGCGCTCTGACTGCAGTGCTTCTCCGAGTAAATCAAGATCAAACTCCGCCAGATTCGGTGCCAGTAGCTCGAGTTCGATACCGCGCGTAATAAACGCCTTGAGTGCTTGCGGGTAGTAGGCTTCCATCTCTGCCTGTGTGGCACTCTCTGCCACGCCGAGGAAGGTCAAGCCCTCGGCGCGCAGGTCATCCAACAACAAGCGCGCTGCGGCGTAACTGTAGTTGGGTTCCTGCTCGATCATTGTGCGCGCGGTGATCACCAGCGAGGTGCTGCACTCTCTCGCTGACACGCCGTCATAGAGGTTGCGCAAAGCCTCGTCGATAATGGACGACTCACTGACGTCCTGCAGGCCGGCACAGGCCTCGGCCACGATGGTGCCGATGCGTTCAATATCCAGGGGCTGACGACTGCCATCAGGCTGGACGATATTGATACCCTTGGCTGCCGCCTGAGATTCCGGGGACAGTGCCACGCGGGCATCGCGCTCTTGACGTCTTGCTTCGCGATAGATGACATAGTCCCGAGCGATCTTGTGCTCCCCGCCGCGCATCAGCTCCAGCTCAACCTGGTCCTGAATATCCTCGATGTGCAGCGTTCCGCCCGACGGCATGCGCCGCTTGAAGGTAGCTACGACCTGAGCGGTTAGATTGGCAACGGTCTGATGGATGCGGCTGCTCGCGGCGGCGGTGCCACCTTCGACCGCCAAAAATGCTTTGGTGATGGCGACCGTGATTTTGCTGTCTTCAAACGGTACGACCGTGCCGTTGCGCTTGATGACACGGAGCTGTCCGGGTGCTGTCGCGGTCAGGCGGGTCGGGTTGGGATTTTCTCTGGTCGCTGCCGGCGTGGCTGCAACGCTTTGTTGTTCTAATGATTCACTGCCTGTTTGCATAAGTCGGGCCGCCTCTGAAACGCCTTCGTGTCGGGTAAAATCGCGCTACTTTCCGGGCAATACCTGTCAGTTGAGCTTTTCGGGTTTTTTTGGCTCAACACCTATATATAGGGGTTCTTGCTCGCGGAAACCCCAAGATAGGCGGGTATGGGCCATAATGCAAGCAGAGCATGCTGGGTTTTTTTTGTGGGTAATCTGTGCGTAAGTGAACCAGTGCCTTAGCCCCCTAGCCCTAACTTATTGACTTAGTGCATAAAAACGGAAGTATGCCTGTGAACCATCGAAGCCATAACCAATAGGGCACTCGGCAATCGATTGACTGAAAAATTCACAGGTTACGGGGTTTGACGGGTGTCACTCCCCGCTCGGTCAGGCTCAAGGGTTGATCAGAAACTCGAGCAGCGCTTTTTGGGTATGGAGTCGGTTCTCGGCTTCCTGCCAAATCACATGATCAGGCGCGTCCATCAGGTCTGCGGTGATCTCCTCGCCCCGGTGCGCAGGCAGGCAGTGCATGTACAGCGCGCCGCTTGCAGCTTTTTCGAGCAGCTGCCGATTCAGTTGGTAGGGCGCAAGTAATTCGGCGCGCGCTTCTTGCTCCGCTTCTTGTCCCATCGATGCCCACACGTCGGTCACGAGCAGATCAGTCCCCTGCACAGCGTTCTCGGGTGCTCTTTCGATCCTGACGAATCGCTCGCAAGCCTTAAGTAGTGTGGGATTCGGTTCGTAGCCGTCGGGGCAGGCAACCACTAACTCGAAATCCAGCAAGCGCGCCGCATTCATCCAAGAATGGCAGACATTGTTACCGTCTCCCAGCCAGCAAACCTTGCGCCCGGCAATGTCGCCGCGGTGTTCAAAAAACGTTTGCAGATCGGCAAGGATTTGACACGGATGAAACTCGTCGGTCAGGCCGTTAATGACCGGCACCCGTGAGTGTGCTGCGAAACACTCAACGTCAGTGTGAGAGTAGGTTCGAATCATGACGGCGTCTACCATGGACGAAATGACGCGGGCGCTATCTTCAATGGGTTCTCCGCGCCCCAACTGAGTGTCCTGTCCGGACAGAAACAATGCAGAGCCGCCTAACTGGGCCATGCCTGCCTCAAACGAGACCCGGGTTCGCGTCGACGCTTTGGTGAAAATCATTGCCAACGACTTTCCGCTCAAGCTCAAGGGTTCGGTACCGGTTTGCCGCAGCGCTTTGAGCTCAATTGCGCGCTGAATCAGGCGCCGAATTTCGTCGGGGGTGAGGTCCATCAGTGTGAGGAAGTGTCGGGTTGGTGCCATTACGGTGCTTCCTGTTCGGCGATTTCATTGAGGACGTCAGCGATGCCGGCGCCCAGCTCTCCGGCCTGCTCGTGGCTCATTACCAGCGGCGGCAGCACGCGAATGGTATCCCCGCCGGCGATATTGAGGAGTAGGCCTCGGTCCAGACCGCGTTTTACAATGGTGTCCGTCGGCGTGGCCGGCTGAATACCAATCATCAGTCCGCGTCCGCGGACATCGGCGATCAGTGTGGGATCGGCAATTCGCTGTTTAAGGCCCGCTAACAGGTGATGTCGCAAAATCTCTGCCTCCGGCAATAAATTGCCTTCCTTAAGGGCTGTGAGTACCGCCCGCGCGGCTGCACAACACAGCGGATTGCCGCCATATGTCGAACCGTGATCTCCCGGGCCCAGTTGTCGCGCCGCCTCGCCTCTGGCCATGCACACGCCAATGGGGAGCCCGTTTCCCAGGCCCTTTGCTGTCAATAGCACGTCGGGTTCGACCCCCAGTTGTTCAAACAAATAGGTACTGCCGCAACGGCCGTTGCCTGTTTGCACCTCGTCAAAGATCAGAAGCCAATCATGAGTGGAGCAGAGGGTACGGAGTCCGGCGAGATAATCGGGCGCCAGTGGCCGGATCCCACCTTCTCCCTGAATGGGTTCAACCATGACCGCTACCACGTCAGCCAGCGCTGGGCCGAGATGCTCTATCGCGGCAAGATCGTTAGCGGGCACCCGGAGGAAGCCGTCGAGCAGCGGGCCAAAACCCTGGCGGATTTTGGCGCTGCCGGTAGCCGATAATGCGCCGATGGTTCGGCCGTGGAACGCTCCCTCAAGCACAATAATCTGTGGCGTAGCGATCCCTTTTCGATCGCCATATCGTCTCGCCAGTTTAATCGCCGCCTCGTTGGCTTCCGCGCCAGAATTACAGAAGAACATATTCTCCATGCCGGTTGCGTCGCTGAGCATCTCGGCCACCTGCTCCTGCAGGCGGATGTGGAACAGGTTTGATGTGTGCACCAGGCGCGAGACCTGTTCGGCAACGGCGGCCGTTACCCCCGGGTGGTTGTGTCCAAGGTTAGTCACCGCGATGCCTGACACGCCGTCCAGATAAGCACGCCCTTCGATGTCGAAAAGCAGAGCGCCTTCTCCATGCGAGAAGGTCACGGGCAATCGACCATAGGTCGGCATAATGGCGGTGTTGGACTGAGGCATTGAGACGAGTGATCTATCGGTGTGACGGGTGCCAAGAGTAGCGAAGCGCTGTCACGAGTCAAATGTCTTTAATAAAGGCTCTCCGCCTGATCCTCTCGTCGTATTACAATGTCTCCAGCAGACATTTACCCAAGACAGCTAAACGCACCCATTCTACGGAGCACGCTATGGATATCATGGACACGATTCGCGAGCAGATTGAAAGCAATCACATCATCCTTTATATGAAGGGTTCGCCCAATCAGCCACAGTGCGGGTTTTCCGCCCGGACAGTGCAGGCACTTATGGCCTGTGGCGAGCGTTTCGCCTATGTGGATGTATTGAGTAATCCCGAGATACGCGCCAACCTCCCTGCCTATGCCAACTGGCCCACGTTTCCCCAGCTGTGGGTGCAAGGTGAGCTGATCGGTGGCTGTGACATCGTTTGCGATATGGAAGCCTCGGGCGAGTTAAAGGCGCTGGTCAGCGCCGGTGCGGAAGACGCCGGCGCTTGAACCAGCGGCCTTGATTCCGGAGCCGGCATCAATGCAGGTCAGTGAATTGATTACCCATATGGCCCGTGCTGCCCAAGAGGCATCGCGATTTGTCGCGAGCGCGCCCGTAGCGCAGCGCAACGATGCTTTGCTGGCTATTCGACAGGAGATAATGAAGAGTCGCGCCAGTCTACTGGCGGCCAATGAAGCGGATCTAGCGGCGGCACGGCATCTCCAGTTGGACAACGCGTTGATCGATCGTCTGGCGCTGAATCCGGCGCGCCTCGATGCTTTGGAAGAGGGATTGCAACAGGTGGCGTCACTGCCCGATCCCATCGGTGCCATTGAGGACCTTCGCAGAATGCCCTCAGGAATCGAAGTAGGAACGATGCGCGTGCCGTTGGGTGTGATTGCGATCATTTTCGAGTCGCGGCCTAATGTAACTGTTGAGGCTGCTGCCTTGTGCCTGAAAGCGGGCAACGCGGTCCTGCTGCGGGGTGGTTCCGAAGCCATCCACTCCAACACGCAACTTGGGGAGTTGATTGGCCGTGGACTTGCTAAGGCGGGACTGCCTGCAGCCGCGGCGCAGGTGGTCCCCGTTGTTGATCGGGAAGCAGTGGGTGCGTTGCTGACCCTGCCTCAGCACATCGACTTGGTAGTGCCGCGCGGCGGTAAGGGCTTGATAGCGCGGGTGTCGGCAGAAAGCCGTGTCCCAGTGCTCAAGCACCTCGACGGAATTTGCCATGTGTTCATTGATCGAGATGCTGACCCCGACAAAGCTATGGCGATTGCGATTAACGCCAAAACCCAACGCTACGGTACCTGCAACACGATGGAGACATTGCTGATTGCGCGCGAGCAGACGTCGCTCTTACCCCGTCTGGTAACGGCCCTGCAGGAGCGTGGCGTAGAGGTGAGAGGATGTCCGGTATCCCGCAGTGCGGCGCCTGATATTGTTATCAACGCGGAGGAGGCCGACTGGGGTACAGAGTATCTGGCGCCGATTTTATCTGTGCGGGTGGTCGACAGTGTGGACGAGGCGATGGCACACATTGCGCGCTACGGCTCAGATCATACTGAGAGTATTGTCACTGAAAATAGTGAGACTGCCGCGCGATTTTTGCGGGAAGTGGATTCCAGTTCTGTCATGCACAACGCATCGACTCGGTTCGCGGATGGGTTTGAGTATGGGCTGGGTGCAGAGATCGGGATCTCTACTGACAAACTACACGCCCGGGGGCCGGTTGGCCTCGAAGGGCTAACCTCACGAAAATATATCGTCAAGGGCGACGGACATATTCGGCAATGAGGCGTCGGGGTGACTGACCGTCAGCGTGCGCGTGGCTTATTGGGTGGCGCTTTTGATCCCGTTCATATCGGGCATCTGCGCGGCGCATTATCGGTGCGCGACGCGCTGGGATTGGAGCGCGTCGATTTTATACCGGCGGCACAGTCCCCCCTTAAGGACCAGAGCGTGGTCAGTGCAACCCATCGGCTCGAGATGTTACGTGTGGCAGTCAGAGATGTCCCCGGGCTCGGCATCGACGACCGCGAGCTCAATCGCGCAGGCCCCTCGTTTTCTATTGATACGCTGATGGCTGTGAGGCAAGAAGCTGGTGTGGATTGTCCGCTGCTATGGATTATGGGCACCGACATACTACCCAGCTTGCCGCAGTGGTCCCGGTGGGATCAGCTTCTTGATCTGGCACACATCGTGGTTTTGGAGCGGCCGGGTGCTGCGGTCGCCCCGGAGATGGTGACTGAGTGGATGGCGCGGCATCTTGTGGCACCCGACTGGGCACTGAGTCATCCGGCCGGAGGGATTGTGAAATTGAGTCAGCCGCTGTTAGATATTTCCTCCTCCCAGATTCGTGGTTTGTTTGCAGCGGGTCGAGACCCTCGTTTTCTGATCCCTTCCGATGTAATGGAGTATATTGCCACTCATGATTTGTTTGCCCCCGCTCTATGACTACTGAAACAGATGCCGAGGTTGCGGTTAACCGTTTATTGGACACGACCCGCGATGCACTGGACGATTTAAAAGCACTGGAACCGGTCTTGCTCGACGTCAGAGCGCTGAGTTCTGTTATGGACTGGATGGTGGTGGCCAGCGGAACCTCAAGCCGTCATGTGAAATCCCTGGCCGATAACGTACTGATGAAGGCCAAGGAGCAAGGCATTCGACCGTTGGGCGTGGAGGGAGAGCGCGTCGGTGAATGGGTGCTCGTGGATTTTGGTGATGTGGTGGTTCATGTCATGCAGCCCGCCATCAGGAGCTTTTACGATTTGGAGCGCCTGTGGTCAGTGCAGGCGCCTCAACCGCAGGAAATCTAGTGCGACTCCGCGTGCTGGCGGTGGGCAATAAAATGCCGGCGTGGGTGGACCAGGGTGTGACCGAGTACGCCCGGCGCATGCCGAGAGAAGTCAGCGTGGAGTGGCTGGAAGCGCCCTTGGCAAAGCGGGGCAATGGATCGGCCGACAGTTATCGGCGACGGGAAGCCGAGTTCATTCAGTCTAAATTGAGCGAGGGTGAAGACCTGATCGCGCTGGATGTTCAGGGTGTGGCCGTCAGCACCGAGCAGATTGCGGATCGATTCGCCGACTGGCAGATGCAGGGGCGTCGAATCTGCCTCGTGATTGGTGGGCCTGACGGTCTGCACCAAAGTCTACTTAAGCGTGCGTCTGAGCTTTGGTCTTTTGGGCGCATTACCCTCCCGCATTCGCTGGTGCGCATTATTTTGGCCGAGCAACTCTATCGGGCGTGGTCGCTACAAAGTGGCCATCCCTATCATCGGGCTAACTGATGGCGGGGCCCTTGGATGCTATGCGCGATACGCGCCGAGAGTGGTCGATCAACCGCGCCCGATTGATTGCCTCCCTCGTCGGCATCTTGCTGCTGATGACGGTATTGGTTTACCGATATTACTCCCTGCAAATTGTTCAGCATGACGCCTTTCTGACCCAGTCAGACCGGAATCGAATTCGCGTCGAGGTCATTCCTCCCACCCGAGGTCAAATTGTTGATCGCAAAGGTCGATTGTTGGCAACCAACCAGCCGACTTATGTGGTCGGCGTTATCGCCGAGCGTGCCACCGATTTATCCGCGCTTACCGAGGAGCTTCAAGACCGATTGACGCTGACTGAAGACGAGCTTGATGCCTTCAAAGAGCGCCTCGCGCAGCGAAGGCCTTTCGAGACGGTGCCAATCAAAGTCGGTCTGGATGACAGTGCATTGGCCAGGGTTGCCGTTGATTTACATCAACTGCCCGGCGTTGTTGTTGAGGCGCAGCTGACCCGACACTATCCCTTCGCTGAGTTGTTGAGCCATGTGCTTGGGTATGTCGGCAGGATTAGCCTGGATGATCTCGAAGCCTTGGATGGTGACCGTTATCGAGGAACGCTATATACGGGGAAAGTGGGGCTGGAAAAACGATACGAACCCTTGCTGCATGGTCAACCCGGTTTTCAGCACGTAGAGACTAACGCCCACGGGCGACTGCTCCGAGTGCTTGAAAAGCAGCCGCCTCAGTCTGGGCAGGATTTGCGTCTGTATCTCGATCTAGATTTACAGCGTGTCGCGGCCGAGGCCCTCGGCGAGCAACGTGGAGCGGTGGTAGCCCTTGATCCCCTTAACGGCGGGGTTTTGGCCATGGTGTCTAATCCCAGTTATGACGCAAATTTATTTGTTGAGGGGATCAGCTATAGCGCTTACGCCGTGCTCAGAAATTCTTTAGACACGCCGTTATTGAACCGTGCTGTGCAGGGTCAGTACCCCCCGGGGTCCACGGTCAAACCACTATTGGCACTGGGCGGGTTGTCGAGGGGCTTCATCACCCCCGCGACCATAGTGAGGGACCCGGGTTGGTATCGGATTCCGGGGGATGATCGTCGCTATCGTGACTGGACGTTGCGGGTCAGAGGTGGAGGACACGCGGAACAGGTCGATATGAGAATGGCCATCGCCGAGTCCTGCGACACTTACTATTACGATCTGGCCTTCCGAATGGGCATCGATACCATGGCCGATGTCCTTGAGCCCTATGGTCTGGGCCGAGCCACCGGTGTCGACACCACCGGTGAACAGAGTGGAATCCTGCCGAGTACCCGATGGAAGCGAGAGGCAATGGGAGAAGCCTGGTTTCCTGGAGAGACGCTGAGCGCCGGCATTGGGCAGGGCTATATGTTGGCGACTCCGTTACAGCTCGCGCAGGCAACAATGGTGTTGGCCAATCGAGGGACCAGCTTTGTACCCGCGCTTGTGCACCGAGTGGGAGAGTTGACGGTGGGTGGGGTGCCGAGGGAACCGCTCAAGTTGGGTGAAGAGGACTGGGAGGCGGTGATCGCGGGCATGGTCGATGTGGTGCACTCCCAGCGAGGTACGGCGGCCAGTATTTCTCGTGGGATGAGCTACCAAATGGCATCCAAGACGGGAACATCCCAGGTGATCGGCATAGCGCAAGATGCCATCTATGAAGAGGAAAAAGTGAGCGAGCGCAACCGTAATCACGGTCTCTTTATCGCCTTTGCGCCGGTAGAAAATCCCCGCATTGTGGTCGCGGTGATTGCTGAGAACGGGGGAGGCAGCAGTGCCGCGACACCGATTGCTCGACAAGTCATCGACACTTGGCTAAATGAGCTCAGCGATGTCTGAGTACGCGCGTTACCTTGATGATTCCCAGCAGTCTTTCGCACGACCGAAAACGGTGGCCCAGTGGCTGCATCTCGATCTGATGTTGTTACTGCCGCTATGTCTCATCATGGGTCTCGGGCTGCTGGTGCTATACAGCGCCTCAGACGGCGATTGGGATACGGTCAGTCGACAGCTCCGCAATCTGATTGTGGGTTGGGGTGCGCTACTGGTCGTCGCACAGATACGGATTGATACGATTCAGCGATGGAGCCCCGTATTGTATTTGTTTGCCTTGGGGTTGCTGTTGATGGTGCTCGGGTTCGGGGTGGGTGCCAAAGGTGCGCAGCGTTGGTTGAGTCTGGGTGTCATCCGGTTTCAGCCCTCGGAGCTCATGAAAATCGCAATGCCGCTGGCGGTAGCGTTCTGGGTGGTGCGTTCTGGATTGCCACCGCGGTTGGGTGTCACGGTGGTGGCCCTGTTGATAATTGCAGGGCCGGCAGCAGTGATTGCGCTGCAGCCCGATCTCGGCACGGCGCTGCTGGTGGCGGCCAGCGGTGCGTTCGTCATCTTCATGGCGGGCATCAGCTGGTGGCAAATTGTGGCGGGCATTCTTGCTGCGTTGGCAGCCATTTGGCCGGCATGGCTTTTCGTTTTGAGGGACTACCAGAAGCAGCGGATCTTGACCCTGTTTGATCCGGAAGCCGACAAGTTGGGTGCAGGGTGGAATATCATTCAGTCGAAGACGGCGATTGGATCGGGCGGTTGGTCTGGTAAAGGGTGGATGCAGGGTACGCAGTCCCACCTCGATTTTTTACCCGAGAGTCAAACGGACTTTATCATCGCGGTACTGGCCGAGGAGTGGGGCTTTCGCGGGGTTCTGTGTTTGTTGGCGCTTTATGGTCTTGTTGTCGCCCGAGGCTTTTGGATCAGCCTGACGGCTCAGAATACCTATGGTCGGCTGTTGGCCAGCGCAATCACTCTGACTTTCTGCGTGTACATCGTCGTTAATATGGGCATGGTGGCGGGGCTATTGCCCGTTGTCGGTGTCCCTTTGCCGTTTGTCAGCTTTGGCGGCACCGCCATCGTTACACTGATGTTGGGTTTCGGTATCCTCACCGCAATCAGCACGGAAAAAAGGATTATTTCTCAATGACGCCACTGTTTTACACCCCGCGGGCGCGACGCGGGAAGAACCGCCTTGCGCCCATCTTGCTTTGGGTGTTTTCGGTGGGGTTGATCGCGCCTGATGCGGGTGCTGGCCTTTATAGCGACAGACCGGCCGCCATCGAGGTCATTAAGTCTGCCGAGCTTGCAGGCGTCGATGCCGTCTGGGCGGCTGATTTATTGAGTGCCGCCGAGCGCCAGCAGTCTATACTCGATGCGATTGCGCGACCCGCGGAAAAGACCAAGCCGTGGCATCAGTATCGACAGATCTTTCTTACCCAAAGACGGATCGACGAGGGCGTCGCCTTCTGGGATCAGCATGCGAGCGCGCTGGACAATGTGTCGGTTACCACTGGTGTACCACCGGAAGTGATTGTAGCCATTATTGGGGTTGAGACCTTTTACGGCAGGATAACGGGCAGCTATCGGGTTATTGATGCTCTGGCAACCTTGGCATTTGACTATCCGAAGCGATCGACGTTTTTCACCGCTGAACTCGAGGCATTTCTATTGCTGGCTTGGGAGGCGGATAAAGATCCGCTCGCACTCAAAGGCTCCTATGCCGGCGCCATGGGGTACGGTCAGTTCATGCCCTCGAGTTATCGCGCTTACGCCACGAGCTACGATGGGGAGGGTACGCCCGACATTTGGGATGATCCTTACGATGCGATCAGCAGCATTGGCAACTATCTACGGGTACATGGCTGGCGCTCTGGTGAGGGAGTTGTTGTGGCGGCGACAGTGACTGACCCCTCCCCTCAGTTGTTTGAGGGTGGCTTAAAGCCCAGTCAGAGTGTGGCGCATTGGGTCGCCCTAGGGATAGTGCCTTCTGAGCAAGTCGATGAGGATGCAAATGCAGTGCCTATTGACCTGGAGGAGCAAGATGGCAGGGCTTATTGGTTGGGGCTACAAAATTTTTATGTCATCACCCGCTATAACCACAGCGCCATGTACGCAATGGCAGTGTGGGAGTTGAGTCAGGCAATCGCCGCCGCTCGTCAGGCGACGGTGCTGTGACGAGGTGTTTGCTGGCAGTACTTGCGCTATCGGTAGCGACGGCTCAGGCCGCAACTGTTGAAGAAATGGACTACGCGCCACCGGCACCGGCATCAGCCCCCTGGGCTGACGCTGAGCCACGTGCGGAGCCACTGCTGCGTCTCGGCAACCGAAGTCCCTACGAGGTCAATGGCGCCCGCTACGAAGTCTTGGGTACGAGTGAGGGCTATCGAGCGAGGGGTCTTGCCTCCTGGTATGGCATGAAGTTTCAGGGACGTCCGACCTCCAATGGAGAAATCTACGATGTCTTCGGCGCCACTGCCGCCCATCGCTCTCTACCCATTCCGAGTTACGTGCGCGTGAAGAACTTGCGCAATGATCGCGCCGTCGTATTGCGCGTCAATGACCGTGGCCCCTTTGCCGGTGATCGCATCATTGATGTTTCGTATCAGGCCGCAGTGGCGCTCGGTTTCTCAGAGCAAGGCACGGTGGAGGTGGAAGTCGAGGCGCTGCCGCAAAGAGGAATAGAAGATCGTCGCAACCAGCCGCCCATCGCGCCTCGCTATTTACAGGTCGGCGCTTTTTCCTCGTGGCAATCGGCCCTCGATTTGGCCCGAACTTTACAACGGCAGTGGGGTCAGAACGGGTACGTGTCACCGGTCGAAGTCGACGGTAAAAGGCTGCATCGTGTGAGGCTGGGGCCTTTTGAAGGGCAAAATACCCTGGAGTGGGTGCGTGGGCAGTTACTAGAGCAGGGCTTCCCTGAACCCATACGCCTGCCTTGAATCCTAACGTTCTCCGGATTCGCCACGCCTTGTTACACTGGCGAGTGACCGCAAAATTAAAGTCTTAAGTGTGAGGGGTTAGTTGTGCAAAAATGGAGAGGTTGGCTAGTCGGGGCAGCTGCGGTGACCCTGTTACTTGCGACTAAGGTAAATGCCAACGCTGGCTTGGTTCCCGCGCCACCCGCCATTAACGCAGATTCCTATATTTTGGTTGATTTTGATACGGGTGAAGTGTTGGCAGAGCACAATCCCGATCTGACGCTGCCACCCGCCAGTCTCACCAAATTGATGACCGCCTATATTCTCGCACAAGAGGTTGAGTTGGGCCGCCTTGGTCTGGATGATGTGGTCCCTGTGAGCAGAAA
>Ga0255752_10001196_pt1 | contig 30559 bp, 27 predicted proteins | sample 011ome_25_FD_179952 | JGI IMG/M metagenome (GOLD analysis project Ga0255752, IMG submission 179952) | Coastal salt marsh microbial communities from the Groves Creek Marsh, Skidaway Island, Georgia - 011512CT metaG (version 2) | ecosystem: Environmental > Aquatic > Marine > Intertidal zone >... | reverse complement strand
ACAAGCATAAACTACAAAATCATAAGTTCCCCCTTCAATGTCTTCAATAAGATAAGATGGAGTGTTTGGGTCTTCTATGTCTATATCTGTCCAAGTTTCTTCACTAGAAAGTTTATATTCAATTTTGTAAGACTCTACTTCTGACCAACCTGTATTAGGTTGAATCCAACCAAGTTTTAAGCCTTGGTACTCGTTGTTTGTTATTTCTAAATCTGTTACACCACTAGCTACATCTTGTATTGTATAACTAGCAATAGTAGTCCAACTAGAGTAACTAGAGTTTGTGTCATTATCAGACCTTATTTTAAAATATAAAGTATCTCCTACTTGTGCGTCAAGAGCTGATTGTAAGTAAGACTTGCTAAATGTATATTCTGTATTTAAAGCGTTTTCATCTCCTACATTTCCTGTAGCTATTCCATACATTGGAGGGTCTGCTTTGTCAAAACCAATTGCATATCTTTCTGGAGAATACTGGTATGTATTTGCTGGTGCGTCCCAATCAATAGTTATACTTCCATCGTGTAAATTAGCTGATACAGTTAAATTAGTAGGAGCACCTGTGCCTGCTGTTATACCATCATCATAAGTCCAAGAAATATCATCTACCAAAACATAATCATCTGTTTCTACATCAACACTTTCAATGTATTTATTTGCAGGTGCTGTGTGCATAGGAGTTGCATAGCCACTCTGATGAGCATTCCAAAAATCTCTACTTGAACTTGTGCCATCTGAATAATTCCAAGTTACATACCAAGGGTAATCTGCTGCACCAAGATTAAATTGAGCAAAAGATATATTATCATCTGGAAAAGTCATTCTTAAAACTGCGTCTGAAGCATTACAAGTATTCCAATTTAAAGACTGACCTGTTGTTCCATAATCTCCACTAAAACTGTCTAATCTATTCCAACAAATATTTCTATCGTCATCATAAGAGTAATCAAATACTAAATCTGTTTGATTAGTACCATCTGCATTAAATGATTCAGTAGTTGTTTGTTCTGCTGCCATACCAATAGGCATAGGATAAATAAGCAGACCTACTATAAAAATTCGAAAGAATGTATTGATTTTATTTAAAATATTTGCCCCCTTAATAGGAAGAGGACGGCTAAAAAACCGTCCCCATCCTAATCTATTATAGTCGAAAAATTATCCCTTAGGAATTTTTGACATAAATGGAAATGGTGCGTCTTCTAACGCATTTTGTACTGCTGAAACAGCAGCTGAAGCTCCGGCTATGGTTGCAGCCATAACTGTATCTGCTTCAAACATTCCAGCTTGATTAGCCATTAGTACTGCTACAAATGTTTGTGCAAATGTACGTCCTGCTCTAATCAATGCTGTTCTCCAATAATCTGGCATTTTATCTCCTATTTTAATTTTCCACCCATACGCCCAATAATGCGTTTTGCATTAGCCTTGTTGTAAGGCTTTTTAGGTTTAAGTGGCTTTACTTTTACTGTTGGCTTTCCCATCACGTAGTCAAAATCAACATATGTGACAGTGACTTCTTCACCTTTTAGTATTGCATCTCTTACAAGTGGGTAGACACGTTTGTACGCAGCTACGGATGCCCCGATATATCCTTTTTTATCAGATATATTTTCGCTTGAAGAATTTCCTAACAGAAGACAGCCCGAGGTGTTAGTCTCATAATTCCCGACATGCCAAAGCACGTACTCGAAATTCGGCACTTTGTTTACATAAATCATACCTTTGTGGAAATTAGCTCCATACTTTTTAAGATAGCGTGAATGAAAACCACCCTCACTTCTTAAAGTTAGTTTGTAACTTCCTTCTGGAATTCGAGTTTCGTGCATTTTTTTAATACTTCTGTATTCATCTTCGATTGTGTAACAAAGGAACTGTCTTTTGCCGTGTGTCACGTCAAACAGTAGTCCTAAGGTAGAATCGTTTTGAGAACTGTATCTCAATACTTCTAATTTCATAGAATTACTCCATTTTTTATATCTTCTGGCATTCCAAATGTTGCATACCAAGTTTGTGGACCTACTATGCCGTCTGGAACTAGACCAGATATTTTTTGTATTTCTTTACATCTATTAGCTGATTTTTTGCCATAAACACCATCAGCAGAAAGTCCCCCTGCAGCATCTTGCCACTGAGCAACATCATCACCTTTTACATATGGAGACTTCACTATAAATATTCTACCATACCATTTAGGTGCTTGCCTCTGTGCTTTTCTATAGGCTTTACCCTTCATAACAGTAAAGAAGTGTTCCCAAGGAAAGTTAATTCCCGGGTCTGTTCTTCTGTCTGGGTCTAATTCAGCGTGTGATATAAATCCTTTTACACCCTTAAACCAATCATCTAGACCGATTCTTCGCATAGGAATGTCATAAAGGTTTGCTTTTTCTGCACACCATTTAGCTGATAACTTGATTACTGCATCTTCGTATTCTTTATCAGTACCCCATTCAGATGCATAATATGCAATCTCTAATCCAAGAGATTTAGAATTATGACCTCTAACATGAAATGCTGTATAGTCATCTGGAAGTAAATCAACAATGTTTTCATCGTCAATTACTACGTGTGCTGATGCTGTTCTGTCGGTGCTTGCTAAATACTTAGCAATACCTAATGCGTTCTTCCCACCTTCTGCAGTGTGAACAACAATGCCCTGTATAGCCCTCGACCTTTTAGGATAATAATTTCCTTTTTTTCCATTATCCCTAAGTCGAGCATTAGGATTTTCATTTTCTATTAAATGATAACCCATTTATACTCCTTGTTATTTAAGAGTATAAGCTATATATTATAAAATACAATTACATGCTTGTATGTTTTTTACTTAAAGTCTTTGTGTGATTTCTTCTTAGCAATATATATATTGTTGGCTCCACCTTCGTCTACTGTATAAGACAAAATACCAGCGTGAGTTCTTTTACCGTGAGTTTGTTCAATCCACTTAGAACCACCGTCTAGTGCTGGTGCACCAATAATAAGTTGTGGGTCTTCTAATACTGAGAAATGATGAAAGTGACCATAGTTCAATATGTTCGCATAACCTACTTCCCAGTCTCCATATTTTTGATTTTTATGCCAAGCTTGTGCTTTACCTACAGCAAGGCTTCCTCCCCCGGAACGAAATTGGTGACCATGTGCAAATCCTAGGATATTTCCATTTGAGGCATATGTTAAAGTTATGTCATCATTTATGTCATTAGGATATATAAACTTAAATTGTTTATATAACTTCTTGTCGTATTGGAAAGCATTCTCAACATACCAAGCTAAAGCGATATCTTTATTGTCCATAAAGTCTGTATAGCTTTTACCGTTCTTTCTATTTTCTCCGTGATTTCCGGGAACAGCAATAAAAGTAATGGGTAAACCTAACTTAGTTAACTCCTTCAACACGTTTTCCATTAAAGTTACAGCAATTTGTAGTTGGTGAGCATCTGAGTATTCGACCGAATAGGTTTGTTGGGCGTAGAAGCCATCGCACCCTTCGACGATATCACCGAGGGATGCCACAATAATTTCATTAAAGTTAGTAAATTTAGAAAGATTTTTAAATCTCCACATAGTTTCTGCTATGCCAATTTCTATTCTTTTAATTAATGCTTCAGTACCACCTCTCTCATTTTTTCCGAGTTGCCAGTCACTGAGAATCACTACGAAGCTAGAATCACCTTTTGGTTTTTTATTAAAAGGAACTGCTTTCCAGTTTTTAAGTGCTTCTTTAGATGACTTTAGTATTTCTTCATTTACGTTAGGGTCTTTAGAAGCAATATCACACATAATGTGATTTGAAGTACTACCATCTGCTGCTGTCCACTGTCTGAACTTAACACTACTACCTACAACATAATGTGTTTTTGGGTCTCTATTAAAGTGTCTAAGGATATCATCAAAGTTATTGACCATATCTTCAGATTCAATAAAGTCAGCAAATTTAGTTAGACCTGTAGATTTGTCTATCTCTTTAAAAGTACCAAGCTTTTTTACTTCTTCTGGTATTGATTGTTCTGCTTTTTTGAAATTAAGTGCGTTACTTAAATCAAACGATTTATCTTTATCCCTGTCTTTTGGCATTTTCTATCCTCCATCTTCTAACTGCACTTTCTGAAACAGAAATGTCAAGCTCATCTTTTAGTGTAGAACTTATCATGTAGTTAGTAATAGAGGTGTCATTAAGTGCTTCCATAAGTGTTGTAAATGTTAAATCAAGACCTTGTTCTTGAAGTTTTTCTAACTCTATGTCTAGTTTCAACATTCTTTTTTGTCGCTCGCCCTGTGCGATTTTCACAGATTCATGAAAATCTATGTTTTTTGTACTCATTCTTCTTCAGTAGAAACTTCTGAAACAGCCTCAGCTACAGCTGCTTCAGCCTCTGCTTGCTGTTCTTGAGGTACCATACTTCTAAGAGTTTCAATAACCACATCTCTTTCGGTTATTTCTACTGTGTGTCTAGCTACTTTAATAGCTAATTGGTCAATCATCTTGCGTTGTTTATTATACTCGCCAAGAAGATTGTTATAACGATTGACAACTTCTTGTATGTCAACTTTTGTTTCGTCTGTCATATACACTCCTCATATATATTTTTTTACTCTTTCATTATAACATCCTTGTATGACGTTTTTTCGTTTTTCGCACATATTTTTTTTAACTTGCTAGACTCAAACATATGTTAACTAAAAAATACGCCGGTAAAAAAGAAGAAGTAGTAAGAGTTGGTTGGACTTATATTCCAGATGAGAATATACCACAAACTCTATATTCAGACCCAGCCAAGTGGGATAACGCATTTACACAATGTCCTGCATCTGTAAAGCTACAAGACCACACATATAGTCTTTTATCTCCTATGGATTTATCTTTAAAGCAAATTAGAGACAACAATCAAGTTCTTACAAGTATAGAAACTACTAAACAAGAAACTAGGGGTATAGATTTATTTGAACAACAATTTATAGTTGTTGACCATAATAGGTTTTGGGAAAAAGATAACATACCTCAATTTCAAATTAATATGGGGTTCTTATTTTTTGCAGATACAGATATAGACATATTTGCTATACCACCTTTCTTTAATCAAAATTCACCTACAGGTGTAGACTTTATTGGTGGTACTTTTAACATACATAGATGGTTGAGACCAATACAAATAGCTTATAAGTTTCAAACAAAAAAATCTAAGTTTGAAATGAAAAAAGGTGATGTACTTTCAAACATTATGTTTTCTAAACCAGCTAAATTAGAATATGTTCCTTGGAATGATAAAATAGATTTCTTACTTAGAACTACAGATAATATAACTAGATTTACTAAAAATACTTGGTTGAACTTTAAAAACTTTAAAATTCCAGAGAGTTATTTTCCAGAATAGAATTTAATTCTTCGTATACACCTAAACCATTAATATTCTGTACCATACTATGCATTGCAAATGTACTGTACTCTTCAGTTATATCACCACTTCCTAAGTTAGCAATCCAATATTTAAATTCTGGTGTAGCATTTTTGAAACAGTTTACAGCTTTATCTTTTGCCATTTCCCAGAATGGTGTATCCCAATGACTACCAGCAAAATAGTGCATAACAATTATGTCTTGTGTTTTTTTGAACCAAGAATCATACCATTCATTTGGTGCAGATAAAGACATACCATCTGCTACATCAAAAGCGTACCTAGCAATCATTTCTATAGTTCTAATGCTTGTTGCTTCCATAGGTTCTAAGAAAAATGATTTATTTCCGTTTAAGCAGTATCTTTCATTAAAGTTTTGTTTAGAGTAGTAGTTGTCAAATTTATAGCCAGATACTTCTCCTTGTGGAGTTAAGTTGTATTCAGCTAATACTTCTTCTACATCTTCTAATACTTCTTCTTCAGTATTAATTTTGTCATTATATAAATAACCAATAGAACATCTTTCAGCTAAAGGTATTCCAAACACCCATCCATAAGGTCTTGCAATACAAAGTGAGTAATCAAACTCTGGTCTATCCCAAGGACATTGTTGTACTATTGCAGCATTTACTGGTATGTATTCTGCTTCGTGATATTCTGATAAATCTTGTGGCTTGCCTCTACAATCTATTATGTAATCTGCGTCAACTTCATCATAGCTTTTTACATTCTTTTCAATATAATTTGCCTTATCAGCACAATATCCGAATATAACTTCTTGTAGTCTTGTAGCATTAAAATGTATTGACATAGCTGGTGGTGGGAATGTGTGATGAAAATTCATCAATCCCCAGTTTTTGTAATATATTGAATTTTTGTAATGACCACCTATTATTGGCAAATCAATAAAATCAAAGTTTAAAGTGTTTGCTAGTTCTCTACCTAGACTAAGTGTTGCACCTTCTCCTACAGCTTGTGGTTGTATTGAGTTATCGTAATATAAATCTACTTCCCAAGGACCATAAGCAACAAAATGATTTAGAGTAAATGCTCCAGCTGTACCCTTCCCAATAATCGCTATTTTTTTCACATATTTATTTTAGTATAAAGAAGTTTCTACTGGGTACCATATAACAACTCTTCCATTTTCACCATTGGCATTTCTCCCACCAGCACCATAGCCCCCAAAAACACTACCTGTTGACAAAGTTCTATTACCATTCTGATAAGTACCAGTTTCAGTTTCAATAACACTACCTTTTGTTAAATCTAAATAACCAGAGCCTCCACCTGCTGCAGCCCAATAGCCCCCTGCGTCTTCGTGAGCCCCAGAACCACCCCCATAATAGCCCGAACCACCTCCACCACCTTCAGTCCAACTGTTAGCAGTGTGAGCATGCCCACCAAATAATTCTTTACCAGATACAGCAATAGAGTTTCTACCTTGACCATTTGGATGACGATAGTAAACAATACCAGAGTTTCCACCAGCTGATAGAGTACCACCACGACCGTGTGTATTAGTACCTCTGTTGTTGTCATAACCTTGAACGCCATTCTGATTTAAACCACCACCCGGTCCACCTGCACCATATGTCTGATTACCAGAAATCTGCCCAGAACCTCCACCACCACCAGCAATAACTATTGAGTTGCTATGAGATACTGTGTTACCAGCAAATACCCCAGATAATCCTCCACCGTTACCAGCGTTAGAACCAAAACCACCCGGTAATCCGTGTACAGAATTGCCAAAATGTCCATATATAGTTCTTGAACCAACTGTGTTTCTAGTACCACCTTGTCCTACTACTACAGTAAAATCATTAGTTTGAGATGCTCTTAGGTTAACTTTAGCCCATCCATAACCACCAGAACCACCCCATGGTGTATTGTAAGAATTACCTCCACCACCACCAGCACCAAATACTGTGACGTAAGCTAGACCAGTACCACCAAAATTTTGTACTGTAAATGTTTGGTCTGCACCAGTGTACATAAAACTATGTACTCTAAAGTTCTGAACTGTACCTTGTGCATTTGCAATGTTAACGTCAGAAGTACTACCACCACCTGTACCTCTAAATGGTCCACCTTCTAAAATTACTGCTCTTGAAAATCCTAATGGCATTATGACTCCGGTGGGTTATCTTGCATAGTCGGATAAAAATTATTTTTTAAATAATCGTAGTATGAAAACACTTCTTCTTCTGTTAAAGGTCTATTCCATATTGCTAAAGCGTCACAGTATATATTAGTTGCACCGTGTTCTTGCCAATTTATTGCTGAGTTACCAGCAGTTTTAGGATTAGGAACTGAACCTGTTTTAGCTTGTGTTCTATTACAATAGGAACGAGCTGTTCCACCATCTTTTACAACTCCAATCATATAATGGTTATTGTCTTGAAACTGTGTACCGTTATCATCATTTCCAGAAGGACCAAAAGCTGCACCAGCACTATTTCCGGGGTCATATCGCCAATGCCAACTTCTTCTGCTTGTATAACGCCAAACACCCGGTGACCTATCTGAACCACTTGGTGTGTAACCAAATATTTTTTGCCATCCACTTGAAAACCCTGTTTGGTAAAAATACATTAAAACTGTATGAGTGTCATCATTTAATTTATCTGTACTAGCAGTACTAAATGCACCATTACCACCTTGTACACCAGTTGCAGTTATTTTATTTGCGTTACCAGTCATATTTGTTGCTGCAGGTGCAGAAGGATTTAAAGTAGCAGACAAATCATATAATGTTCCACCACTTCCCGGATAAGAAGCTGATTCTTTTGTATTTACATAAAGCTCTAAACCGTCAGTTACAGGAAATGTAGAAGCAGTTAGCAAAACAGAACGAGAAAATCCTAAAGGCATTTACCACTTCCCTAATGGACACTTAACTATCTGATACTTAGCTTTTACCGTCATTTCACAGTTGCAATCAGTACAAACTTTTGTTGTTACTGTTTCTTCGTAGCTTTCGGTTTCAAAATTATATCCTATACCAGTTTCTCTATCTTCATAAAATTCGCAACCTTCACATATAGCAAGTCGCTCATTGTAAGTTGCATCATCTACTTTACCTTCTTCTTGATTAGCAAGGAACTGTTTATTTTCTCTGTAGTAATAATATGTCATTCTATTACCCCACCAGCATCTTCCCATTCTCTTACAAGAATTATTATTGGGTTAGCTTCATCAATAAAAGTTTGGTATGTTTTAGTTGTATTTTCATTTTCATCTGGGTGAACAAGGAAATCTACTTCGTAATATTCTTCGCCACTATCGTGCATAAGAACTCTTACTGTTTGTATTTGGGTAATTAAACCGTCTTCTGTATTGACTTCTGGTGTATCATCTGACATATATCTCTACCCTTGCACTTCTATTTATACCAGTACTATCTTGACAACAACGTATGTAATCACCTGCAGAATAGTCTCTACCAAATGACGGATTCATACCTATACCTCCGGATACATCATCAGATGACATATTACCGTTAGGATATAGTCCACCACCATTTTCATTCCAACCAAAACCCCATCTAGTTGCAGCTCCATGACCACCTGTATAATTGTAGCCATAAAATCTTACATCTGATTGTGATGACCATGCGTTACCGTAACCAGAGAATTGTTTTGCGTCTCCTAAAAAATATTCGTTTGCAGTAGAAAATAAATTGTCTAAGTTAGTTCTTGTAGTTGATGAACCACCATATATTGGTTTTTGTAACCAAGTCCACTTACCGTCATAGCTATAAGAGCCACCAGCACCAATGTCTGGAAATATTGCTAGTAAGTGTAAAGCTTCGTATTCATTAAACACGTCAAATTTAGCATCTGAATCTGACCTGTCTAACTCTGTAGTTTCATTTAAGGTATTAGCAGTTGTCCAATAGCTTGACCCATAGTCAAATGTTCCACCTCTTGTAGCTTTTAAAGCCATCATCCAACCACCACCATCGTGGTTTGAATCCATAATACAATAAGTTTGTGTTGGACCAGAAGTAGGTAAGTTAATCCAGTAAACACCATCTGGTGAACTAGGAAAATCAGATTTTATCTGTTCTGCAGAATCAGCAGCAGTACCAGCACTTAGACCGTTTTTACCACCACCTTGGAGCGAAACACTTCTTGCCATGCCGAGATTAGGCATTGTTACCCCCTATTGAAAATCTTGCAGTGCGTTTATATAAGGTGTTCCACCATCAACGAATATGAATGTTACTAAATCGATTGAACTAAGTCCAGATGACATTGCCCAACCACCACCACCAGCTGTCTTAGGTGTTACTGAAGTTGCATCTACTGTGTAAGTTGTAAGCGATGCACCACCATCCCAAGTGTATGCAGCAGCAGCATCTTGTGTTACTTCAACTGTAAAAGTCTGAACACCGGAAGTTGCTACATTAGTAAACGCTATAGCTGTGATGTTCTCAGTTAATGTGATACTACCAGTATTACCTGCACTACAATCTATTGTTATTGTTCCAGAAGAACTAGTTAAACCTACTTTTGTTTCTTTATAAGATTTAAGATAAACATCTCTTAGTGCTTCTCCACTAGCATCCACTTCAGCTGAAAATGTATTTCCAGAACCAAGTGATTTATTTTGTAAAGTTTGTGAAGCAGCTAAGTAAGCAAAGTTATCATCACTAAGAGCACTATTAAATTCAACAGTAGTACCGTCTAATGTGTTATTTGTTAAATCTATTGTTTTGTTTTGTAAACCTTCTGTACCAGCTAAAGTTGCAAATGAACCATCTGATAAAGCATTGTTGAATTCTGTAGTTGTTCCTGTAAATGTTAACGAACCACCAGCAACATCTGCTAAATCAATTGTGACTGCTGTCTGTGCTCCAGAATCAAAAGTTTTATTCTCTATGACTTCTGTACCACTAAGAGTCGCAAAGCTACCGTCAGATAAAGCACTATTGAATTCAGCTGTTGTACCACCTAATTTTGTAGCTGGAACTGTTCCTAAAGCAACATTACCACTAGCTACTGTAAACTCAGAAGCTGTAAAAGATGCTACACCTTTTGTAGAACCATCAGCAGCAGCGTCTCCTATTAATCCTTCTACACCAGTTTCTGATAGCGTAATCCAGCTAGCTCCTATATAAAATTCAATTGCATCATCGTCAGAATTGTACCGAATGGTCCCTTCAACAGGATTTGTCTCTCTTTGAGCTGTAGTTCCAGAAGGAACAATAATACCAGAGTCTTGTCCGTTAGCAAATTCTCTTAAACCAGTAGTATCACCGGCTACTTCGACTTTATGTATAGGTCTTTCTGCCATTATTCTTCTTCTTTCTTAGCCGGGGTTTCAGCTTCAATTGCTGCTTCTACCTCAAGCTCTTTAATTTCTTTTTTAATATTAGGTATACGGCTTTGCAGTTTTTCTAACTGCATCTCATACATCTCTAATAAAGATTTTGCGTCTATTAATTCTTGTTTCTTGCTCATAAAGATTCCTCCTTGTTAATTATAGCAACCATCATTATGCCTGTGACTCAGACCATGTGATTCTTCCAGAAGAAGAAAATGGTGCAGTAGCAGAAACCAATGATGTGTCTACAACTTGTACAGCCAAAGTCAATATATCTGGACCGTTAGGGAAAGTACCATCACCACCAAGTATTGAGTTACCCAAGTCAATAATTGCTTCTAGGGAGAAGTTAGAGCTGTTTGCTAATCTAGCACCACCGGTAGTTTCACTACCACCGTTAGCTCTAAATGAGAATATTTCTACACCACCAGTGACTTTTTCACCAGAATCATGCTTTTGTAGCTGTGATAATGATGGTGAGTTAACATTTTCCCAGTTAACTTTTGACAAGTCACCATTCAATATAAGTTTAACTTCGCACTCATGAGTCAAAATTAAACCTACTTCACTTAATCTAAGTTGCATTCTGTTAATAATATCTCTTTCTCCTAAGAAACCAGAGATACCAGAGTCAACAGATGGTGCAAGTCTTAAAGTTACGAGAGGTATTAAGTCAGTACCCAAGTTTACAGATTGGTTTAAGTTGTCTGGGTCTTGACCAAAGCTTACATCTGTAGCACTAGGTACAATAGGATAGTTTGAAGGAGTCCCAAATCCAGAAGTAACATAATGATATACGTATATTGTGCTTCCAGAATACTGTGTGAATGTTATTTCTTCACCTTCTAAAACACCTGTTGCGTACATTGGAGAACCTGCAGTTAATTTAGATGCATCAGCAGTCGCAAATGGTATTCTTACATAAATATCATAATTTCTTTGTTGTCTGTTGTAAAAGTATCTTAAGTCTGAGTTTCCTGTTGTAGTAGCTGATATTGACTGACCGTTTGTAAAGGATAGAGATTTTGATGTAGCAGTAAATAAGTATGCTTCATCTTCGTCAAAAGTACCATCCATAATTACAGAAGTACCCCAGTGGAACAATGTAGGTGCATAAGTTGGATTTGCTCCGTTTACAACTTCATAAGCAGCAGCCATGTTACCAGAACGCATATAAGCTTCATCTAATCTGTTGTTGTGTATAAATTCGTGTACATATCGGACTTTACCTTTTCTATCTTTGAAACCGAAACGAATCTTACCAGCACCATACCATGAGTAGTCCATGTAAGCCATTTGAATATGGTCTATGTCTAAATTGAATCCTTCTGCACCAGAACCATCACATTTGTCAATGTTCCATTCAGATTGAGGTATTTTAATATCTTCTGTCAAAGTTACAATAATATTAGAACCAGAAACACCTCTGTATTCTGGTTGTATATAAAGTTCTGTTTGAGAATCGATTTGAATAACTTTGTATGATTGACCACGAATAACTATAAAGTCACCGACAGAAAGCTGTCCTTGGAAATTTGTACCAGTTCCTCTTACTAAAGAAGAGTTTTTAGTAACAGATACTGTTCCAGATATCTGAGCTGTAGATGTTCTTCTAACACAGAAAATTGTACTTCCATCATATTCATAATAAAAACCATTTTGTTGGTCGAACATACCAACTCTTGTTGATGCATCATTATATGAACCAACATTAAATTTGATTAATCCACCCGGTATTGAAGTAACCGGTGTAGAAGCTAGGGTAAACGTAAAAGTAAAGTCGTCTACTTTTGTAATCTCAAAAGTACCATTATATGTACTCTCTGTAGAACCGTGGACTCTTATTTCTTGACCTGTCGACATTCTGTGAGGATATAGTGTTGTACCAGTAGCTGTTGTTCCACTAGATGAAAGAGTTTCAAATGTTACTGGAGGGTTAAAGTTTATAGCAACAGAAGTCTGTATACCTTTACCAGACTGATACCTAAAGTATTTTCTTGTTTGTCTTCTAATAGAAGAGAAAGGAGCAGTACCAGCAGCTATCTCTACACCACCATCGAATGGTCTATGTATTGAGAAACCATCTGGTCTTGCATAAAGATTTGTTGCAGTAAAGTGTTTTGTACCAGTAGCTGTAAATCCAACTGCAGTTGTTAACTGAAGAGAGTTATCATCAGCAACAGCTAGTACTTCATATTCTTGTAAATCACCCGGTGTTGAGTTGTTATCTTTAATCAAGATACTGTCACCTACTTTAAAGTATCTCTTAAACAATGTAGTTGTACCAGTTAAAATATCGCTACCTTCAGTTGTGTCTACAGTACCTTGAGCTTCTGCTATACCAGATATAGCTTGTGACTCAAGTTTATGAGTACCAGTTTGTCCTGTTAAGGTAATACTTGTATTGTTCAAAACATCTGTAGGGCTTGCTGCAAGTTTTATGTAAATATCATCTACTACAATTGCATAATAAGTTGTTCCATTTATTAAACCTGTAATGTCTGTATTTGAGTTACTGTTATATACAAGAGCAGCACCATTCAATAGATTGTGTCCATTTGTTACTAATATTTCATCATCTACAGTGATTTGTGAACCATCAAAATCATAAGTAACTGGGTCAATTTGTACTGAAGTGTGAAAACTTAATCCTTGTGTTGTCGTTCCACTAGTCTCATAAGCACCATCAACAATACCAACTTGTGCATCGGTGACAAAAGATGTTGGTGAAGCACCAGCGTTTGTGATGTCTACAGTAACACCGTTTGTGTCTGCTAAAGCTATTCTGTTATTGTTAATTACTTTTGAAGAGTATTGAGTATTATCTGTGAAAGCTGGGAATTGCATTCCTGCATCATAAGTGTCAATCATTTGTTCAATCATTGCACCTGCAATAGCATTATCCCAAACAAATGTATCCTCTACAGAGAAAACATAGTCAATGTTCATATCATCTTCGTGTGACCATACGTAGTTATAGGTATAACCTCTATCACCATTTCTTGTTTGGTAATTTTCCATCCAACTGTTAGAGTTATAATTGGTTCTATTTCTTATTTTTATTTGTCCAACTATAAAGTCTGTATTACCGTTACCATAGTTCTTAATCCAAGAATGTGAATAATAATAGTCATTATTAGCAGCAGAATATGATTGTCTATATTCTTGAGAACCAGTATATCCTTGTGAAGATGAACGCCAGTATATATAAGTCCAAGCTTCTGTACCTATGTAAGTATCGTTACCAACAAATTCTGCTTTTCTTAATTGCATCCAATAAGGTTCTGCAACATTAGCTTCTACATCGGTACCAACATATGCCGGATAAGCTAGTTCGTGTCTTGTACCTTCGTATGGGTAATATATTGAAGTTGATGATAAATCAGTAGGCACAACAGAAATTCTGACTGAGGTTTGGTCATATTGTCTTCTGTAGTTGTCTGTAATAGCATTAGTTCTAATATATTGCATGTTGTCTGTGTAACCAGATGGTGCACCTCTTGAAAGATAACCATTATTTACATCTGATGGAATAGCTAAATCTCTAAAACCAGTAGTTGATGCTCTCCAAGCTTCCATACCAGATGCCAATAGAGAGAATTCATAAACGTTAGTTACTCTATTTTCAGTTTGTATTTGACCAGAGTTAGCACTAGGTAGTGTTCCTAATGATGCATCAACAGTCAAGTTTGTTCCTTCTGTTAATCCATGTGAACCTATGTAGTAAGAGTTAGCAGTAGGGTTGTCTATAGTTGCAGTCCAAGTATAAGTACCAGTAGCTTCCCTAATTCTTTGTGTAGTTCCACCATCTACAAGTCTAAATCTGTCTGTACCGACTTTGTCTACTTGGTAAACTCCACCAGTAATTGAGCTTTCAACTGTTAAGTTTCTATTAGTTGAAACAGGACCTTCTAATGTTTCAAGGTCACCAGATGTAATTGTTAATGTTATATCATCGCCATCGTTCAATCCGAAGTTTTCTGAGAAGAATGTGTCTGATTCATCATCTGCAATAAGAGGCACAACATATATATCTCTATTTCCAGAGTAAGCACCGAAGTATCTGAAACCACCGTTGTACCAGTAGTATTTTCTAAATCTCCAATATCTTCCTGTGTAAGCTCTACCAGCATAATCTATATTTTCAGACCAAGTAGAAACCCAATGAGCCTCATCTTCAATAAAATTCCATCTATTAGGTTTTGTATTGGTTTCTGGGAAAGTGTAATTAGTAGTATCTTGCCTGTAACTATACGTATAAGCGTCTTTTATAAAATCTTCTATTTGTGTATTTGTTCTACCACAAAGCATAATTTTGTCTAAGTTTCCACTTTGAGAAGCTCCACCAGACAGTCCATATGCATTTGCATCAGCATCGAACTGATTCATATCCCAACCAGAACCTACACCATTGTTGTAATATGCAGTTGTATATCCGTAACCATAACTATCTCTATAGTTACCTCTACCAGCCCAAAGCTCGTAAGTAAGACCAATTAGTGCTCTACCGTAGTTGTAAGAACCAGCATTAGTAAAGTTTATGGCAGTACCATCTCTTGTGTCTGTTAAAGATATAGTATTGTCATCAACTTTAATAACATAGTAAAAATCAAATCTGTCTAGTCCACCTATTTGTGTATCACCAGAAGGTGGTACATAAAGAACTGTGTCATTATCACGCATTCTGTGATTTGCCCATGTAATTGTGTTTGCTACAACATTTACTGCAGAAGCATTAAATTTTAATGAATGTGGTGGTCTGTAAGCTTTTGTTTCAGTTTTTGTTAAATCAATTGTTGGATTAGTTGTTATTTGATTTTCAAAATCTACATAAGGTCTTCCATCTGGTGCAATGTCTGTTGCTATTTCTGTTACTTTTAATGTTTTTACAGCAACAGTATTTACTAAGTAGAAGTTAGCTCCATCAACAAATCCGTGAGGATTAGGTGTTGTAACACTAATTTCTGATTGTGCTGCTCCGTCAGAAGTTATACCTGTATTGGTATCATAAGTTATTTGAGAACCAGCGTAGAATTGTCCCGGTGTAACAGTTGTATAAATAGAACCTATTGAACCCGTAACTGTTTGTACTGCATTTGCTTGGTAAATAAAACTTGTTGTATCAGAAGATTTAATTAGGAATTTACCTTCTGCTGTTCTTGAAGTCAAACCTTGAACATCAATTGGTGAACCAATAACAAGACCGTGTGCAATTGTTGTTGTCACTGTAATTAAATCAGAACCAGAAACTGCTTGTACATCTCCTAAATATGCAATAGCAGCATCACCATCAGCAACATAAAATGAAGGAATGTTATTAGAAAGTTCTAAGGTTTCCCATTTAGTTGGCTGAAGACCATACTCAAAGTCAGTGTCAATTAGGTTTTGAGGGGTTGAAACACGAATTTTGTGTACTGGGTCTAACAGAGAGTCTGCTACTTCAATTTCTTGAAATGGTTCTTCTACAATAATTTGTAGTTTTGAACTGTCTGTTACACCTAATGCACTTAAATCTGCAGTAGTAGTAATTGTTGTTTTTTCTGTAACTTCACTGAAGTTCCAAGTAGCAATAGTTAATTCTGGGTCAGAAAAGTTAACAAGTATTGTGCCTGTGTCTACATCTGTTATAAGATAAATTTCTTCTTTTTTAACAAAAGAAGGTATAAAGATAGTATCGTTTGCTGCGTCTATCTCATAATATGATGCTACAATTCTTTTAGCCAAGTGCTACCACCAATCCAACGTTGATTTTACTTTGATTATACTCCACCCACTTAACCCCATTATACTGAGTCAAAGTCTCGCTGGTTGTGTTAAAGAGTATCTGACCTCTTGGAATGCTAGTTAAAGCATCTATCTCAGCTTGAGTTTTATTTGTTATTGTTAAAGGTGAGTTAAGTTGAAGTTCAGAATTAACTATTAAAGGCGTATTGTTCGCATCTAATGATTCTATTTCACTAACTCTAATCGTACTCATGGTGTTGGGCTATCCTCCGGTTTTGGAAAGTCTGATTTGACCTTATTATATTTTACCACATAAGAATCCCATTTTGTTGAGTCTCCTAATATCTCCTTTTCAGTGTATGCTTCTATAAATTCATCTATATTTGGGTAAGCAACTGCTCTTTTCCTAGCATACGCCCCTTCGTTATGACCATTAACCATTTCTTGAGCTAATGCTAATACATCTTCCCAAGCTGGTTTTTCAAAGTCCTCGTCATTTGACCAGACTACGTCTTCCTCATTTATTCCTGTTACTTGTATTAAAGCATCTGGTGCTAATTCTAAAATAGCTTCAGCAATCCAGAAATCATTTAAACTGTCCATTACGCTAATACCTCCATAAGTGTTAATTGTGAGTTACCTTTTTCATAGTTTAAAGATGTAGTTGTATTGATTGTTCCATTAAATCTAAAGTTTGTAGTACCACCACTAGTTTTAGCAAGTCTTACACGATAAGTAACGTTAGCATTTGTAGCTGGTGCATCAACAATATGATAAGAAGTTGAGTGTGGTGTAGAGTTATGGTCTGAATCTGGGTAGTAACCAACATGAAAAGCACCTCTTGTGTTAGCTATTGCTGTTGGTTTAAGATACACTTCTGAAGTACCAGCAACTTCTCTACTTATAAAACCTACTGAATCATGGTGACCGGGTTCTCCAAAAATATGTAACATTATCATAATTTCTGAAGTATTTGAAGTTGGTGTTATTGTTGTAGTTAACAACGCTACTTCTACACCATCATTATTATTAGGCATAGCGTACGTAGCTTCAGTGTCACTAAAAGTATAAACAACTTGTTCAAACTTACCTTTAGGGAAACCTACAGTTGTACCACCAGAAGCATCTACTGTTCCAGTTAAAGTTACATCGCTAGGTACTGTTATACCACCAGCTACTGTTTTTTCTTCTATTCTATCTGTTTTTACAGTAGGTAAAGTAATAGAACTAGCATCAGTAGTTATTTCTTGGTCGCCTAATGTTATAGAGCTTCCACTTAAATACAAGTCTCTAAACTTATTGTCTGTATTACCTAAATCGTATAATTCATCTGCGTCTGGCAGTATGTGATTAGTAACTGTTATTCCAGAATCTTTTAAGACTACACCATCAATTGTTACACCTTGGTTTGTAGTCTTCTCACTGATAACGTCAACATTAACGACATTATCTTTGAGAAGAACACCATCTATAGTCACACCAGAACCCGGATTTGTTTCGTTGATTACATCTGTAGAAATTTCTCCATCTTTATGAAGAACGCCATCTACTGTAACACCTGCACCAAGTGTTTCTTCACTAATTGAGTCAAATTCTTCTGGAGCACCACCAACTTCTACCCAAGCTGCACCAGTATATGACTTCAGCAAACTTCTAGTTGTGTCGAATACCAAATCTCCAACTTCCATACCTGTGAGTGCGTCTATTTCTCCAGTAGTGTAATTTTTAATCCTTATAGGAACATTGAAATCAATACCAGAGTTTATTTGTAATTTGTCATTACCCGGTGTTTCTATTTGAGAAACTGTTATTTTACTCATTTGCTTCACCTTCTGCTATTTCTTCTGCTGTAGCGTAATTTACTGTGTCAAAACTATTACCTTCATCAATCCATTCTTTAACCATATTTGAATAGTAATCGTGTAAAGCACCCATATAATCTGGATGTATAGTTACAGTTCCACCATCTGAAAAATTTATATTTATAGATTGTGCATTTTCTAAATCTAAGTAATAACACATTTCCATGTTGATTACGTCTGAAAGTTCATAATTATTCATGTTATATCTCTGCGTTAAAATATAGGTAAGTGCTTGTTGAGTCACAAGTAATCTGGCAAGAATAACCAGTGTTGTTATTATTAGACAAGTCTACATTCCAACAACCCCAACCTTTATCATCTTTATCATTATTTAAGTTGTAATTTAAGTAGTTACCTGTAGCTGAGTAAATACCTCTTCTAAATCTAAATCTTCCACCTCTTGTTACATCCGGAACTCTATACATTGGTAACCAGTATGGTAAAACACCGTCTAAAACACCACTTCTTGAAAAGAATCCATATCCTACAATTTGGTCTTGACCGTATGTAGAGCTTCCTCTACCACTCTTTTGAAAGTATCTCATACAGTTATTTAGTTCATCTTGGTATTTAGGTGGCTCATAAGCAGTTACAGAACCTCCAAGTTCTAATTTTACATTTGCTATATAAACATCAAAAGAACCTGTTATTTCAAATTGAAAAGCTAATCTATCTCTGTATGATTTTTTAGAATCTAAATTTCCTTTTGTTTTACCAGATACACTTGGAAGATTTATTGTTCCAGAGTATTGAGTCCAAGTAGAATCTATAGAGTGTGAGTCACCAGCTGTAGTAACTGCTGTACTGGCAGAAGAAACTCCGAAAACTTGAGTAGCTTGTATGTTTAAAGTCTCAGTTCCAGAAGCAGTTCTTGCATAAAAGCTATATGTTACATCACCATTTGCTCCAGTTTCAACACCTTCTATTCTTTGTTCCATCACACAAGAGGATGTGTTGTTGTTATACCATCTTGCATAATGTTTTGGATTTTGTGGTACATCTGTTTGACCTAAAGTAAAATTACCTTTGTCTATTCTTGAAGCACCAGTTCCTGTTGTAACCCATCTGTCAACAGATTGAATTGCACCATTGTTTGTGTAGGTACCACTGTCTTGCCATTGCCATATGTCAAATCCACCGTTAATTAATAAGTTAGCATTAGTTCCACCTCCACCACCAGATAAACCAGTAGCAGAACCAGCTGAGAAATCTATAGTTGTTCCAGCAGCTAAAACTAAGTTATTATTTAACGCTATATTTGCAGAAGCTGTTGCTTCAGTTAGAGAATCAAGTGCTACGTCTCCGTCTTCCATTTTTACAGATTCAATTGTTACCCCTTCATCCAAAGTAAATTCTTCAAGTGAATCTATCTGTAACGAACCTTCCATTGTGATACCAGTAGCATTTGAACCAATAGTATTAGTACCGTGCTCTATATCTCCTTGTAAGTGTATATCTTTCCATCTAAGACCTGTTGCACCAATATCATAGGTATTATTTACACTAGGAATAACACCTTGTGCTAATGCACTTGTGTCAATTCCATCAAAATTAAAAGTCACAATTTTGTTACCAGCATCAGTTACAATACTTATCTCATCACCACCAACAAAAGTAATACTATCGTTTTGGACTGTTGTAGCTACATCACTTTGTCCTGCTACAAGTATTGTATTAAAAGCTTGTGTATGTTCGGTTCCACCTACTGGAACCCAAGAACTTGTTGCATCAGAATACATAAGCAGTACTGAGTCATCACTTCTATAAACTAATTGACCACCTATAGGATTTAATCTTGCGTCTACTTGTTGACCTGTTTGAGAAAAAATTTGAACAGTATCTTGAAGTACCATTTCAGAAGAAATAGTTATATTGTCGCCAGTAGCAGTTTTGCTTATTTCATTAACTTCTAATTTACTCATTACCAAGTACCTTCTCTGCCAACATCTTTATATTCTTCATAAAGTTCGTTTTTCTTTTTTTGCTTTAAAAACTGGTCATATAAGTAGTAATACACTACAGGTGTAAATAAGCCAGCTATATACCCTATTATTAAATCCATCAAACTCATTATACCACTACCAATCGACCATTCACTGTTATGGTTCCTGTAAAGTTTATTGGTCCAACCATCATCATGTTTTCATTTGCTGGTACTGTTTTGGTTTCATCATAGGTGTCTCTGTTCCTATAACCCATACCACCTTCTTCAATCTTGTAACCAAGTGAGTCAATAGATGCTCTCTTTTGTCCAGCTGTGAAAAAAGTAATTCCATCTGTAGTTTCTACAGTCGAGACTGCAGTGGTACCATCTTCATTTACAATTACTGAGAATGTATCTTCAGATGCTTGTAATTGAATGTCGTCATCGACAAATGTTACACCATCTGATGTTTCTTGAAAGTCTAAAGCAGTTACTACTGGGAGTGGGTCAGAAGTATCTGCTGTACCATCGTGTTCTGTAAATGGTATTTCGGAGTTAGTTACTGTTATATATTTGTCTATACCTAAGAAGTTTGTTATTCGTATAGAATCTTCAACAGCACCAGCACCACCAGAAACGAATGCTGGTTCAAAATTACCAGAAGTTGCATTGTATTGAAGTACTTGTTCGTTTTGAGGAGAAGTTGCATCTACATCTGATAAGTCGCTTATTGATGAACTTGTTGTTATTACTGTATTGTCAACATTAAATGTTAAGGTATCTGGACTACTTACTACAGTGTCAATACCTGTTCCACCAGTGAATGTTACCGTTTGTCCATCGGCAACAGTTTCAGAAGTTCCAGAATCAGCTGCAATTGTAAAGTCATTAAAAGAACCTGCACCAGCTGATGCTAATAATGTTCCGACATCTACTTTTACTAAGCTAGTAGATGAATCATCGTACATAAGAACAAAGTCGTTTGTAGTGTCAACTGAACCTACTAATGCACTTTGTCCTGTAATTAATGTAGAAGTTTGTAAAGCTACTGTACCAGTTTCATCTGGGAGAGTAATTGTTCTATCAGCAGTAGGGTCTACAACTGTTAATGTAGTTTCAAAAGCATCGTCTGTTGTTCCTTCAAAGACGAAAGCATTTTGTACATTAATACTTGTAGAATCTATTGTCGTAGTAGTACCTTGAACAACTAAGTCTCCACCAATTGTTACTGTTGTAGCACCACTTAAGTAATTTTCAACTGTTGTGTCAAATGAAGCTGTAACTGCTTCATTGGAAGCGTTACCTATAAATATATCGCCATCATCTAAGTTAGGTGTAGCATTTGTTCTGCTTGCACCCATAACATAGATTTGACCAGAACTTGCATGTACTCTAATTACTTTTGCAATTTTTTGTATTCCAGAAGTTTCGCCAGATGGTTTAGTATTTGTTAAAGTACCTGTAGTAGAGATATATAAGTCATCTCCAACTGAGAATGATGAAGTGTCAATTCCTATAAACTTACCGTGTGTGACTATTGTTGCTTCTGTATTGTTAGCAGCATCAGCGTACAATATACCAACTGCTGGCATCTTAGCTGAGTCATCAGCATCAGCTACATCAATTGTAAAGTCTTGACCATTTCCTGCTTGACCAGATATATATACTGGGGTACCTTTTGTAATTGTTGAACCAGACTCATTTTTACCTTTAACATGAATTGCACCATTTACATCTGCAGATATCTCATCTGTTAGACCTATAGTTACACTATCTGAGCCAACTGAAACCTCTATTTCATTAGTAGTACCATTAAATGTTAATGTATCAGCATCTGTTATTGGGGTTGTTAGTGTACCGTCACTAACAGTAAAAGTATTAAATGTTCCTGCACCAGCATTAGCTAATAAGTTAGCTGCTGTTATTCTCTTTAAAGTAGTTGCAGAAGTGTCATAAACTAAGAACAAGTCATCATTTGCTGCTGAAGTTGTTAACTCAGTTTGTGAAGTAATTAATGTGTCATCTATTGAGAATCTACCGTATTGATTTGCACCTGCAGTAACAGAATCGAAAGTAATTCCTGTTCCACCTTCTAAGAAGTTAGCAACATATTGGTTATTGTAATAAAGTTGTGAAGTACCTTGTGTTAAGTCATCAGTAGTAATTGAGTTAAGGTCAATACCTGCTACTGAAAGAGCAGAATCTCCACCCATTCCACTGTGAACTGAACAATAATAGTAAACAATATCTGGTGTAGTAGAATTAACAGCTATCTCTGTATAAGAGCCAGAACTTCCCGGTGTTCCTACAACCGTTACACCATCTACACTAGTTAGGGTTGCTCCACCTGCGTGTGTTCCATCTGAAGTAGCAGATAATTCAAAAGGGTGTGATGAAAGTGAAGAATCAGAAGTGTCAAATCTATAGGTAAATCCAGATGTTAATGATAAGTTTGCTGTTTCTTCTCCATCTATAAAGTATTTATTACCACCATCTGCACCAGCAGCAACTGTTACTGCATATGTAATTCTGAAAGTGTTAAGTTCTAAATCAAATGTTTTTCCTGTTACATTAACTTCTGAATCTGTTGTTAAGAAACGACCAGTTAAAGCTCTTCTTGCTTTAGAACGACCACCTCTGTTAGCGTTAGCAGAAGAGAATGGGAACAATGTAGGAGTAGTTGTATGTACCCTTACATCTAAGTGAGCACCAGCTTGACCTTGAGTTCCACCACTGCTTATATTTGTTGTGTATTCTGAACCGAAGGTATTAACTGTTTTTGTTAAGACGTGTGTATCTGAAGTGACACCAGCACCTATATTAATAGCTGTTCCTGCTGCAGCGTCGCTCGCTGATAAAGCAAGTGATATTTTTGTAGAGTCGACTGCTATAACATAATATGTTGTTCCAGTAACAAGTGGTGATAAGTCACCAGTGTTACCAGCAGTATATTCAACTGCGTCACCAGTACTCCAAGTATAAGCTCCGTCATCTATTACAAGTTCTCCATTTACGGTTACTGCAGTAGGGTCAAAAGTCTCATCTTCTGTTGTAGTACTGATAATTGTGTTAGAACCGTCTTCAGTTTCAGAAAATTTAAGATTATCAGTTGCTAGTGAGCTATCAGATACATCAAACCTGTATGTTGTGTTAGCTTCTAAGTCTAATTCAGCTTGTTCAACACCATTAAATCTAAATACACTGTTATGTACATCAACAACAATACTTTTAATCATTGTGTTGTCTGTGTCTATAACAGTTTTGTTAGTTATTGTATCTGTTGTATCTCTTGCTACTAATGTATCAGTAGAAGCGATAGGCATTGTTATAACATTTGAACCATCAGTAAACTCAAAGTTTCCAGAGTTAAGATTTACTTGATTTGTGTCTAAGTAGATTGATGAACCACTTAAGTACAAATCTCTAAATTTTAGAGAACTAGAACCTAAGTCATAACTAACATCTGTGTCGGGTATCAGATGCCCAGCTATAGTTGTAGCCCCTAAAGTTTTGTTAGTGAGTGTTTGAGTTCCATCTTCTAATACAACAGTACCTGTAGCATCTGGTAAAGTTACTGTTCTATCAGCAGTTGGGTCAGTTACAGTTAGTATGGTTTCAAAAGCGTCATCAGTAGCACCTTCAAATGTAAGTGTCTTACCATCATTTAGGTATAGACCAGAGCTTGTTATTTGAACAATGTTGTCTAACGAACCATTAGCAACTTTAAACTTAATTGCACCTTCTTGATTACCACCATTGTCATCTATGTTTACAGCGTCTACTGTAATCTGTGCAAACTCTACTACTCCAGTTGAGTTGCCATCACTTTCAAAAGTAAGGTCTACGAAGTCACCTGTTGTAGCAGATGTAGGGTTAACTCTAAATACAACATCTTTGTTTGTAGATGCAAGCATTTTATCAGTGCTTAACATATTAAATTTACTTATTGAAGTTAATTGGTCGCTAGTTGTCCAAGCAGAGCCACTGTATCTTAGTATATCTCCAGAAGAACTAGCACTGTCTGTTACATCTGATAAGTCACCTAAAGCTATGTCTATATCTGCAGTACCATCAAATGATTGACCTGCAATATTTCTAGCAGTTTGTAATGCTGTTGCTGTATCTGCATTACCTGTTACATCACCAGTTACATCTCCTGTAACATCACCTGTTAAGTTACCTTCAAAAGTAGTTGCAACTATTGTGTGTGAACCTAGTTCATTTACTGTCCACTTGTCGTTTGTTTCATCCCATATAAATGATACATTTGTATCTGTTCCTCTTTCAATTTCAATACCACCATCTTGTGAAGGAGTTCCAGTTTCATCAGCATTAAGTACTAATGTATTATCACCAATATTGACTGTGTTTGAATCTATTTGTGTTGTAGTACCTTGAACAGTTAAGTTACCTGCAATAGTTACATCATTTGGCAATCCAACAGTAAATGTTTGACCACTAAGACTTACATCTACTTCTCCAGATGTACCTTGAATTGTTAACGTTTGTGAATCTAAATCAACTGCATCTGTTGTACTACCATCTGTAATGTCTAAATCTTGTTCTGTAATTTGTGTGTCTACATAATCTTTAACAGCAGCTGATGTTGGAAGGGTTGTATCATTATCGTTTGAATCTATTCCTTCAGACTCTATTACTATTGCAGCTGCATCAAAATCAGCTACATCAATGTTTGTTATTGTGTTATTAGCTGCATCAATTGATTTGTTTGTTAATGTCTGAGCATCATCTAAATCTACTAATGTTGCATCACTTACTGCTGTGTTTAGTTGAGCAAAAGTAGTTGTTAAAGTGTTATTAGTTAAATCAATACTCTTATTAGTTAAAGTATCTGTACTACTTGCAGTAATAAATGCAGAAGTTGTATTGTCATATTGTGACAAGTCATCATTAACTGTTAAAGAGTAAGAGTTTGCATTATCATCATAAGCATAAGTTATTAATGTATGAGTTCCTGCACTAAATGCTGCGTCTATAGCGTCTTGTGCTCTTTCGTCTGTGAAATATAGATTTGTAGGAGTACCAGATTCTGCTATATCATCTGTAACTAATGTTAATGTTCCACCAAGTGATAGAGTATTAGCATTAATAGTTACAGAACTATTTTCAAGTTGTGAGTTAGGTATTGCAGAAGTTCCAAACTCTCCAGTAGAAGAGTTGTAAGTAAGACCAGAACCAGTTGCTACTGATAAATCTGCTAGGTCTATAAAGGCTGTATTTGTATTGTCATAGTTAGCTAGGTCATCATCAACAGTTAAGCTTATTGAATCAGCATTATCATCATAACCAACAGTAATTCTTGTTTGTGTTCCAGAAGTTAAAGCATCTATTACTGCATCTTGTGCATATTCATCTAAATCTGCTTTTACTTCAGCAGCGTCAAAACTGACATCTAATGTATTTGCAGTATTGGTTATTGTTACACCAGTTCCCCCAGTGAATGTTAGGGTGTCTCCTAAGTTTAAGTCAGATGGTGTTGTGCCATCAGTTATAACAACTTTGCTATTTGTTAAACTAGAGTTAGGTATTGCACCTAATTGGAATTGTCCAGTTGCATTGTTATAAGTAATACCACTTGGTACATCTGCACTTAAGTCTGTTAAATCTATAAAAGCTGTATTTGTATTATCGTAATTTGCTAAATCATCGTCTACTGTGTAACTAAGTGAGTTAGCATTGTCGTCATAAGCTACTGTTATTCTTGTTTGGGTTCCAGCTGCAAATGCGTCATTAAGTGCGTCTTGAGCGTATTCATCTACTTGTGATTTAACTTCTGCAATGTCGAAACTAACATCAAAGTTTCCAGCAGTATTAGCAATTGTTACGCCAGTTCCACCTGTAAAAGTTATTGTATCTCCAAGTGAAGCTACTGTTGAAGTAGTTCCATCTGTAAAAGTTATATCGCTGTTTACTAATTTTGCATTTTCAATTGAACCAGCAAGCATTGCATTTGTAATACCAAGAGCTTTTACTTGTAATGCATCGGTGTCTATTTCTATAGAACTATCATCTACATTTACAGAAAGAGTTGGTGTTTGACCTTCACTTGCTGTACCTGTAGTTGCAAGACCATCTCCAGCTGTAATATCTTCTACATAGTTACCAGTTGTATCTGTTCCTAAGTCTATGGCATCATTTACCCAAGCAACACCATTGTATTTTAAGAATTCTCCACTTGCCAAAGATGTCAGAGTGACATCGTTCATTTCTGATAATTCGTTTTCTAAGTCTACAGCAGAATCAACATATTCAGTTGTTGCTACTTTAGTTGAATTATCACCAGCTGATTGAGTTGTTGCAGTTACACCATCAGCAAGAACTGCAGTAGCATCAATAGCACCAGCAAAGTTACCTGCTACAAATGTTTCTGTACCTACGGTCCAATAATCATTAGTTTCATCCCAGAGAAGTGTTACATCTGCACTTGTTCCTCTGTTTATTTTTATACCACCATCAGTAGATGGAGCACCAGTTACATTAGAATTTAAGACTATTTCATTATCTTCAATTTCTAAAGTTTCAGTGTTGAATATAGTTTGTGTACCTTGAACTGTTAAGTCTCCAGTAACAACCAAATCATTACCAATAGTTACATCATCTGGAAGGCTTATAGTTACGGTTTGACCACTAGCACTGGTTGCTATTTCGTTTGTAGTACCTGCAATAGTAAGTGATTGAGAATCTAAGTCAATCGAACCAGTTCCTGTGTCACCAGCAACATCTAAGTCTTCTAATGTAATTTGAGCTGCAACATAGTCTATAACTGCAGCAGAAGTTGGAACAGAAGTGTCATTATCTGAGTTTCCTATTCCCTCTGATTCAGTTACAACCTCGTTTAAAGTTACGGAGTCAATTGTAATGTTTGTTACTTGTAAAGTACCAAATTGTACAGTATCTGATACACCTAATCCAAGAGATGACCTAGCTGTAGCACCAGTTTCTGTTACAAAATTAGAACCATCACCAACTATAAAGTATGCATCTGTAGGCGTTAAACCAGCTATATCGTCAAGTTGAGCGTCCCAAGCTTGAACATTAGTACCAATTTCTAAACCTAAAGAACTTCTAGCACCAGCAGCTGTTGTAGCACCAGTACCACCATCGTCTATTCCTATAAAATCAGATGCTTGGAATTCAGCTAAACCAACAAGTTCGTCTTGTTGATTAAAATCGCCTCTAATTGGTGTATATTCTGCCATTTTTCCCTTACGCAGCCATTGTTATATTTCTAGTAACAGTACTTCCATCTGCTTTAGTGTAGGAGAAAACAAGAGAGTCCCCATCACTTGTTGCAGGCATAATCATAAAACTATAAGTACTACCATCTGATTGTAGCAGACGTAAAGCTCGTGTTGCCATACCTACTAAAGACCCACCACCATTTACTGATTGTGAAGTAGTTGTGTTAATAAAGTAGTTTTTTAATGGTACTTCTGTAGTATTTCCATCATCATCTAAGAAAGTTAGGTAACCAAGAGGTGATAATAATCTAGATTTAGTTTCTCTAAAGGTAATTTTATCTGATGCATCATCTGTAGTTATCTCTATGCCACCACCATCTTCAAGAGTTAATGAATCAGTAGAACTGTCAGCTATAACATCTGCTTGTCCAGATACTTGTATAGTTTTAAATACATCTTCAGTACTTCCACCAGAAGTGCCTGTATTTGTGATTGTGATAGTATCATTAGCACTATCGGTAGTAAGACTTATACCAGAACCTGCTACAAAGGTTAATGTATCAGAGTTTGAGTCTCCTACTACATCATTTTGTCCAGAAATTTGAATTGTTGAGAAAACATTAGGTTGAGTTGCATTAATTGTTAATTGAGAACCAACAACTCCAAGAGATATATTATCACCAGCAACAATTTCAAAACTATCTCCAACAGAAGAAGCATCTATTGAGCTTCCACCAACTGTTACTGAACCAAAACTATTTCTATTATCTGGTGTGTACCATTCAATAGTTCCATTTCCAGCATTTCTTATTAATTGTCCTGCTGTTCCTTGGTCACCAGTTATTGTTAATTTACTAAAATCTAAATAACCAGATTCAGTAATTTTTACCCATTGTGTACCATTTGTACCAAAATGTAATTCTTTTTGTCCTGTTGTACCAATAGCAAGAGTTTTATCAGAAATAATAGATTTACCATCAAGATAAAGATTTGATTGAGGGACAGATACTCCATCACCAGATTGTATATGAATTGTATTATGTGCAGTTTGTAATCCATTAAATGTAGATGCTGCACCTTGATTATCATCAGTTTCATCACCAGTTTCTATCTGGTCATTTGGATTGTAAAAAACAATTTCAGTAGAAGTAATCTCAAATCGCTCTTCAGCGTTGAGTTCTGCGTATATTCTTGCTAAAGCATCAGTCGAAGAATCGACTACCTCTAATTTGGAATCACCTTCGTTTATTATGTCTGCCATTTAAACGTCCTACGATATTTCTATAACTATTTTTGAACTTACTTATAAGCTCATTCTTTTCCCTCGCATCGTTCTCTATGTCAGTTTGTGTCATTTGTGATACATCAAAATCCCAGTTATCTCTTTTAAAAGGAATCACTTGGATGAATGGTGTGCCTCTCTCTATTATAGCGTCTTTTTTTGTGTGCCAGATACTAGGAAAGTTAATATGATGATATGCATCAGTTTCTACTATTCCCGGTAATACTGTAAATCTTTTTTCAAATTGGTAAATAGGTGGCATAAACAATACCGAATAACCCGGTGGTGTATATATTCTCCAAGGATTAGTAAATTTAACTCCTTCTGGAAAGTCTGTTTTTTTTAAATTCCAACCAGCTATTTGGTCTTTACCGTGAAATTCAATTCCATAAGGAAAGTTTTTGTTATCCCATTCTAATAATTCATCGTTTCTTTGTATTAAAAAGTCTGACCACATAGGAATAATAAAACCTTCAGTAAGTAAATCTATAATCGCTGGGCATCTCTTTACTGTCCCACCAGAATGTTTTTTTGCGATATCACCAATTTTTCCAAAATAATTAGGTGGTCCTTGTTCGTTAGGTGGTGTTGGTATAAAATCTTCCATTTCTCTAAACCACCTTGGCAAGTAGTATTTAGATGGTTTTACTGGTGCAAAATCTTCAATACCTTTTACATCAGATTTAAATTCAATAAATTGTTTACCTCCCAAAGAATACTTCATTCTAAAGCATCCCTTTGGGCTTCTAAACCAGAAAGGACTTCTTGTTCTGCAGTTATAGAATTTTGTATTTGATTTAGATTATCACCTGTTTGTTCTTCTTCTTCCATAGCTGATAATAATTCTTGCATATTTTGTATTTTTAAAGTAGAAACGCTTATAGCATCATAAATTTCATTTAATTCATTCATAATGTACCACCAGCGTCGATGTAAGCTTGCTTCATACTTTCCAATTCTGCAGATATTTGGTCAAGGACGTGATTTTCTTCTAATCCTTTTTGAGTCTCTATATAGTGTAGTTCTTCTAAATTCTTTATTTTTATTTCGTATAATTCTAAACTAGCTTCATTAGGGTCAAAAAATGAATAAGTCATTACGCCTCCAGCTCTGCAATTCTATCTTCTAGTAAAGCTATTTTATCATTTAAATCTTTTATTGACTGTATTAATAGTGCATCAATTTCTCCTTCAAATAAACCTTTCATATTGTCATCTAACTCTGGTGCTAAATCATTTGCGTAAGCAACATTGTCAATAATCATAGCTATATCAGAAGTGTCTACACCGTCATCTTCTAGTGCCTGCTTTACGTCTTGATGGGTTAACCTATATGTTTTTTGATTTAACTCTGGAAGTGCCCACGCTTCTTCTAGTAATCTTTCTTTGTATTGTGAAGAAAAGTTAGCTGTTACTGGGTTCATTCTAACTACAGCGTTCAAACCCGGTACTGTGTTTGCATTTACATTTAATAATCTTGAATCGTGAGTAAACGGGTTTATATGCTGGTGTACAAAAGATGCATAGGTATTACCGTGATGTGCTGTTGCATTATTATTAGCTGTCCAAGTACCCGGATGATAAAACTGTATGTGGTTAGAATCTAAGTTTCCAGTTCCATAACTAACATTATGTGCAATGCTACCGTGTTTGTGATTAGTATTTTGATTTCCAGTAGTAATAACATTGTTATTACCTAAGTTAGTTAGGTTTGTATTGTTATGATTATGAACATTGTGGTTTGAGTGGCTTACAGCATTGACAAAACTATTGTTATTTGTAAACACTAAGTTGTTTTGACTGTGTGTATGGTTTGAACCCATAATAACGGTACCAGTA
>Ga0255752_10001195_pt1 | contig 30559 bp, 16 predicted proteins | sample 011ome_25_FD_179952 | JGI IMG/M metagenome (GOLD analysis project Ga0255752, IMG submission 179952) | Coastal salt marsh microbial communities from the Groves Creek Marsh, Skidaway Island, Georgia - 011512CT metaG (version 2) | ecosystem: Environmental > Aquatic > Marine > Intertidal zone >... | reverse complement strand
GCTTTAATGATTTTTGGAGTCTCGTCTGAATCGTCGCTTTTTTTTCGCTTCTCGCACGACCACCACTCCCTGACGAGAAGCGAGAAGAGAGAAACGATATATATATGTGTGTGAGCGTTTGAGAATATATACTGGTATTAGTATTATTATTATTGTGAAGTTTGTCTTCTTAAATCGATGGGGCGGCAGAAAAGTGCAAATTTTTGGCGGTCTCTTTTTCCCGCCTTTTTTCGTTTGCTTTTTTTTTGTACCAACACACAAAAACTTTCTCTTTTGTCGCATTCATTACTTTCTCTATACTACTTCTGTTCAGAGAAGAAGAAAAAAGACATATGAGCGCAAAAACGCGTAAAAGTAACGATTTCGACGACAAGGGTACTACTCGTAATACTCACGGTAGTCCTCTTCAAATTCGAGGACAGATGGCGTCGATGACTTTAGATGACGACGACGACGAAAATGATGATGATGATGAAAAAATGGTACGAAAATTGAGAAAAGAAATCACGTTTAAATTCCGCGTGAAGTTTTATACCAAATGGGGAGAGAACGTGGTGGTGTGCGGGAAATCGCAAGCGATGGGAGAGTACGACGCGACGAAAGGGGCGTGGATGAGCTGCGAACACATCGTTTTAAATACCGTGAAGACGAAGACGAAGAAGACGAAGAATAACGCGGATGAAAAAGAAGAGGAAGAAAGTTTCGAAGATGATGAAGAAGATTCAGGAGAAGAAGACGAAGGAGAAGAGGAACGCGAAGGAGGAGACGAACTGTTGTGGACGGCGACGAAAACCATGCGATGGGACGAACCGTTCGAATACAGGTACGCGGTGGTGGATTCGCACGGGTCGGTGATATTATGGGACGCACCTATTCGAATAGCAAAACTAGAACGGCAGACGTCGCGAGCTTTAACCGGGAACGGCGAGAACGTGGTGGAGTTTACGGATACTTTTGAAAGGAAAAACCACGCAGAGACGCTGTTTTCAAAGAGAAGATTCGCCGAGGTGGTTTTGGATAAAGTGTTAGCGGGAGGACAAGGAGGAGCGACGCACGCCGCCGCGGTCGTGAAGCCTCAGCCGTGCGAATTTTTGCGAAGCGGCATTTTGTCCGGGAAGAAGAATGATGCGAACGGCGACGCGAGTTTACGCGTGGTAGTTTTGCGATTTCAAGTGAAAGCGATGCGAATGCCAAGTAAACGACCGGGGAGTAAAGTCTCCGTGAGAGTGACGGGAAGTTGTCAATCGCTCGGGAAGTGGGATCGCTCGCGAGCGATGCGAATGGGAAACGACGAGTGCTTCGAAGTGTTGTCTCCTGCGTCCAGCGATGCTTCAGAACATACCGTTAAAGATAGGAACAACACTTCGAGTAGTAACGACAACAATAATGGATATTGTTGGCACTTGGAAGTCGCGTGCGCTTCGAGCGAACTTCCCGTGAGATATAAGTACGAAATTTGGGACGACGATATCGAGCAAGTCATCGAAAGCGAAGAATGTAAGAGAACTATCGGTATCGATTGGGACTTGAAAAAACGCCAATTCGACGAAGAGCTGCATAGAAAAAACAGAAACAATAACAATAATAACAATAACAACAATCGTGAGGGTGGGGAAATCGAGGGAACGTCGACGGAAATAAACGACGACGGCGAGGAAGACGCAGAGAAAACACCGACGAGGCACCGCGCGACGCCGACCAAAAAGAAGACGTCGACATCTTCGTCGTATGAGCCACCAAAATGTATCGTCGCGTCCGACGGACACTTTGCGCATGCGAAAGCTTTTCGTTGTGCGGGTGTTGCGGTGCCAGTCTTCTCTTTACGATCCTCAAAGTCCCTCGGTTGCGGTGAATTTTCAGATCTCAAATTGATGGCGGATTTCTGTCGCGAATCTGGATTTCGGATTTTACAGTTGCTCCCAGTCAACGACACGAGAGTGCACGGGATGTGGTGGGATTCCTATCCGTACAGTTCGCTATCCGTTCACGCTTTACACCCGATGTATTTGCGCGTGACTGAGCTCGATCAGGAGGAGTTGAACTTCCCTGGAAGCGAAGAGATGACAAAATTTATCGAGGCGAAACGTCGCGAGCTTCAAGAGCTGAAAGACGTCGACTACGAAGAGACGCTTCGAGTGAAAATGTTTGTCGCTCGAAAATTACACAAGCGCTTTCTCGCATCGATGCCTACGACGGAAAGTGGTAGTTATGCGAACGGGTTAGGTAGTGCGAGTAAAAGTAGCGCGGGTGTGAGTAGTAACAGTAAGAAAGCTTTAATTGAGTCGTTCGAGAGGTTCGTGAGCGAAAACCAGGAGTGGTTGAAACCGTACGCGGTGTTTTGCGCGTTGGCTGAAATTTTTCAAACCACGGAGCATTGGCTGTGGGGTCACCTCGCGAAGTGCGACGATAAATTGATCGAAAAATTAACCGATCCGGAAACATCTCCTATTTATTCTGAAGGTGTGCACTTCGTGTACTATTTGCAGTGGCGTTTGCACATGCAACTGAAAGAAGCCTCGACGTATTTGAAACAGTTTGGCATCGCACTTAAAGGCGATTTACCGATTGGTGTCGATAAACGTTCTGTGGACGTGTGGAGAAAACCAGAACTGTTCCGTTTCTATACAAATACGGGCGCACCTCCCGATGCGTTCGATAAGAACGGTCAAAATTGGAAGTTTCCAACCTACGATTGGGAACAGATGAAACGGGATGGAAATTACAGTTGGTGGCGTTCGAGATTACGCTCGATGGAGAAATACTTTTCGCTCGTTCGCGTGGATCATATCTTGGGGTTCTTTCGCATATGGGAACTGCCGGCGCACTGCGAGTCTGGTATCATGGGTCGCTTTCGCCCATCTGTCCCGATATCAAGGCAAGAGCTCGAAGCGGTCGGTCTTTGGGACATCGATCGATTGACGATTCCTAGAGCAGATGCGTCTGACTTGGAATTCTTTTTCGGCGCGAGAGCGGCGGAAGTTGCCGCTCGATTTTTCGATGAAAACGAGCTCTTCTCGAACTCTAGCGATTCAAACGTCAACAGAGCTGGTATAATTGGTGGTGGTGGTGGAGATCTCTCGTTTACCAAACGGTTGCAAAACAAGTATTGGACGTTCAAACCTGAGTATTCCACGGAGGTTCAAATTTTAAAGTGCGAGCAGTTGAAAATTCGAGTAGGATCGCCGGATTGGCTCGTCGCCGAAACGAACGAAATTAAGAACGGTTTACTCGAACTCACCAGAAACGTCTGTCTCTTGAGATCGGCGTACGATCCAAACGCTACCGAAGGTGTTCATAGCGTTGCGATGTTTGATAAGGATGCGTTTTATCCAAGGTTTGATATGGAACGAACTCGACTGTTTCAAAAGCTCGAGTGCTGGCAACGCAGCGCACTTTCTCGAATCAGTCATGAACATTATACGACGAGGCAACGATTCTTGTGGACCCAAAACGCGCACACGACGATACCTGCGATTACAAACTCGACAAACATGCTCGTATGTGGCGAAGACTTGGGATTGGTTCCCGATTTTGTTCCCGGAGAGATGCAAAATTTAGGCATTTTGGGTTTGCGCATTCAACGGATGCCGGCGCCTGAGCAAGACGAGAACAACAACAGCGAATTCGGTATTCCGAGCAGATACCCGTACGATACCGTGTGCTCTCCTTCCTGTCACGACACGACAACTTTTCGTGCCTGGTTCGAAGAAGACGAGAATCGACGCAAAAAGTACTACTCGCAAATTCTCGGTCAAGATATCTCGACGACGCCGAAGCGATGCACGACGGAAACCATGCGCGCAGTCATCAAGCAACACTTAGAGTCGCCCAGCGCGTTGGCGATATTTGCGCTCGCGGATGTTTTAGCCATGGACACAAATTACATAAACGAACGCGACCCGAAGGAAGAGACCATCAACGATCCGACGAATTCGCGTCATTATTGGAGATTTCGGTTTCATACGAATTTGGAAGACATGAAAAAGAACGAACAGTTAACGGGTGAGCTCAAGAAGATGGTCTTTGAGAGCGGCAGAAACGTCCCGAAATGAAATAGATTAGTAAATGAATAGACTTGTATATACTATGTGTGTATATACCCTAGACGTACTAATGCGCGTGCTAATTTCTAATTAAACTCTACTTCTCCTCAAACAACGCTCTTACGTATTCATCCTGATGCCAACGTCCAATCTCACAGTGTGGCACGTTCTTCCAAGATTTCGTATAAACGGCGGCGTTCCCTCTGTCCCTTTGTCGTTGCGCAAACTCTTGCACTTCATTCACGGGAACCAACTTATCGCTCTCGGAAAAGAGCATCTTCAACGGAACGTTGACATCTAAAGCGGTCTCCCATGCGGCATACGCGTTGTTTATTTTTCTTTGCAAGTTCTCATCTGATAACAACGTGTTCGCCAAGTTATCCAAAGCAGATTTCATCAAACCACCGATGATACTACTCTCTCCTTCTTTTGAAGTATTGTTATCGTATATATCTTCCACCCTACTCCCTAACAATACCGACGCGAACGCTCGCGAAATCACCTCCGCGCTCAACTTCGCCGGCGCGCAATCTAAAGTCACCGATTTGATCTTCATCTTGAATTTCTTCGCTAACTGTGCATTCACAGAACAATCATCCTCTCTCTTCTTCACATCGCTGGCGTGGTGAAACAAGTTCCCGGCGAACAAAAAACCCCCGTTGGAGAACGAGTGCACGTGCACTCCCTCTATCGCTTCTTCCTCGAAAAATCCTGTCAGGAAGTCGTTTGCAATTTGTGTCGTCATATTCGGCGACAAGGATGCCAACGCCGGCGGTGCGACCACGATGACTTTCTCGCCCATTCGTCTGTTCTCGTACATTTGCGCGTACTTTCTCACGTGCTTTTTATCGCTTCCAAACCACGCGAATATTACGATCACGTCTTTGTTTCTTCTTTTATCTTTGTTGTCTGCTTCAAACGTGAACACATCGATAGCGTTCGTAATCTTCTCGCATCGGATGGTCGAAGAAGACCACCCCGACTTTTGAGAAGAAGAATAATAACTACTACTACTACTGCTACTATTACTACTCTCCGCTCTGACGATTGGCAAATTCGTCGTCGTCGTCGTCGTCGTCCCGGTTTTGTACTTTTTGAACAAAGCCAAGGAGACTAATCGAGAAGATACGAGAGACATTTTTTGTGGTGGGTGGTTGAATGTGAGATTTTTTCAGAAAATGAGAAAAAGTTGAAAAAATGAACACTCTGTTAACTACTTTTGCTTCGACGAGAGGAGGATGATTTGCGAGATTTTGAGGAGATGAGAGCGCGCGTAATGGTGATGGTGTTTTCAATCTTTCGTTCGTTCGTCATTTTTGTGGTCATTATATGTTTGGGTTGAACTCGCGCGCGCGCGCGGCTGCTTGCGGCTTCTTTTTAATAAAGTACCCCCTTTTCTCCCTTTTCTAAAGTCTGTTTATTGCCTCTCAAAATCAACTCCAAATATCTCGAACGTATCTGCCTTCTCTGGTCATTTCTCTGAGCAATGCCTCGGCGTCGTTCTCGTTCTCGTATTTTCCTCCTCCGTTGGTGATGATGGAGAGCAACGTTTTGTGGACGTCTTTGGCCATGTGCGCGCCGTCGCCGCAGACAAAAACGTACGCTTCTTCGCGGAGGATCAAGTCGCGCATTTTCTCCTCGTGTTCGGCGAGTTTATGTTGAACGTAGACTTTCTTCCCAGTCGGGTCTTCGCGGCTGAAAGCGGGAACGAGACGAGTGAGCGTTTCGTTTTCGACGAAAGCGTTGAAGTCGGCTTCGTACAAGTAATCTTCATCTTTGCGTCGGCAGCCAAAGAAGAGCCAGGATTCGGCGAATTGTAACGAAGGGTTTGCGCGCGCTAAAGCTTCACGTTTTTGTAAGAAACCTCGAAATGGCGCAACGCCAGTGCCTGGTCCGATCATTACGATTGGTTTGGAAATATCTTCAGGTAATCCGAACGCTTTCGTGGGGACTTTGTAGATTGGTATTTTGAAGTCGTATTTTTTTTCGTCTCCGTCGTCAACGGGAAGCCGGTCGAGCCAATTCGTGGCGACGCCCAATCGCGTTTCTTTACTTTCCGGGGCTTCGTATTTCACCACGGAGAAAGCCACGGACGGATTCTTTTGCGAGTCTTTACAGCTCGTGATGGAATACATTCGAGGCAACAGGGGTGACGAGATATCGAGTAATCGTTCGAAGGAAATCGAGCAGCTCGGGTACGTTCGCAGGAGTGTCAGAAGAGTTGGTCGCTCGTCGGTAATTTCCGTTTGAAATTGCTCTTTCCCGTCGCGAGAGGAGAGAAGCAGAAGACGATCTTTCTCGTCGTCGTTTGTGCAGCACTCGGCGAGCGCGCGAAGGAAAGATTTCCTCGGGACAGAGGTGATGTCGATGTACTTTTCCAGCGCGTCGCGAACGGAACAGGGCGTAATCACGTGCGGAAGCGGCTTTGTTGCCGTTGCAACGTCACTCCCTGGCGGCGCCATACCTTCTATCCATTCCAAATCGAACGTTTTCGTACCTTCTACATCTCCTAACCGAGTCATCAATTCAGACACTAACGCAATGTCGTTTTTCGGTAACACCGCGAGCGAATCTCCGGGCTCGTAATTTTCCACCGAATCGTTTTTGTTCTTGCAATCAAATTCGAGATGCACGACTCTTCGGTCAGACGACGCGTTCGTGAGAATCTTCTTCGCGGCAATTTTCGCGAAGAACGGAGTTTCTCTCGTCGCGAGCGCGTCTTTTCCTAATTCTACCGAAGATGTTGATCTTTCTGTCGGTCCGTTGTTCGTAAACGATATTTTCACGCGCGCCGGTTGCAACGCTGGAATACCTTTATACGACGACGACGACGACAAAATCGCTTCTTTAGCGGTCGTTGTTGTTACTGTCGTCGTTGTATCACTTTTACTACCGTTGTTTGTTGAATTACTGGTGAGAAAACCTTTCGGATTCTCTCTGGCTGCTTTCGCTCTTGCGATGGCTTTATCTAAATCTTCCCATAACGTATCTACCCAAGCGTCGACTTGTTCGTATAAACCGAGCGTATCGTCCGCTTCTAATCTTTTCTTATACACCGTCGCGCCACCTTTTTCCATAGTTGTTGAAAACATTCTCGGAACTGCCATAAATGCGGAATAGTTTTGATCGCCGAGACCTAAGACGGCGTACTGAGTCCCGGCGAGAACGGGATTGCTCGCCGTCGTCTTCTTCACTCTTCGCTTTAATCTTGTGAGAAACATGTCGCAATTATCCGGCGCGTCCCCATCGCCCGTACTCGAAACGCAAAACAAAATAACCGTCCCCGGTTTCAAAGATGTTTCCGCGTCGAGTTCGTTGCACGCGAAACACTCGACGCGCATCGTTTTATCCTTCTTATACTTTTCCGTCGCCTCCGCCGCTAAATTCTTACAGATTTCAGCCGCGTTCCCAGTTTGCGAGCCGTACGCAAAGACCACCTCGATCGGCTTATCTCTCTCCGCTCGAACTTTCTCTTCCTCGATAGCTTTGAACGCGCTTGGTAACAATTTCTCTTTCAACCACGGCAACACGCCTTCCTCTAAGCCAACGGCATCGTTCGCCAATCCTCTCTCGCACAATCTGCGCGCGCCTAAAGCAGCTAAAGCGTTATCTAACGTCTGCGCGGCTTGATTGCAATCCTTTGCGGTGGTCGTTTGACGATCTAAAAGTAAATTCGTATCGCCCAATCCCATCACGGCATACTCAAATGCGTCGTTCTCATCGAACGGCAGTTTTGTTGCTTTATCTCCTCCCTCTGACGATTTCAAAGCTTTCCTCAACTTGTTGAAATACCTAATGCAGCTTCCCGCCTCTTCCGCCGGTTGCGCGTTTTCCACCGTTTCCACGACAAAGATTGCCCGTCTTCTTTTCCTATTGATCTCATCGTTTTTGTTGTTGTCGTCGCCTTGAATGCGGTGCAACTCCAGCGTCTTTTTGAAATCTTCCATCGACGCCGTCGTCACGCGCACGTCGCTCATCCCTCGCTTCTCCAAAAACTCCTCTTCCATCGCCTCTTTCACGTCCCTGGCGACTTGCTGCGCCGCTTCGCCGCCGTGCAAAACGTACCAAACAGTGTGCCCACTTTTGCCGCTCTTAGTATCACGCGTTTCTTCTTTTTCTTCTTTCGAAATCGTACCGGATTTCGACGGTGCCGAAGAAGAAATCTTCGCCTTCTCCCCGGTATTCGCGGTATTCGCCGCCGACCGTCGCATGTTCGCCATCAACGCCGCCGAACCCGTCAGCGCGACTTTCTCTTCCACTTTACTCGGTACCGTGGTCGTTTTGTTGGTTAAAGTCTCTTTTTCATCGTTATCATTCTCTTCTTCTTTCTTCGTCGCGGTAAAGCCGCTTTTCTTCGTCTCCTCTTCCTCCTTCTTCTCGGACTTGTCTTCTTCGTGTGGTCGACGCTTTTTCCTTCGTTTCACGTACACCAAAGCGAGGAGAAAAGGTCCCGTTACGATCGCGAGAGCACTCAGCGGCACCAGGAACGCGAAAAACGCGACGACGATGCACGTCATCGTCAGCGTCGCTTCTTTTTTGCTTCTTCGTTTCATTGTCTTTGCCGTCTGCGCGAAGAGATTCATCGTCGTCGTCTGTATTCCATCCGTCGTCGTCGTCATCCGAATCGTGGTGTTTTGTCGTCTTTCGATGAGAGAGAGAGAGCGCGATGAAGCGATATTTGAAAGAGAAAGGACTTTAGGAAAAGAAGAAGAACGCTCGTTGTTTCTCTCGCTTCTTGACTTCGTCTTCTTATAATGACTTTGTCTTCGTCTTCGTTTGAACGAAATCCTAAGTCTCTTTTCCGCACTTCTTCGCCGCGCAGAAATGACGATTATCGTCACGAGACGAAGAAGAAGAGTACGAACGCGAAGAACGAAAAACGTGTTCGTGAGATTGATAAATTCCACGCGAACGCGATGTTACCAAATAATAAAACTTTCTGATTCCTCTTCCGATACAGATGATGACACAGAAGATGAGTTGGAGAGATTGAAAAGCGCGGTGGAAAAGCGCGAAGGGATTCCACGGGAAAAGCAATCGTTCCTCGCCTTGGAAAAGGATGATCGTAAAGAAGAAGAAGAAGAGCGCGAAGAAGAAGAAGAAGAGGACGATGGAAACGGAGGAAAAGGAAACGCGCGCGATGAGACCTCGACGACGAGAAGAAGAAGACGACAAAGAAGACAAAGAATCGAAGAAAACCAAACGTACCAGTTGTTCCTTAAAGAAGGCCTCCGAGGAGGCAAAGGCGGATTCGGGACGTTACTTCGATCCACGGGGAAGAAAAAAGGGAGGAACGCAGAGCCGAACAACGACATGTGTCGAGATTTGAAAGGACAAAGGTACCACGTCTCGGAAAACGCTCGGAAAATGGAGAAATGGACAAAGGAGGAAAGCTTGAGAGAGGAAGAGGCGTTGGCGTTGAAGTACATCGAGGAGCGAACGGGAGAGAAGGCGAGGAAGAGAGCGAAAATGGAGAAGGAGGAAGAACGGTTTAGGAAGGATTCGGAGGAGGTGAAGGAGAGGATGGAAGAGGCGATGAAAGTGGCGACGACGAAAACGATTCAGACGACGGTCGAGAAGGGTAGAGTTCGGGACGACGAGGAGGAGGAGGACGATTCAGACGACGAAGAGGACGAGGACGATTTTCGACGAAAAAAGAAGAAGAGGACGACGAACAAGAGCACTACAGAAGAAGAACAAATAGAAGAAGGAAAAGAGGAGGAGAGAAAAGTCATCAAAGTGGCAAAAGCGAACGACGAGAAAGAATTTCCCGTCGTGGGGGCGGCGCCGATGTCGTCGAACTCGTCGCCTCCAAAACAGGAAAACTTTGAACCAATCGATTTGCACGACATAAACGTGGCGCAAGAATTGGAGCGGTTCGGTTTAGATCATTTAAAAATAGAGTTGACGCGTCAAAATTTGAAGTGTGGTGGTTCTTTAGAAGAACGCGCGAATCGTTTGTTTCTTCTCAAAATGACCCCGTTCGAGGCGATTGATAAAAAGCACAAGGCGATGAAAAAGAAATGAGAAAAATTGAAGCGTACGGTGGTAGTACCACCGTCTTCGGTAAACTGTGTGTCTACAACATGTATTATATAAGCCCTAGTTACCAGGCAGGTGCCTTTTTGTTACAATGTACTCACGTCGTAGCTCTCTTTTTTTTTGCTTATAACTCTCTCTGACTTATTAAACCCAAACATTCTCGGACGCTTTGACGAACTCCTCGTCGGTAACGAGCGAAGCTTTGATAACGTTATCGACGCCGAACTCTCGTCCGTTCATTTTGGATACGCCTTTCTCTGCGACGGCTTCGCTGTCAAATTTTACGTAACACCTCGCGCCTCCTTTTCTCAGCTCTGGGTTGTCGAACACGTCTTGCGTCGGCGTCGGTACGGCGAGAGCCATGACCATCCCGACCGTTCGTTCGCACTCTTCTAAACAAGTTTGCAAAAGTTGTTCTAGAATCGCCTCCGCGCCATCTTTATCTTTCTTCTCCGCGGCTTCAACTTCGTCCAAGGAAAGCAAATTCTCTAATCTCATATTTACCGATTTTAGCAGCGCGCTCTCGTTCTTCTTCTTCTTCCTGAAATTCTCCACCGTTGTCGTCGTTTTCATCTTCGCCGCAATCTTTGCCGCCGCCGCCGCCGCCGCCGCCGCTTTCGCTTTCGCCAACTCCTTTTCTTTCGCTTTCGCCTCGTCGTCGTCTAAACTTCCGCCAAACTCGACCATGCTATCCACCACCTCTTGCGGACAATCGTCTCCAACTCTCGGGTCTTCGATGTATCCTTTTGGTCTCCCGACGTTCATCGGCCTGCCGCACACGTCTACTTTATCGAATCTCAAAGCGATCTGCGCCATCTCGAAGCACCTCAACTCGACAAACCCAAACGAGCCTTGCGAATCCATGATGACGTTCACTACCGGATTCCCCGCCACTTCGCGTTCGCACAGTTTCGGCGCCACTTTCTTCAAAATCGCGTTAAACACGTCCGCTAAAATGTTCGGCGTCACCACGCCTTGAATTAAATTCCCCACGTACACTTCTCTCCTCTTCCGCAAAATCTCGTTTTGTTTCTGCGTTTCCTCGTACCCGTTCGATTGCAACCACTGCTGCGCCATGTTTAATCTATTCTGCGCGTTCCTCTCGATATCTCTCCCGTGTTGTCGTCCTTGCGGCATTTGATGATGAGACCCGTTTGCCTTTTCCGCCGTTCCTCCTCCTATTGGTCGATCGAAACTTCGTCTCGTGCTCTTGTTCTTGCCGTTCGGGAGTTCGGCTTCGTGAAACTTCTCCATCTCCTCCGGAACGCCAAACTTTGGTCTTCCTCTGTTCTCCTCCTCATCTTCGCTTCTTCTTCGTCGTCGTCTTCGTTCGATCCCCGGGGATCGGCTCCTACCTCTCGAAGGAGGACTCTCCGGAGACGCGGAGGAACGTCGTCCTCGTCGATGGTACCCGCGGGACGATCGGCCGTAATCGTCGTCGTCGTATTCGTCGTCGTCACGACGGCGAGGCGGCCGGTGTTGACGACGACGAGAATAGTCTTCCTCTCCCTCTTCTTCTCGACGAGCGCGTCGTCGTTCTCCTCCTCCTCCGAATCGATGATGGTGTTGATATTGTTCTCCTTCTTCTTTTCCTCCTCCAAAAGTTTTTCGTCTTCTTCTCCTGCGCTCCTCCGTGACCTCGTCGTCGTCCTCGTCGTCGCCGCTCAATTCGCCGTACGGATTGGAAATGGATTTCGTCGTCGTATTCTTCGCATTCGTCTCGTTCGTCCTCATCTCTCGAAACTCCGTTATACGTGTGTGTACTACCTGTGCTACTCTTTACTGCCGTTTCTGTTGTGTGTTCTTCTTTCAGTGCGTCGTTCTCCTTTTAAAGAGAGTTTTGAATGCTCTGTATCTCGTCGTCGTGTTTCTGACGAGACTTTTCCTCACTTTTCGATTTCCCTTCGCGAAGTGGATTGGATTCGTCGGAGAGAGAGAGAGAGAGAAACGACGACCGAAGAGGACGTTTTGGTGTGCCCAATACTCTCGGGGGCTTTCGATTCGTCGAAATCGTGGATAAATAAGAGAAACTCTTCCGTTTGAGAACGCAACGAATTTGGACGCGAGAGACAAGAACGAGACGCTCTGAAAGCGCGGAGTACTCTTCGTTGGAGAGATTTACTACACTCGCACGGAGACTTTTCTCTCAAATCATCATCGTAATCAAAAGACAAAGACGACGACAAAGAAGAGGACGAAAAACACAGAGGACGACGATGGAGAATACTAATAAGAACAACGACAACGACGACGACGATTGGCTGAACGATTTCGACGAGGCGAAGGAGAAAGAGAAGGAAGAGAAGAAGGCGCAAAACAGTTTCAACGACTTTTACCAACGAAGAAATTTTAACCGAGAAGAATACGAGCGAAAACGAGAAGAAGTGAAAGAAGAAGAAGACGCTTTTGTGATGCGGCGTGATCATCATCGAGAGTATTATCATCATCATCATCACGAGAGTAATAATAATAATAATAATAATCAAAACGACGACTCGTCGACGTTTGACGCGAACGCGCCTTCGCCAATCGTGAAGACGACGAGGACGCCACGGAACGAAAACTACGGGTATAGCAATACCAATAATTATTACGACAACAACAACAACAACAACAACAACAACGATAAAGAAAGACCTTTTTCGGCGGCGTCTAAACCGTCGGATGATACCGTGGACGAATGGTTGAACGAAGAAACGCCGCCGCCGCCGGTGAAGGTACAGGACAACTATGCCGCCTATTATCAAAAACAAGGAGGACGAGGACTAGACGCGCGAGGACATCAGGAACAGCATAATTATCAACGAGAAGAATACCATTCGCAAACGACATCGGCATCAGCGGTAGTTCAAAGCGACAATACAAATTTCAATGGATTATTCGCGGGAAACGACGACGATGTGGCGTTTTTTGACACGTTAGGTGGTGCAGAGGAAACGATGGCGGCGCCATCACCGCCGCTCGTTTATGCGGAGCGCGTGGAAAGTAAAGGCGTTGATAGCATTTCGGCTACGAATGCACCGGCTGTAGATGATGACTTTTTGAACGATTTTGCGGATGTCTCAAATCCCCCCATACAGTTGTACCAGCAGCCGACGGCGGCAGCTACGATTCCTCCTCCACCGGTGACACAGCCCGCGGTTCGAGCGTACGAGCCACCTTCGGAGTTTGGGGGTCCGCCGCCGAAAATGTTCACACCTCCTCCTCCGCCACCATCCATATCGAGTCTACCGGTTGTCCAGCAACAGAATAGTCATGCCGTGGCGTACGAACCTCCGAGCGATTTTGGAGTTCCTCCTCTCGTTCCAGCTCAAGCGGCTGTGGCGTACGAACCTCCGAGCGATTTTGGAGTACCTCCTCTCGTTCCAGCTCAAGCGGCTGTGGCGTACGAGCCTCCGAGCAATTTTGGAGTACCTCCTCTCGTCCCAGCTCAAGCGGCTGTGGCGTACGAGCCTCCGAGCGATTTTGGAGTGCCACCACCAATCATGCCATCTCCACAAAATCAGCCGCAACAATTTCAGCAGCACAACATCAGTAGTCACGTTAGCAACAGCTCAATTCAAGCACACGCGCAACCTGGAACCGTTCGATCTCCGGATGGAAAACCTCCTCATCGCTGCATCGCTTTTGGTTTTGGTGGTACGCTCGCAACGGTGTCTCAAGCGCACGAAAATTTGTTTTCGTTGTGCACACATTCTCTTCATGACATGTTTAGATCTAGCGACGACTTTGGTGCTCGCGAATTTGTCGAGGTTGCGAGCGATGAGACGTTCTTTTTGAGCAACTCTGAGAATTTAATGACCGATGAGAGTTTGTGCTCCAAGTGTGAACGTTTGGCAAATAATTCATCGCAAACGATAGGAGAGAGCGAGATGTGGAGAATTTTGTCTCTCTTTCTTTCGAGAAAGAAAACGTTCGACTCGTTGCGAAGTTTTGGTGAAGTTGCGTTTAAAGCTGAAGTGGCGAGTGTTCTCCACGTTCAAAATCGCGCCGACGGTTCTCCTTCGTCGTTGACAAGTGCGTCTGTTTCCGAGCGAGATGCGTCGCCTGCAATACTGATGGAGATTGAACGGCAGATATCAATAGGAAACACTATCGCTGCTCTAGATATTGCACACACGCATAAGTTGTGGAACGTGGCTGTAAAAGTTGCCAGACTGACTCGCGATGAGACGATTATATCAGATACTTGTGTGAGAGCTATTCAGGAAACTATGCAAGTTGGGACACCTTTGCGAGTGCTTGAATTACTTTCAATCGGACGAGCAGACGTTGCCGTCAAGGATCTCATAACGAGAAACAATGAGAACATTGCACTTTCTGACAGATGGAGAGAGGTGATTGCCATGGTTTCCTTAAACTCGAACGAACGAGATAAAACGATAACGAATGGATTAATTACTCTTGGCGATGCTTGCCGAGAGAGCAATTATTTGGGCATCGCTCATTTATGTTATCTTCTTTCTGGTGACGTTTGGCCGAACGATGCAGCGCGCATGCGCTTAATCGGGAGTAACGATAATCCTTGTCGAGACCCTCGCTCGTATCACCGCTCCTTAATTGCGGAAAGAATCATGCTCTCCTTTGCCGAAGGCAAAGGTAGCGAAGCTTTAAAAGCTTCGTTGTCGGTGCTTACACCTCATCAAAGGATGAAAGTTTCCTACTGCGTGCTTTTAGCCGATTTTGGTCACTTTCACGTCGCTCTTGCGACGCTCAAGAACGTTCAGAAATATCTTAAGCTCGTACGAGACGACTCTCGCAGTGATCCGGGGGTAAGCGTCGATGTCATCTTAGCGGAAGCAGTAGATTTAGAAAAACGAATCAGAGAAAAGCTCGGTCAGGGCGCCATTAAAGGAAAAATTGCGAATGTCGGTAAAAAGATAGCGGGAGGACTTTCAAGATTCGTTGGAGGAACAGTAGATGCGCTGTTTGGAGGTGACGATGGTGATGTGATCGGTAGTCGTGGCCTCGATGATACTCCGCCGCCGCAGCAATTTCATCAAAGATCGAGCAGTCAAGACACCGCGTTCCAGCATCAAAGATACGGTTCGAGTTCGAGTTTGGAAAGCGTTTCGAATCAACCTCAACAGAATCCATACCATCAACAACAGTCAACAGCATACGAGAGTGCGAATCATTCGAGGTCTCACTCGCTGGCAAGCCTCGACGAACACGGAAACAATAGTCATAATAATACCGGAGAGAAAAATTATCCCCCCATGTCGCAAACGACTTACTCTGGCCAACAACAACAACAACAACAACAATCAGGAGTTCCTTTTAAGCTGGTCAAATCATTTTCCAAATTATTCTCTGCGGCAGTTCCCGCACCGGACAAGCCTTACGAAGGTCCGAAAGTGGCGCCACAAGAAACCGCAGGTTTGCCAGAGAACACTTTCTATTACGATGAAAATTTGAAACAATGGGTTGATAAAAGTAGCTCGGGAGCGCAATCAACTGCTGCAGAGGTACCAGCCCCGCTCGCTCCACCGCCGACCATGACTTCCGGTGTTGAATATCACAGAAGCGGCGGCGGCAGCGGTGGTATTCCAAACTCATTAGGCGCTAACGTGGGAGCTCGTTACGTTTCAACCTTTAATAACACAGGACAACCGAATTTTCAACAAAACGAAGGAGCAAATTTTAACGAATTTAAAGAAATGCGTCTCGAATAATAAAAAAGTAGAATATCATAGCAGAGAGTAGTTCATTAGCTTGTATTGGGATGTATATCTCTTAGTAGTAAGTAGTAATAATGTATAGTAATGTATGTTCGTGTCTCTCTTCTCGCTACTTTGCGCGCTACGAAGTGTCCTTTCAACTTCTTCCACCTCCTCACCTCCTCAATTAGATGCTGCGAGCGGCAAGCCTCCTCGAATCAACAGCTCCTTGAAATAGCAAATGTCGCACAATTTACCTTCCAAGTGCAAGACGCTCTCTTTCCACCTGTTGTCTAAATCCTCCGAGTTGCAGACGCAACACTTTGACGACAACTCGCGAAACTTCTTTTCCTCCTCCAACTCTTCCTCTGTTTTTGGTATGACCGCTGCGCGCAACAACTTCTCCGCATCTTCGGGAGAGATGTCCGGGATGATAACCGGTCTCTTTTTTTGGTAATACGACTTCTTCACCTTCTTTGGCGGAGGTGGCGCGACTTCGTGCGGCAAATGCGTTCTCTTTCCTCCGATACCCCCAGCCGCGGTTGCATCGCTCGCCCCAGACTCAGCCTCCTCGGCATCATCCGATTTCTTCCTCAACTCCAAAATCCCCGCCTCCTTCTTCAACTGTTCCATGTCAATCTTCCCTTCTCTTATCTTCGTCTCTTTCCTGTAACACTGCGTGCACAAATCCGCCCCCGGGATCATCTTCGAACGCGTCCACTGGCTGCTCTTCGTCGTCGAGCACGCTCTGCACGTCTTATCCACCATCGATCTCGCCTCTTTCTTGTAGCACTTTTGGCACAAACACTTCGAATCGTCCTTCTTCGATCGGTACCAACATCCGGATGTTTTCGAGGTGCCGCACGCCTGTGGTGGTTTGAGATAATATCAGAGCGTTAGTAAAAAATGTTAACAACAACAAAAAGTCTATTCGTTTGTTCCGGTGACGACCCTTCCTTTCCTCCTTTGGGAAAAAAACAAAAACGCACGAACGTACCGCGCAAATCTTATCGCTCAATTCCATCAACTCCTTGTGATAACACCTCTTACAAATCACCTTCCCGACGTTCTCTTCCATCTTACTCTTGAACCACTTGTACGAATCTTGCGTTTGACACGTAAAACAGGTATATTTTTGCCCGCTTTTCAACGTCGGCAACGCTTCGGACTCTTGCTCTTTCGTCAGCGGATTTCCCCCGTCTGCTTCTTTGTCTTTGTCTTCCGGGTCGTAAGCGACGATCTGATCTTTGATCGATTTCAGAGGGTCCAACTTTTCCTCTTCTTCTTCCGTCGTCGTCGTCTGAATCGTCGTCGTCGCGGGGTTGTCTTCGCCCATCTTTCTCTTTTCTTCGTTGTTATTTTGTGTGAGATGTTGTCAAAATGAAGAGCAACTCTGTGTGAAAGAACGAAACGTGGACGTCGTCTGAAAAACAAAGGGAAGAAGAAAAGAGACGCTTTGGCGAGGACGAGAGAGGAGAGAAAAAGAGAACAACCAAGAAGAAGAAGACTAAAAGGGTTCAATGCTGTTCTTCTTCTTCTTCTTCCTCGCGAGTTTATGTAGTATTTCGTGTTTGTGCGAGCGTAATCTCGCTCGCTCGTTTCTTCTGGTATTTTCATCTTCTCTTTCTTTCTCTCTCTCTCTCTCTCTCTCTCTCTCTCTCTATTGTAAATTCAATGAACTTAATGCCCTTCTAAGCAATTTTTCGGCCATCTCGGATATGGAATCACGTCTCTGATATTTTCCATGCCCGTGGTGAACAAAATCAAACGCTCAAAGCCGAGACCAAACCCAGAGTGCGTGACCGAACCGTACCGTCTTAAATCCAAATACCAGCTGTACTCCTCCAACTCCAAGCCGCAATCTTTCATGCGTTGTTCCAAAACGTCCAATCGCTCCTCGCGCTGGGAACCACCGACGAGTTCGCCAACTTTTGGGACCAAAATGTCCATCGCAGCCACGGTTTTACCGTCCGGATTTAAGCGCATGTAAAACGCCTTGATGTCCTTCGGGTAGTTGTACACCACTACCGGTTTCTTGTACACTTCTTCAGCCAAGTACCGCTCGTGTTCGGTGGCCAAATCGATCCCCCACTCGACTGGGTACACGAATTCTTTCTTCTTCGTTTCCACGGCGTCTTTTAAAATCTCAATAGCCTCGGTATACGAAACTCTCCCGAACGGATTGTTCGCGACGTTTTCCACGCGTTCCAAGCAGTTTTTATCGTACATCTTTTGAAAAAACTCCAAATCTTTTCTGCACGTTTTCAGCAAATATTTGCAGCAGTGTCTGACGTAATCCTCCGCGCACTGCATGTCGTCGTTCAAATCCGCAAATGCCAGCTCGGGTTCAATCATCCAAAACTCCGCGAGATGTCTCGTCGTGTATGAATCCTCCGCGCGAAACGTCGGCCCAAACGTGTACACGTTGCTCAGAGCGCACGCGTACGTCTCCACGGCTAACTGACCAGAAACCGTCAAAAATGTCTTCTCGCCGAAGAAATCCTCGGAATAATCAATCGTTCCATCTTCACTCCTTTGTAAACCTCCAACTTTACGAAACTTGCGTTCCAACTCGCTCAAATCTTTCTTGGCTTGTTCCAATTTTTTGTTCTGTTCCTTCAAACCCGATTTCGACGGTTTCTCCTCCTGTTTCATCTCCGCGATTTTCGTCTCGATCGCCGCCGTTTCTGCTCTCTTCTCCATCACCACCGCTTCTTCCACGGAACTCTTCGTAAACTTCTTCCCGTCTTCCTCGTCGCACTCGCCCAACAATGTCGTCACTTGAAACATCTCCCCGGCGCCTTCGCAATCGCTCTTGGTAATCAACGGCGTGTGCACGTAACAAAACCCGTGCAGGTTGAAAAACTCGTGCGTGGCAAACGCCAAAGCGTTCCGAACTCTCGCTATGGACTGAATCGTGTTCGTCCTCGGTCTCATGTGAATCTTATCTCTCAAATACTCCAAAGTTTGCTTCTTCTTTGCAATCGGGTACGTGCTCGCGTCGCACTTCCCGACCGAGAGAACTCTCGACGCGTGAAGCTCAATCACTTGCCCTTTGGCCGTTTCCGGCGGCAACTTGATCTCGCCTTCGATAACCACGCTCGTCCCAGTCGGTCTCATATCCGCCAACGACGACACCCCAGAAGACGTTTCAGAAGAGGAAAAAATCTCGCTCGAGACGACCACTTGTAAACTCTGCGGCGTGGACCCGTCGTTCACCTCTAAGAACAAAATCTTCCCGGCGTCTGCTTCTCGACCGGTTTTCACCCACCCACCGACGACGAGCGTTTCACCGACTAAAGATAAACCTCCGTTCTCGTCCGCTTTCTCGTGCACGCTCACAATCGGCACTCGATTGAAACATTTCGAGTACGGAGAGGTGAGTCTATGTGGCAACGTTTTCGTCAAATCCGCAGCCGTCGTCTCCATTTCTTCTTTATCTTCTGCTTCTTTTTTGATATTATGTATTAAAAATATGTATAACTCTCGCGCGGGGAGAGGGGCTCTTTGTTTTCGTATTCGTCGTCTGCGCTGCGTGTTTCTGTGCGCTTTATAAAGCGCGTTTAGTACGTCTTTTTTTACGAGGAAAATGAAGATAAATCTTCCGATTGATTTTTCCAAAAGCGAGAGAAAATCGCAAAAAATACGACCGCTTCCTTCGTAAAAAATGACGACGAAAGAAGAAGACGAAGACGACGAAGAAGAAGACCAAGAAGAGAAGAAGACAAAGAGCGAACGACTTCTCACTGAAGCCCTTCGAAAAATGGCGATTGATCGTCGCGAGAGTGTAACGGCGCGGTGTTTACGACGAGGCATGTTTTCCGAGCATTCGTATTCTTCTTTAAAACAAAGACAACAACAACAACAACAACACCACGTCGTGAAAAAAAGTTCTTCCTCCTCTTCCTCCAAATCGTATTTACACCTCGCCGCGAAAGCGACCGAGATGACTCGAACGCAGAAACGAATCAATCGCGGGGGGTACTGAGAGATAGAGAGATTTAGAGAGAGAGTGTTATGTGTAACGAATCTCGCGCGCCGCTGTGGTAAACTCTTATAACAGATCAGATCAGCTCCAAAGCTTCTTATTAGTATTTCAAAAAGGCGTTTTTTTTTTGCTCAAAACCCTCAAAAATTCTGCCCTATTTTTCCTCGTTTGACGGCTCCTCTGCTCCTACGAACTCTTTCTCATTTGCTGCTTTTGGACCGTCTGAGAAGAAGAAGACAACAAAGAAGAAGAGAGAACCTCTTCTCAGCGACGACGACGATGATGAGTAGCGGTAGCAGCGCGACGAGAGCTTCGAGCGGTTCGACCGGAGCGACGACGTCTTCTTCTTCTTCTTCTTCTCCTAAAAAGAGGAGTTTGAGGAGAAATGTCGTCGCGCAAATGTCGTCGATCAATTCTTCCTCTTCTTTGATGAGTGGAGCGTTATCCAGTCGCCGCGAGAATGCGGTGAAAGCTTCGACGACGAGAATACGTTTTCGAGAAAACGGTCAACAGCAAAGAGGAGGAAAAGGAGGAAAAAGAGGCGGAGTATACATCGTCGCGAGGCAGATAAAACCAAAAGGCATGAGCCAAGAGAAATGGGAGCAAATGCAAAAACAGCAGGATAAAAACTATAAACTGTTCAGCAAACGAGCGAAGGAGAGGATTGCCACGCAAGGGCCGAGAATTAACGACACGAGAGGCACGGAAACGTATTTGACGTACGAATCGGTGGCGGAACCGTTGGATTTGAAGGAACCGAAGTGGTCGAGGATGAAGGAGTTACCGATGCGGGAGTTTCAGAGGGCGATTAACAGTTCGAAACCTGGAGGGATGGTGAGGACGTTTGAGGTTTGGGAACCACCCATGTGGGGATATCTGCCACCGCCACCGTTGAGGACGATGCCGAGGAAACGATGGTATAAGGTGACGTTAGGGTACGATTTGGTGGATAGTTTAGACGCGACGAAAATCGTCGCGACGAAAGATACGGAGTACATCGTGAAACCGGCGACGGAGACGTTAGAGAAAGCGTGTAGGTTGATCGCCGAGCAGAGAGGTGTTTGGTACACGTACCACCAAAAATACGCGACGAACAGGTACGGACAGTTACAGTTTATCGGTATGGCTGTGGGCGGGTTTGTGTTTTTAATGGGGTCGATTTATTTAGGCATCATGAAAAAGAACGCCATCCCGACCGATTTGATACAGGCCGTACAGTTCGCGCAGTCCGGAGTTTCCGCCAGAAAAGATGGGACCGTGAACGTCACTTTAGAAGATATTGGTGGTTTGGAGAATATTAAAGAGGATTTGGACGAGATTATTCGGTTTTTGAAGGATCCGACGACGTTTACGAAGGTTGGCGCGAAACCGCCGAAAGGGATTTTGATGGAAGGTGGACCTGGGGTTGGCAAGACGTTGCTCGCAAAAGCAATCGCGGGTGAAGCAAAAGTGCCGTTTTACAGCATGGCTGGTTCAGAATTTGTGGAAATTATCGTCGGCGTTGGCGCGGCGAGAGTGAGAGATTTGTTCAAACGCGCGCGCCTGAACGCGCCGTGCTTGATTTTCGTAGATGAAATCGACGCTTTAGGTACCGCGCGGGCGAGCGCCGGAACGCGAGGAACAGAAGAACACGAGCAAACGTTGAACCAGTTGTTGACGGAGATGGATGGTTTCACGCCGGATACCGGAGTTGTTTTTATCGGCGCGACAAACAGAGCGGATTTGTTAGATCCGGCATTGTTAAGGCCCGGGAGATTCGATCGTAAGATTGAAGTGAACAAACCGAACGTGGACGCGAGGCAAAAAATCTTGCAAATTCACCTGTCAAAACGAAACGTGAATCCAGACATCGATACCGCGAGATTGGCGAGAAATTTACCGGGAATGACGGGCGCGGAAATTGCGTCGGTGGTGAATGAAGCCGCAGTTCACTGCGTGCGACGAGAAGGCTCGCAAATCGAAGAGGAAGATGTTATGTACGGATCAGATCGCGTTTTATACGGCGTGAGAGGCAAGGCGCACGACAAAGATGAGCTTTTAACGAAACTGATCGCCTGTCACGAAGTTGGACGCGCGGTGGTTCAGGAAACGTTGAGGAAAGAAACGAAATTGTTGGAGCCGTGCGAGTTCATTTCGATCGTTCCGAGAGGCTTTCAAGCGGCGACGACGTTATTTTCTCGCTTCGACGATAACGAGTACATGTATCCTACGCGAGAACGCTTGATGGAACGCGTGGAAGTCTTAACCGCCGGAGTTGAAGCTGAAAAATTGGTGTACGATGAAGTATCTTCCTACGGCACCGATTACGGTAAAGAAGCGATCGACTTGTTGCGAAACGTTGTGATCAACCAAGGCTTGGGACAGCCCGGGATGTTGACCGCGTACACGCACGACCCGACCGCTTTGAGCGGGTACGACTTGAAAACCGAACGCATGCGATCGACTATTTCCGCCAACGGTGAGAACGTGGACGTGGAAGAAAATAAAATTTTAGCCGGCAACATGAGAGTGACGGACAAAGGGCACTTACAATACGCCGAACGCAAAATCTTTCAAATCATGAAAGAGGCGCGAGAAAACTCAAAGTCCATTTTGACCGCGTACAAAGCCGCGGTTAAGAAAGCGACGGAAGAATTAGTAGCGAATGAAACGTTATCTGGCGATCGATTACGGCAAATTCTCGAAGAGTATCCTCCGGCGGGCGATTACGCGAAGACGGGTCCAGACACGCCGTGTAAGATTTTGCCGACGGAAGAGGAGGAAATGCGAAACGGCTGGCGAAACGAACCGGATCCTTTGAAAAAATTTGAATATTTGAAACAGTTCTACGGCGATATTAGTCTCGACCCGCCCGGACCGATGAAAGATCGCCGAACGAAAGAAGATAACGCTGGTTTGCTTTCGTTTCAAGAACACACTTGGAAGTACGCGGTGGAGAAAGTGTTGCCGAAAAAAGGGCGAAGACAAGGCGTGCACTGGGAACCATGGACCGTCGCGGCTATGAAGATGAACGAAAGAGAAAATCCAGGTTGGCGAGCGATGGAAATCGCGAGGTTGTGGAAAGAACACGAGGCGTACCTGTTGCCAAAGATGCAAAAAGTTGTACAAGAGTTGAACGAGAAGCGCGACGGCGGAGAGAAATTGACGCGCGAAGAAGAGCGCAAATTGATCGTGCTTCCAGAACAGATCGCAGAAATCGAAGGTAGGATTGAAAATGGCTATCCCGAAGGTGCTGGCTTAGGCGTCATGGATTTGAAAATTCCGGATAAGTTTGTCTTCAACATTCAAGAACGCATGGTGAAGGAGAAGCAGCGACGGTGGTACAAAGATAACGTGCACCCGATGCTTGAGAATATGGATTTGGACATATTCGCAGAAGACGATTTGCGCACGGCTTATAGGAAGAAAGAGGCGATGTTACACAAACTTGACCCGGACCGTCCGTTACCAGAAGGCTATACGGCGCCGTATAAACCGGGCGTGACCAAGGAGAGATGGTTTTAAAAAGTAGACGTTATAATAAAAACGCAGATTCTAAAATCTTCATTTAGTTCTCGTCCTCGTTCTCGCCTTCGGAGGGTTTCTCCTCCTTTCCTTCTTGTTCTTGAGCAGTCTCTTCTTCTTTTTGCTTCTCTGCCGGCATCGTTTCTTCCGTTTCTTCTGTCGGTTCCGCCGTCGCCACTTCCGCCTCTTCCGTTTCCATCGTCGTTTCCATCGTCGTCGTCGTCGTCGTCGCAGGCTTCAAACCTTCCGCAAAGTCGAATCCGAGCTCGTCGCCCATACCAGCACGTTTTAAGTCGAGCACGTCATCGTTCTCAGGTTCGACTGGAGCGTTAACTTTCTCTTCTTTCTTTTCTTCCTCCGCCGGGAGCGTCCCATCTTTCACGAACGCGTCGATTTCGCTATCCGAAACCGTCGGTAGCTTCATCTTCTTTGCCGGAATTGGTTCCGCTTCCGCTTCGCTACTAGAAGTCTCTTCTTCTTTTTCTTTTTCTTCATCTTCTTCTTTCGGAGACGTCTCAGACGAGTTGTCCTCGTTTAACACGACCGCACTTTCATCATACTCCTCCTTTCTCTCCTTTTGCGTTTCGTCTTCGCTTTCTAATTCCTTCTCCTTGACGTCTTCCTCTTTTTCTATCGCCGATAACTCGGCGTCGCTGCTCACGTTGTCCGCGTTTTCCTCCGTCGCGACGAGACCGGCGGTAAAATCAAAGCCTTCGGAAGAACTCGCATTGCTCACGTCGAGCATCATTTTTTTAGCGTCGTCCTCCGGAAGTTCTTCGTCGTCAGTCTTCTCCTCCTTCTTCTCTTCATCCGCCGCGGCACCAGCTTCCTCTACTTTCTCTTCATTCTCTCCTTCTTCTACGTCTACCGGTGGTGGATACAAAACCTTATCTTTTGGCTTACCGATATTCTTGGTTGGCACTTTCGTGAGCGCAGGTTCCGTGTATTTTTTCGGCGGCGCGTTTGACTCTGGTTTCGGAGGAGCAGAGAGATGATTCGCTTCTTCTTCTCCCTCGTCTCCCTCTTCTTTCGGAATCGCGCCGACGAGTTTACCAATGTCGGGATGCGCGCTCATTTCTTCGTGATTACTCTTCAACGATTCCAAGTGATCGCTGCTCGAGTCGTCATTTCCTTCTTCTTCCTCTCCTTTCGGAACAAACTCACCGTCAATTTCAGGCGTTTTCGCGAGCGACGCCCCTTCTTCTTCTTTTTGTTCTTCCTCTCCCACCTCCTTTTTCTCTTCTCCCTCGTCGTCGTCTACTTGCGACGACGAGTTCTCTTCCTCTTCCTTCGGAGGAAGAGTTTGTCTATTTACCATCGCCACGACTTCTTCGTTCGTCTCTCCAAACGCGTTCTTCGCGAACGGATGATGATTATCACTTTGCTTCTCCACCTCCTCTTCCGCGGTTGCCGCCAAATCTTCCTCCTCCTCCTCCACTTCCTCCTCTTCCTTCGCCTGTTCCGGTTGCGCTTCCTCCTCTCCCTCTTCCGCCGGAGGATGCTCGTACTTCTCTCTCTGTTCCATCAACAACTCCTCGGAATCCGCGACATCGTACCCGCTTCGTTTCCCTTCCGCTCTCTTCTTCTTACTCGCCGCGGCGGCGTCGAATCCAATCGACGCCGGCGCGGACCCGCTCCCCGCGCGTCTCGGCGCCGACCCTCCGGAAGAAGAAGAAGACGCCATCACCGTCACGCTCTCCATCCTCTTCCTCTCTTTCCTCGCGCCACTTCCGCTAAAATACGTGCTAAACAGCGCAAATACGATAACCAACAACACGCACTGTCGAACGCGTTTGTTCTTAAAGAAACCTTTCCTCCCGCCAGCCGCGAGATCGGAGGAGGATCCGAACCCGGTCGTCGGTCTCCTCGAGGAGACGTGCGCGTTCGCCCCAAAATTCCTCGGCGACGGTTTCGACTTCCCCGGTTTCCAATCGTCAAAATCTGCTTCCGTTTCATCCTCGTCCGACCAAGACGTGGACCCGGCGCTGATTTTACGTTGTTGTTGTTGTTGTTGTTGTTGTTTCATCGCCGCCGCGGACGCCGCCGTGGGAGACTTTAATTGACCACCAGAACCACCCAAGTGAATCTTCGCCGTCGGTGTGCTCTTCTGCGTCTTCACTTTTTGCGTTGGTTTTTCCCAGGAATCGTCCTCGTAATCCGATCCATCGTTTCCTCCTCCTTTAGACGACGGCGGGGTTGACGTTTCTCTCAGGTTTTGCTTCACCAACTTCTTACTCTTCGCCGGTGTGCTCGAAGTGGATGACATTTTCTCCCCAAAGTGATGATTATATCAAAGCTTTTATAATCGTCGTCTGCGATTTGTTTTTGCGCTTCCGACTCGAACGAGAGAGAGAGAGAAGCCTCTTCCTCGGTTTCGTGCCTTTGCTCGTCTTTTGCGGAGCTTTCAGGAGAGAGCACTGAGTAGTTTTCTCTCGCGCTTTTGATTTTGGATTAATGGTGATTTCAAAGTATCTTTATATGCGTCTTTTTTTGTGGTACGAGACGACGATGAGAATATATAAAGGCAACGATGATGACGACGATGATAATGATGATCCGTGTTGTACTATTACTAATAATGAATAAATTATTTAATTCTTTTCGCGGCTTGTTTGACGTTTATTCGTTTCCTGGGATCGTTCTCGCACAAATCGCAGACGACGTCCCACATGTTCGCTTCGTCCAAGACGGCGAAATCGCAAGAGGTTTGGGTGAACAGAGCGCCTTTGACTGGAGCACCATCCTCTCTCCATTTTCTCAAATCGTTTCCGTAGGTTTGGATTAAACTCGTTCGCATGGAGCTCATGCTTGTTTCGCTGTAGAGTTGCGGGACGGCGAAGCGTAAGAGGGTCATGCCGCACGAGTAGCTGTCGAATTTTTCCGTCGGGACTTCGCCGGTGGAGGAGATTTTCGCGCCGAAGTTTACGCCGAGCAAGTTTTTGGTCATGCCACCAAAACCGTAGCCAGACCCGGTGGTTTCGAACTGTTCGGGAGCGCCGTAGGTCGGGTCGAATATCGCCCCGCTCTCGAGGATTCTCTTCTTGCCGATTTTCAAATCGCACGCCGCGCCGGCGTCGATCATGACGAACCTCTTCGCCGAAGATTTCCCGTAACTCTCCTCCGCGATTAAAATATTCGCCGGTTTCACGTCCCTGTGAATAATACTCGCCGCGTTCACTTTACCCACCGACTCTAACAAAGTCTTCGCGCCCAACTTCAAAATCTCCGCGTCCGTCGCTTTCGGTTCTCCCATCGCCCTTTTCACCTCTTCGAAGCACCCGTTCTCGCCTTTTCTTAAACACGTCTCCAACGTCGTCGACCCTTGGTACCCGAACACTAAGTACACGTTCGCCCCGGCGACGCCTATAAAAGGTGCCGCGCCGTCGTTGTTTTTCAATCGGTTCAGCACGTTCAGCTCGTCCTGGTAGAAGGAATCCACGTCTCGCCCCATTTTTTTGTTCATCGATTTCAGAACCACTCGAGTGGTGGTCGTTTTCCCTCCTTTCTTTGTTTCATCTTTCAACTCGCCTAAAAACACCGACCCGAACGCGCCTTCGCCGATTTTAACGCCTTTTTTTACCCGTGTTAAGGATATGTCGATTTTGGGGGCGTTCAATTCGTCTTGGTCCACCGAGCCGAGTTGAAAGGCGTGGACTTTGAGTGAACATTTTGATGATGATTTTCCCGACGGGGAAGACTTTTTGCCGGCAAAAGAACAGGACGCGAAGAAGGAGGAACTGTGTCTCGCGGATAAATATACCGACGACTTTTGATGAGAGGATGATGACGACGATGAAGACGCATTTGGTCGGAGTATTCTCGTCGTTTGCGGCGCGTAAGATATCATCATCAGGTTGCTTTGTGTTGATGTGTTAAAAAGATATGGAGAGATAAGGAAGATATTCGAGAGAGGAGTTTGACGAGCGAAGCATCATTAAGAGGAGAGCATCTGAAGCTCAAAAAGAAACGACTTAAAAACGAGTTTTGTTGTTGGTCTCCTCATATCTGTTAGTATTAGTATTACAACAAAGACTGCTGAAAAAGTGCTTCCCACTTCTTTCCATCTCGCTCGGGCCCGCCGTCGCCTTCTTTCGTCCCGATGACGAACGCTTTGTTTCTCGCCAAATCGCTCGCCAAGCTAAACGCGACGCAATCGGCAACCGCGATTCGACTCGTTTCTTGCGGGTCGAAGTCGTCTCCGAGTTTGATTTCCACCTGACGTCGTTCCGAGCTTGTGGCTTTTAAGAGCGTGTTCAAATCGTACGACGTGTACGGACCGTCGGTGAGTCGTCCCGGGCGGACGATGGTGTAATCGAACGTATCGTCGTTTTCTTTCTGCGTCTGTTCTAAATATTTCTCCGATTTCCGCTTATATTTCAAAACGCCGAATAAGTTCAAGATGACGTACGGCATTGAATCCGTTCTCGTCACCCCAACCGAGGAGATCAACACGAACCTGCTCTTGTCATTGTTGTTATTCGTATCACTCGTATTCCTTTGATTAAAGCAAATCTTCCGCGCCGCGCGGATGACGTTCGCGGTCGCAATATCGTCCGTCTGTTCCGGCCCGTTGTTCTCTTTCCACCGCTGCGACGGGAACGCCGTCGTTCCTAAACAGCACACGATATCCACCACCACTTTCGCTTCTTCTCCTCCTTCCGTCATTATCGCGTCTAAAACCTTCTCCACGTCCTTTTCCTCTCTGACGTCTACTTCGGTCACTCGCAATCTTGCGTTTGTTGATGACGACGACGACGACGACGAAGCTGGAGAAGCGTTGTTTTTCGTCTTAAGTTTAGCCTCGCCCGTCTCTTTATTTCGGCACATCGCGTGGACGACGTCGTATCTTCTGTTCTCGTCGAGGAGGAGTTTCGCGCAGACGAGTTGTCCGACGCCACCAGTCGCTCCAAACACGATTGCAATTCGTTTCGTTTGGTCTTCTTCTTTTGTTTCGGTTTCGTTCGTCGACGCGACAGCAACGGCACGTCGTCGTCGTTCTCGTCGTGAAGGTCTTCTCGATGACGACGACGACGACGAAGTCGCCTTTAACGAAGGAGCCGCAGCAGAGCGCATTGTTATGGTATTAAAACGTGTGTTTGTAATGACGAAAAGATACGCGAAAATTACTCAGATGTAAAAAATGTCACACGCATCTCACTTCTTACCGTGGAATGTATATCACAACAAGCTGATGATTTTGTCTTTTTGATGAGAAGAAGCACATCTCTCGTCGTGCTTTTAATGTGTCTCTCTTTTATATCTCGCCTTCCCTTTGTTTGGCACGGGATGATGATGATCTCAATTTTTATTATCCGAGTCCAACGCCTCCGCCGTTTCCGAGACCACCGCCGCCGTTTCCAAGCCCGCCAGCGTTTCCAAGCCCGCCAGCGTTTCCAAGCCCGCCAGCGTTTCCAAGTCCGCCTTCGAGAGTACCGCCGCCAAAGTTAGAAGGCTGAAAGCTTTCTTGCGAAGGTTCTTGTTCTCCTCCTCCGCCGCCTCCGCCTTCTTCTTCTTGGGAGGAGTAATCTTCTTGGGAGGAGTAATCTTCTTGCGAGGAATAATCCTGCTCTCCTCCACCGCTTTCTTCTTGCGAGGAGTAATCTTCTTGCGAGGAATAATCCTGCTCTCCTCCACCGCTTTCTTCTTGCGAGGAGTAATCTTCTTGCGAGGAATAATCCTGCTCTCCTCCTCCGCTTTCTTCTTGCGAGGAGTAATCTTCTTGCGAGGAATAATCCTGCTCTCCTCCTCCGCTTTCTTCTTGCGAGGAGTAATCTTCTTGCGAGGAATAATCCTGCTCTTCTCCTCCTCCTTCTCCTTCTCCTTCTCCTGGTTGTTCATCGACTCCTTCGTCGATACCATTCAAAGCGTTTTCTTCTCCCTCGACATCCGGTAAAGTTCCTTCTTCTTCTTCCGTCGCCGCTTCGGTCGGCTCGCGGACCGGTTGGTCGTCTTCCCCCGATCCGTCTTCTTCTTCTCCTCCTTCTCCTCCTCCTTCTTCTTCTTCTTCGCCGTCAACGTCGACACCGTCTATACCTTCGATGGGATCGGGTACATCTGGATCTTGCTCTCCTGCGGTCACCGGATCATCCACCGGATCTAGAACCGCATCGGTCAATTGCTCTTCGGACAAATCTCCCGGTTGAGGATCGCCCGCGGCTGCCTCGTCCGGCGTTAAGGGTTCATCCGCAGGCACCTCATCAACAGCGGGCGCGTCAAAACCACATCCTCCAATATTTCGGCACTCATCAGCGCCGAGACTTTCCACCGGTTGTGGCGGTTGCACGATTGTTTTTTGAAAGATATTAATGTTGATGTTCACGTTGTTATTGATGACGTTCACGAAGGTTGGCGAAGAGATGTATCGCGTCGGCGACCACTCGCAATATTCGCATCGACCGTAAATCGGTTTAATGATTGGAACAAATCTCACCTCCAAAGCGTACGCCAGGCAATTGTAGCACCCAACGACGCCGCCGTAGTACTGACTTGGAACTTGTTTACACCAACCGCAACACCCGGGTCGATACGCAATCACGCAGTCTCGACACAATGGCGGAGGAGCCTGAATCAACATTTCCCAAGGCAGATTTCTGCACCACGACGCGCAGCAATACTCCAGAGAGCACGAAAATGGTTTCACTCTCCTCGCGCACTGAGGCACCGCGCACTGGCGTATTTTCACCCTCTGTCTTCTCGAGATCAAAAAGCACCACGGGTTGGAACACACACGCGCTCTTTGCAACAAAGCGCGTCGATACGATGCTGGTAAAGAAGTCTCGTTTTGTTCTTGCGCGAAACCGAAACACGCGGTGAAGCCATCGCCCGAAAAAGATGAGACCGAGAGCAAAACGACGAGAGAGAATAAAAGGAGGAGGACAACGGATGATTTCCTCCTCGCGAACATCTCGTCGAGCGTATCGACGAAAGCGCGTACAGATGTGTCTCTCTTTTGTATCTCTAACAACAAAAAGTTGTTCAAAGTATTTCGGTGCAAATCGAAAAGACGTTATTAATTTAACAACAACAACAACAAAAAAGAACAAAGACATGAAAGAGGCATTTTACTTGTTTTTTGCCTCCTGCCATGCAAAGAGAGAATCTCAAAGTCACGCACGAAAAAAGGAGTCGTAAAAAAAATCGAGAGGCGGATATTTCTTCTTTCGCGAATAACGGGACGAGATTTTGCGTCCTCGTCAGCGTTCAAAAGAGAGAAAGAGATTTTTCTTCAACCCCCGCACGACGAGACTAAAAAACTGGACTCATCCGACCTCTCGTTATCACATATAATCATCTCAAGTCTCATCGCATCACTTGCGTTTTCC
>Ga0255752_10001192_pt1 | contig 30608 bp, 27 predicted proteins | sample 011ome_25_FD_179952 | JGI IMG/M metagenome (GOLD analysis project Ga0255752, IMG submission 179952) | Coastal salt marsh microbial communities from the Groves Creek Marsh, Skidaway Island, Georgia - 011512CT metaG (version 2) | ecosystem: Environmental > Aquatic > Marine > Intertidal zone >... | reverse complement strand
TTAATGTCATCGCCTCATTTACTCGCGGGGTGGCTGAGTATTAATCAGCGTGCGTTCAGCTACGATGGCGAGCACCTGAGCTGGGCGGAAAATCCCGTGGAGGTACTGTCGGATACCTATCACTTCCTGCGCATGGATTGGTCTGAAGAAGCGCCTGCCGCCAACGTGATATGGGATCACGATTACGCGATCTTGTCCGAGGCAGAGGATTTTTATGCCGATATTAGCCAGCGGTTCGGGATAAGTCTCTGGTCCGAGGTTGCCGCATTTATCAATGGCAGTGCTCCCGAGGGCATCGAAAGCGCTGATTGGCAAGCCATTCAGAAAGCGCATCGAGGATTTCAGGCGGGGATGGAAATCCTCGAGCTCCTACCGGCGATGGCAAGATTTACCGGCTTCTTCGAGTTGCAGGTAAACGAGGACTTGACCATCCACATACCCGAACGTCTGCTCGACGAAGAGTATCAAGCCAAAATGGCCAAATCCTTGGCGCCACCGCCCGTCGCTAAATCAGACGAAGTCGTGGCGGTCAGCGGAGGCATGTTTTACGGCCGTGAGGCCCCCGACGCACCCTTGTACGTTCAGGCGGGCGATCACTTTGAGGCGGGAGACCCACTCTACATCGTCGAAGTCATGAAAATGTTTAATAAGGTATACGCCTCTTTTTCAGGCACCGTTGACGAGGTGCTCGTCGAGGGCGACGGCGTCATCATTAGCAAGGGTCAGGTGCTTTTTAAAGTGACCCCGGATGAAAAGGTTGAAATTGAGTCAGACGAGGTTGTCGCAAAAAGGCGCAGGGACCATACAACTGATCTGATGCAAATGTTTTTGTAAGCGGGGAGAGGCTAAGCGTGATTACTTCATTGGACCATATTGCGATTGCAGTGCCTGATTTCGAGAAGGCTGTAAAGCGCTTTATGGAAGATTTTGGGTTGTCTTTTGACGGCACCGAGGATGTGCCCTCGGCGAAGACTAAGACGGCTTTTTTCTCGCTGCCAGAGACGCACATCGAATTGGTTCATCCGCTCGATGGTGAGGGGCCTATCGCGAAGTATCTCGAAACGCGCCCTGGCGGCATTCACCATCTATGTTTCAGAACGGACAATATCGATGACGATGTACACCGACTGCGCGCGCTGGGTTATCAGTTTCTTTCCGAGGAGCCGTCTCCTGGGGCACATGGTGCCCGAGTGATCTTCATTCATCCAAAGAGCTGCGACGGGGTCTTGATAGAGCTGAGCGAGCCAATGGGCACAGGGGCATAACTGTGAGTATTTATGATGAATCATCCGCGAGGATAGAGGATTGGGAGGCTTTGGTTGCTGCCCAGAGCAAAGGGTTAACCCCCGAGGAGCTCGCCTGGCAGACGCCCGAGGGTATAGCGCTCAAGCCGCTTTACACCGCGGCCGATACCGCCGATTTACCCTACACGGACACCATGCCAGGAATCTCGCCGTATATCCGGGGACCCATGTCGACGATGTACGCGGGCAGACGCTGGACCATACGACAGTACGCGGGGTTCTCAACCGCGGAGGCGTCAAATGCCTTTTACCGGCGCGCGCTGGCGGGTGGGGGGCAAGGTATTTCTGTGGCTTTCGATCTCGCGACCCATCGCGGCTACGATTCGGATCATCCGCGAGTTGCGGGTGATGTTGGCAAAGCGGGGGTCGCGGTCGACTCCGTCGAAGACATGAAGGTTTTGTTTGATGGTATTCCCCTCGATAAAATCTCGGTGTCCATGACCATGAACGGCGCTGTCCTGCCCATCCTCGCGGGTTACGTCGTTGCGGCTGAGGAACAAGGTGTCTCCCAAGACATGCTGTCCGGCACCATTCAAAACGACATCCTCAAAGAATTCATGGTACGCAATACCTATATATATCCGCCTGAGTCGAGCATGCGAATTATCGGCGACATCATTGCTCATTGCTCAGAATACATGCCGCGGTTTAACACGATCTCCATTTCCGGCTACCACATGCAGGAAGCGGGGGCCAATGCCGCACTTGAGCTTGCGTATACCTTAGCTGACGGCAAGGAATACATTAAGACCGCGCTGAAGGCGGGACTAAATATCGACCAGTTTGCGCCCCGGCTGTCATTTTTCTGGGGCATTGGTATGAATTTCTTTATGGAAATCGCCAAAATGCGCGCCGCGCGCTTGCTGTGGACGGAGATCGTATCCGCGTTTGGGCCTAAGAATCCAAAGAGTTCAATGTTGCGAACCCACTGCCAAACCTCTGGTTGGTCTCTGACCGAGCAAGACCCTTATAACAATATCGTGCGCACCACGATTGAGGCCATGGCGGCGGTTTTCGGGGGAACACAATCACTGCATACCAATGCTCTTGATGAGGCCATCGCGCTCCCCTCTGACTTTGCAGCTCGGATTGCGCGCAACACCCAACTCATCCTTCAGGAAGAAACTGGGATAGGTCAGGTCATCGATCCCTGGGGCGGTTCCTATATGATGGAATCGTTGACCACTGATATCGCCAACAAAGCCCGTGAGCTGATTGCTGAAATTGATGACTTGGGCGGTATGGCCAAAGCCATTGAGAGCGGCATCCCCAAACTGCGTATCGAAGAGGCAGCCGCGAAGAAACAGGCGCGAATTGATCGCGGAGAAGACGTCATTGTGGGCGTCAATAAATACCGCAATGACTCGATCGACGAGGTCGATGTCTTGGAGATTGACAATGAGCAGGTCCGCGAGAGTCAAGTAGCGCGCATCGAAAAAATCCGGGCGAGCCGGGATGCCGACGCGGTGGCGAAAAGCCTCGCTGCACTGACGTTGGCCGCTCAAACGGGTGAGGGCAACCTGCTCAGTTTAGCCATTGAGGCGACTCGACACCGTGCTACTGTAGGCGAGATCTCGGATGCCCTCGAGGAGGTCTATGGCCGCTTTGTGGCCCAGACGCAAACAGTTTCGGGAGTCTATGGTGCTGCCTATGAGAACGATGAAAACTGGAAATCAATAGCCGTGGACATTGAAGGTTTTGTCGAGCAACACGGGCGCAGGCCCCGCATGCTCGTCGCAAAAATGGGCCAGGATGGCCATGATCGTGGTGCCAAGGTCGTGGCCACCGCGTTTGCAGACGTGGGGTTTGACGTCGATCTTTCGCCAATGTTCTCAACGCCGGAAGAGGTGGCCCGACAAGCGATCGAGAACGATGTTCACGTCGTGGGTGCCTCGAGTCTCGCGGCGGGCCACAAAACGCTGGTGCCCCAGCTGATTGACGAGCTAAGAAAGCAGGGTGCGGACGAGATCATTGTAATCGCCGGCGGTGTCATTCCGCAGCAGGACTATGAGTTCCTTGAAGAGAGCGGTGTAGCGCTTATTTTCGGCCCAGGCACTCCCATTCCCGATGCTGCACGAAAGGTGCTCGATGCCATAAATGCAACATTACCGGCGGGCTGACGCGACCGATGGCAATTGACGCTGAGGCCATCCTCGAAGGCGATCGCCGAAGCCTCGCCAAGGCGATTACGCTAGTTGAGAGCAGCCGCAACGACGATCGCGAGCAGGCACAGAGCTTACTTGACGCATTACTACCGCACACCGGGCGAAGCATCCGCGTAGGTATTACCGGAGTGCCTGGGGTTGGGAAATCCACTTTCATAGAAGCACTCGGTCTTTTTCTGATCGGCCAAGGTCATCGTGTGGCTGTTCTTGCGGTTGACCCGAGTTCGCCTGTCGCCGGTGGGTCCATCCTAGGCGACAAGACCCGCATGGAGATGCTTTCCCGCGAGCAGGCTGCATTCATTCGCCCATCACCTGCAGGATCTGCGCTAGGCGGTGTGGCCCAAAAAACACGCGAGTCTGTGTTGCTGTGTGAGGCTGCTGGGTATGACGTGATTCTGGTGGAAACCGTCGGCGTGGGCCAGTCCGAACATCAGGTGGCGCAAATGGTCGATTTTTTTCTCGTTCTGATGCTCCCCGGTGGTGGCGATGAGCTTCAGGGCATCAAGAAAGGCATCATTGAACTGGCCGACGCTATCGTTATTAACAAGGCCGATGGTGATAGCGAGGCTATTGCTCGGTTGACCCGACAACATTATGCGGGCGCACTATCGCTCCTGAGTCACGAAGCGCATTGGGCGCCAGAGGTGATGACCTGTTCGGCACTGCATGGAAAAGACGTAGACGCGGTGTGGGAAATGATCTCGCGCTTTCGAGAAGCCAGCGGGGCCGCTGGCGAACTCGCTGCAAGGCGGTCTAAGCAGAATCTCGCGTGGATGTACCAGTTGATCGACGATATGTTGCGAATAAACATAAAAAAGCATGAATCGGTACAGTCAGTCTTACCGGAGATTGAGCGTGACGTGCAAACGGCGACGCTGACACCGCTGGCGGGGGCACAGCAAATTATTATGCTGAGCCAGTCCAAGCCCTAGGTGAGGTTTCTCGCTCTGGAAAAGCTGATTAATCTCCACGATGGCTATCGCAAAGTGGTCAAGCACAATGCCCTCGAGGTCTTGCTGATGCAGGAGGAGGGGTGTCTTCACATTGTTCATGCCCGTTGCCCACACCAAGAACAATCCCTACAGAGCGCGGAGGTGGTGGGCAATCATCTGTACTGCCCTCGACACCAATACGGATTTGACCTCAGCACGGGATGCCAGATCGATGGTGCGTGCGGCCCGCTCAAGGTTTATGCGCCGATTTTCGAGGGGGCTCTGATAGGGATAGAGTTGCCCGATGAACAATAACCATCACAAGCTCTTTTCGACCGATCAGCTGCGCGCTATCGATCGGCAGGTTATTGCTTCGGGTTGTGCCTCGGGCTACGAACTCATGGAGCGCGCAGGCAGACAGGGTTTTGCGGCCATCGAGGAATTGGCGAGAGCCTCTACGGCGGTCGTTGTTCTCTGTGGCACCGGCAATAACGGGGGAGACGGCTGGATTATTGCTCGGGAGGCAAGTGCTGCGGGCCTGCAGACCACCGTGTGGCTAGTGGGGGACGAGCGTAAAATTCTGGACTCTGCTCGGAAGGCCCTCGATAGCTTTCTTGCGCAAGGCGGTACCTTTCGCCATCTTGACGACCCAGGGCAACTCGACTTTGATGGCTCTACACTAATTGTCGACGCGCTTATCGGTAGCGGGTTTAGCGGCGAGCTTCGCGCGGCGCATATCGCCATCGTAGACGCACTCAACAAAATGCCGGACCCGATTGTTGCTCTCGATTGCCCAAGCGGTCTGGATGCCAATACCGGCATGCCCAAACCGGTGGCAGTGAAAGCGACCATCACCCTGTCATTTATTGGTGATAAGCAGGGTTTCCATACTGCTGAGGCAGCAGACTATCTGGGTGATGTGCAGCTGTTTGATCTCGATATCCCAAGCAAGTATTTGGATGAGGCGCCCAGCGCGGCATACCGGATCGAACCCGGGAACAACGTACGCAACATGTTGCGTCGGAAAAGCAATTTTCATAAAGGCCTGGGCGGTCATGTACTGGTGGTTGGCGGGAATATCGGATTTGGCGGGGCGGCCATTCTGGCGGCCGAAGCGGCATTGCGGGTGGGTGCGGGAAAGGTCACTCTCGCAGCAAGAGGCGACGCAATCCCAGCTGCGTTAGCACGATGTCCGGCGCTGATGGTGAGGACTGTAGAGGATCGGCTAGACCTAGCTGAGCTGTGTAAGGCCGCTGACATTGTGGTCATCGGCCCGGGATTAGGCCAATGCAATTGGGCTCGGGCTTGCTTGCAGCAGGTATTAGAGTGGCATTCAAAGGTGTTATTAGATGCTGATGCGCTAAATCTACCAGAGCAGCTGAAATCAGTTCGGTCAGACCATCGAGGTTGGCCGGTGGTCACGCCTCATCCGGGAGAAGCTGCAAGGCTTTTAGGGGTATCGACGGGCATTGTGGGTCAAGATCGCTTTCAGGCGGTGCGACAACTTGCAGAGTTAATCAATGGCACCGCCGTTCTCAAGGGGGCCGGGTCTCTTATCGCATCGTGCCAGCCATCGAATGGGGTAGGGGTGTGTCTGGCGGGAAATCCCTACATGGCGACTGCCGGTATGGGGGATGTGCTATCGGGCTTGATCGGCGGTTTAGCGGCCCAGGGACTGGACCCGGAGCGAGCTGCACAGCTGGGGGTTTTTCTGCATGCCACCGCTGCGGATTACTGGGTTGACGCCAACGGGCGTTGTCTCATCGCGACTGACATCGTGACCACGCTTCCAAAGGTCATGCAGGACTGGATTGACTGTGGCGCTGTGCGCTAACTTAAATACCGAAAGTCCGGCGCTTCTATCCCTGCCTGCCATAGTCGTTCGAACCTCTCGGCCTCGGGTCGCGCCTGCGCAGGGCGCGCCAGACGCAGCAGCGGTTGCTGGCGTCGGATAACCCATCCGTAGGCGTTATCGCCAATAAAACGGGTTGTCTCTGTCCACTCCGGGTGATCGTCGATTACTCGCAGTGACATTTTGGAGGATACTCGCCGAGCTTGTGCAAACAGCCGATGCTGATTGATGACAGCCGGATCGTAGTCGTCGATCAAAAGACGCACCCGCGCGAGGGGTGACTCTCGAAGAAATAGCATGATAAGCGAGCAGAATTCATCATTATTGAGGGCATCCCATTGGGAGGGCGTCGTGGATAAATCAATTTGACGCTGAGGCAGAATGACGCACTGGCGGATCCATTCTTGGTCCGGCTCAGTGATCATGGCCGTGCTCCGAAGGATCGATAAGGGCGCCGGCGTGATCTAAAAACCCAAAAAGCGTCTCGACTGGATGCTCACTGTCGACGGGTACCACCTCTCCGCGGCACAGCGCGGTCAGTGTCGGAATGACTTGCATCGGTAGAGGTGCAGACACCCTGCCATTGGCAAAGACCCGGCAGGTATTGTCACTCTTGAGCCAGTTCACTTTTGCGCAAGCGGCGATAACAACCTTGCTGGCTTGGGGCAGCACGGGGTCACAAGGCTCACCTTGCTCGGTGATTAGTTCCCCAAGCCATACCCCTGAATCTAACGCCTCCAAGGCGTTTAGCGCTGCATCTCGCGCATTTTGTAAATCTCGTTGGGTAATTTCCCCTGCCTGGGAGGTTGGAGTCAGCCTGCTGGGGTCGGCGAGCAGAAGCTGTGGGTCGATCGCTTCGAGCGCTTGATCGGTGAAGCGCGCAATAATGTCAGAGAGGCGGGGAGCGCGAAATCCGATTGAGTAAGTCAGACACTCGCCCTCAGCTACACCCCAGTGCGCGACCTTGGGCGGCACGTAAAGCACATCCCCCGGCGACAAGAGATACTCTTGTTTTGTTGTGAAATTCGCTAGTAAATTCAGAGCTTTATGAGCCATTTTTGGTGTGTTTTCGTGACAGCGTTCGCCCAGCCGCCAGCGCCGAGTTCCCGCACCCTGCACCAGAAAGACATCGTATTGATCGAAGTGAGGTCCAACACTACCACCGTCTGTCGCGTAACTGATCATGACGTCGTCGTAGCGCCATGAGGGTAAAAATCCCACGAACTCTTTCAGCGCCGCCATCTCAGGTAGCAGTCGGTCGACCCCCTGAACTAATAGCGTCCAAGGTCCTGCCAACCGAAAATCAGCCTCGGTAAACGGACCATTGGTGAGCTCCCAAATGCCTTGATGGCAGGAAACGATTCGGCTTTCGACATCCTCCTCTAGCGCAAGTCCCGCTAGGACGTCAGGTGCCACGGTCAACGCCTTGGCAGGCACGCCACCGGGGATTAGCAAGGGCTGCTTTTGCCAGTATTGGTCTAGAAAATGCGCAACGTCGAGATTGTCGAAGCGATAGCGCGTCACTGGCGAGTCGGACTAGTTGTCAATGGCCGAGGCCTGATCGCCGGCATTGCCCAGATAGGATTGGGGCGTCAGCTCGAGCAACTGTGTTTTGGCGTCACTCGGGATATCAAGCGTGTTGATGAATTCGCGGAGGGCGCGTTGGTCGATCGCTCTACCACGGGTTAGCGCTTTCAGCTTTTCGTAAGGCTCAGGAATGCCATAGCGTCGCATAACGGTTTGAATGGGCTCGGCAAGTACCTCCCAAGCGCTTTCTAGGTCAGCAGCAATGCGGTCCTTGTTGACTTCTAGCTTGCCAATACCCTTGAGCGCTGAGGCGTAGGCGAGCAGGGAGTAACCGAGTCCTACCCCCATGTTACGCAGCACGGTGCTATCGGTCAGATCGCGCTGCCAGCGGGACACGGGGAGCTTATCGGCAAGATGAGCCATGAGGGCGTTTGCCAGTCCGAGATTGCCCTCGGAATTTTCAAAATCAATCGGATTTACCTTGTGCGGCATGGTCGACGAGCCAACCTCACCGGCAACGGTCTTTTGTTTGAAATAGCCCAGAGAAATATATCCCCAGACGTCTCGGTTGAAGTCAATCAAAATTGTGTTGAAACGCATCAGGCCGTGAAACAGCTCGGCCATATAATCGTGGGGTTCAATCTGGGTGGTGTAGGGGTTCCAGGAGAGCCCTAAACTCGTCACAAATTCTTCAGCGTGTTGCTGCCAATCGACGTCCGGGTAGGTGACCATGTGGGCATTATAGTTACCCACGGCGCCATTTATTTTTCCAAGAGGCTTGATGTCGGCGAAGCCTTCGGCCTGCTTGCGCAATCGAGCCACAACGTTGGCGATTTCTTTGCCCAAAGTGGTCGGGCTCGCGGTTTGGCCATGTGTTCGCGACAACATCGGCGTGGTAGCTTCCGCTGTGGCGAGGGCGGCGAGCGCGTCTATCAAGGCATGCATGGCCGATAACAGAACCTTAATGCCGTCCTTAAGCATCAGCCCATGGGACAGGTTGTTAATATCCTCGGAGGTACAGGCAAAGTGAAGAAATTCGCTCAAGCTAGTCAGTTCTTGTTGGTCCGCCACGCGCTCTTTGAGGAAATACTCAACCGCTTTCACATCGTGATTCGTCGTGCGTTCAATGTCTTTTATCCGGCGAGCATCGTTCTCGGAGAAGTTATTCACGATCCCGTCGAGATAATCGCTTGCCGCTTTGCTCAGCGTGGGGACCTCAGGTATGCCCTTGTGCGCCGCGAGGGATTGGAGCCATCTCACTTCAACAGTTACCCGTTTGGCGATGAGGCCATACTCGCTGAAAATTTCACGAAGCGGTGTGATTTTATCGGCGTAGCGACCATCCAGTGGAGACACTGCAGACAGGGTCGTCAACTCCATACTAATCGTTTCCTCGGTGCCGGTTTTGCTGTAGGCGAAATGCCGTTATCGAAATCCTAATTCTCGGGATAAGGTAAGGGCTGCGTCGCGTATTCTCCCACGCTGGAGTACAAGCTGCCAGCGTCTCCCGCCAAGTTGCCGCCAGAGGTGCGCAGATCTTACTCCGGCGAGCAAACATGCTCTAATGATCTCGGCATTGGCCTCATTCTGCAAATGCTGTGCGCTTCCCGTGACCCGGACCCGAAAGGACAGCGTACTCAAGGTATCTGCATAAATAGCGGCAACGCTGTTGCAGACCTGATTGACATGACTGGTAAAGTGTTCAGCTTTGAATTGGGAGTGCTGAAGACGGCTGCGCACTACTTGCTGAAGATCACCTCGCGCAGAAAATTTGCGCTCTAGATGCAAGATCGCCATCACGTAACGCATCATCGAGGCACTACTTTCTTCCCCGGTGGAGGCCAGTCCAGCCCCCAAGTTTTGCAGCCCCAGCTTAATACCCTGTATGTTGCCGTAGACACTATCAACGTCTGGAGTATCGAAGCTGAATAGGGAGTGGATGGACGCCTCCAAAAACTCGAGGGGATAGCTACCGGTGCGTGATATTTGATCGACGAGGCGCGCGGCCTGGGCGACACCCGCCAGCGCGATCGTCTGCTGCTCGAGTCGGGTTCGCTGGGTCACGCGACCCCCTCAATAACGCCACCGCCAAGACAGCGTTCACCATCATAAAGTACGACGGATTGGCCCGGGGTCACTGCACGTTGTGGAGAGTCGAAGCGAATCCTATATCCTCCCTCGATAGCATCAACGCAGCAGGCTTGGTCTGCCTGTCGATAGCGAATTTTGGCGGCACACCTCAAGGGGCCTTGCGGCGTTTTCCCATTGATCCAAAAAAGATCCGAGGCCGTGAGCTCACTGGCAAAAAGCGCTGCGTGGTCATTACCCTGGGCAACCACCAATACATTTCGATTGAGGTCTTTGCCCACCACATACCAGGGCTTCTCTGGGCGCTCGGCGAGCCCGCCGATCCCCAGACCCTGACGCTGTCCGATAGTGTGATACATGAGACCCTGATGTTCACCAATCTCGCTACCCTCCGTGGTTTCGATCACCCCGGGTTGCGCAGGAAGGTATTGCTGCAGGAAATCCTTAAACCGCCGCTCACCAATAAAACAAATACCGGTAGAATCCTTCTTTTTGGCGGTCACAAAGCCGGCAGTTTCGGCCAGCTGCCGGACTGTCGTTTTCTCAAGTCCGCCGAGGGGAAACAGAGTGCGGCCAAGCTCGAGATGACCCACTTGGTGTAAAAAGTAGCTTTGATCTTTGCCGGCGTCCGCGCCCTTGTAAAGTGTGGGCACACCCTGCTCATCCCCCCCGATCTGGGCATAGTGCCCGGTGGCAATTCGATCAGCCCCCAGAGAGGTGGCGTAATCGAGGAATGCTTTAAATTTGATCTCTCGGTTGCACAGAATGTCAGGGTTTGGGGTTCGGCCGGCACGGTATTCTGAGAGGAAGTGCTCGAACACGTTATCCCAGTATTCGGCAGCAAAGTTGGCAGCGTGCAGAGGAATTTCAAGTGTGTCGGCCACTGCTTGAGCATCCGCGAGATCCGTCTTTGCGGTACAGTACTCGGTGCCGTCGTCCTCGTCCCAGTTTTTCATGAACAGACCCTCAACGCGGTAGCCCTGTTCTTTGAGAAGCAGGGCCGCCACCGACGAGTCGACGCCACCGGACATGCCAACAAAAACCGTTTCCTGACAGCTTGGCGTCATAGCTTAGCCATCGCTCACGAAGGAGAGTGGGGCGACTGCGCCGCTTAGAAACAAATCCACAGCCCGGAGCACTAGGGGGCTGCGCAGGCGGATAGTGCTGTGAGTGAGTTGATCTTGGGTCATCCAGTGCACTGCGATAATGCCAGCATCTAAACTTCGTTCTGGCATCTCCTTCTCGGGTCGACAAACAAAGCCATGCCGCAGGTAGGTACTGCCATTGGGGGCTTCATAACGAGCGACCCCGAGATAACCCGTCGTTGTAACTGCCCAACGTGTTTCCTCAAGGACCTCCCGTTCCACGGCATCGATAAGGGTTTCACCCTGCTCGAGATGTCCCGCGGGCTGGTTCAGGACAGAGAGGCCGGTACGACTGTCACGTTCCTCAACCATCAAGAACCGACCGTCGTCGTCGCAAATCACTGCGGCAACGGTTGCATGGGGTCGCCATCGCTCAGGCATGAAAGCTCTTCTCCTCTAGGCGCCGGTGCTCTCCAGGGGCCAAATCATTCAGGTGCCAAGGCCCTACTGCAACTCGAATCAGTCGCAGGGTAGGGTGGCCGACGGCAGCGGTCATACGGCGCACCTGACGGTTTCTGCCTTCCCGGATGGACAGTTCAAGCCAGCTGTCTGGCACGGACTTTCGAAACCTCACGGGCGGGTTGCGCGGCCAAATGGCGCTAGGCTCAAGTTTAGCTGCTTTTGCGGGCCGCGTATGTCCGTCCTTAAGATCAACGCCGGTTCGCAGCCGGTCAATGACTTCATCGCCGATCTCTCCCTCAACCTGAACCCAGTAGGTTTTCCATATTTTATGTTTGGGATTAGCGATTCGTTGCTGCAAACCGCCATCATTGGTCAGAATCAACAGGCCCTCAGAATCATAGTCGAGTCGGCCGGCCACGCGGTGCGCTGGCGCTGCAAGGTAGTCAGCGAGTGTCGCTCTCGGCGATCTCACCGTGTTATCGCGATCGGTAAACTGACTGAGCACCTGATAGGGCTTGTTAAACAATATTATGGAAGGCAAGTCTATGGCCTTTTTTGGTGGTAGAATCCGTAGCCCGAGCCGTCGGCGGATGAACACATGGGCCATTTGGGGGAGTCCGTGTTTTCTTAGCGGTCGAACCCGTTCCACGCCTGCTCCAGCTTAGAGCCGCCGCGATCACAAGCAGCTGGCGACAACTGACCCCCGTGTTATCGACAAAACAGGACCACCCTATTATGGCTTACAAGCACATCAAAGTACCCGAAACCGGTGAGATCATAACGGTAAACGCCGACAATAGTTTAACTGTACCAAACAATCCGATCATTCCTTATATCGAGGGCGATGGTATTGGTGTGGACATTTCTCCGGTCATGATTGATGTGGTGGATGCAGCGGTATCCAAAGCGTATGGCGGTGAAAAATCGATCTCGTGGATGGAAATCTACACAGGAGAAAAAGCGGCCGAGTTGTATGAAGGGGACTGGTTTCCCGAAGAGACCTTGGATGCCATCAAGACCTATTCAGTCGCGATTAAAGGGCCGCTGACAACGCCGGTTGGCGGTGGGTTTCGCTCCCTTAACGTGGCGTTGCGTCAGGAGCTTGACTTATACACCTGCCTGCGACCCGTTCGCTGGTTCGAAGGCGTACCGTCGCCGGTCAAAAACCCGCAAGACTGCAATATGGTGATTTTCAGGGAGAATTCCGAAGACATATATGCGGGTATCGAATATCAGGCGGGGACTGAAGAAGCGCAAAAGGTCGTCGATTTCATTATCAATGAAATGGGGGCCACGAAGATTCGCTTTCCCCAAAACGTTGGCATCGGTATCAAGCCCGTCTCCGCAGAGGGCACTAAGCGCCTCGTGAGAAAGGCTATCCAATACGCGATCGATCAAAACCTACCCTCGGTTACCCTGGTGCACAAGGGCAACATCATGAAATTCACGGAGGGTGCGTTTCGGGATTGGGGCTATGAACTGGCGCAGGAGGAATTCGGTGGTCAGTTGCTTGACGGAGGCCCTTGGGTCGAGATCAAAAATCCGAATACCGGCGAGCCGATTGTCGTCAAGGATGTCATTGCCGACGCCATGTTGCAGCAGGTTCTGACGCGCCCCCGCGAATACAGCGTGGTGGCAACGCTTAATTTGAACGGTGACTACTTATCCGATGCACTGGCGGCCCAGGTGGGAGGCATTGGGATCGCGCCCGGCGCTAATCTGTCCGACACCGTGGCACTATTTGAGGCGACACATGGCACTGCGCCCAAGTACGCGGGACAGGACAAGGTCAACCCGGGATCGTTGATCCTGTCGGCTGAAATGATGCTGCGACACCTAGGCTGGAACGAAGCGGCAGATCTCATCATAGACGGCATGAACGGCGCTATTCAAAACAAGACCGTGACCTACGATTTTGAACGCCTGATGGACGGCGCGACCCTCGTTTCCTGTTCAGAATTTGGAAAAGCCATCATAAAGGCGATGTAATTTTCTGTTTTTAACCCCCCCCGCCAAGGCGGGGTTTTTTATGTCAGGCCATCCCGGCGACGGCAGCGTCAATCACCTTGCCCGGGTTGAGCAGATTTTTGGGGTCAAGGGCTTGTTTGAGCGTCACCATGAGGTCCAGCTCTTCTTTGCTGCGACTGATCGGGAGCCAGGGCTTTTTTTCCAAACCAATGCCATGCTCAGCTGAGACCGACCCCTTGATGCCCCGCAGGGGCTCGTAGACGCACCGTTCAACGCATTCTCTGAGCTCCTCGGCTCGCCCCCGCGGCACTTGAACTGCGAAATGTAGATTGCCATCACCAACATGGCCAAAGGTCCAACACTGCATGCACGCTGTTTCCGCGAGGCCGTGCTTCACCGCTGCGACATAGGATTGCATTGCCGAGATCGGCAGGGACACGTCAAATAACAGTGCGTCACCGTCATTAAACACCTGCGCCACGTCGTCTCGTATCGACCAGAGGGTTGCGCATTCGCGCTCCGACTGGGCGATCACCGCATCGTCAATGATGTCGTCGCGAAGGGCATCCTCGAGCGCCGCTGCAAACCGCTCATGTTCCATCGGATGCGAGGTCCCGTGGGATTCGAGCAACACATAAAACGGGTGGCCATGGGGCAGGGGCGGCCTATTTTGGGCAGGCAACGTGGTCACCAACTGATAGAAGTCGCCCCAAAGCACTTCAAAGGCCGACAATTGACCTCCCAGCCCGCGATCCATGTGTCTGAGCAGCCGCTTGACGTCATCGAACGCCTTAACAGCGACCAAACTCATTTGGCTCGATTGGGCGGTTTCCCGCAGTCGCAAGGTCAGTCGAGTGATAACACCGAGGGTGCCCTCAGAGCCGAGAAAAAGCTGTTTCAAATCATAACCCGCGTTATTTTTGATCAGCGGATTGAGCGCATTGATGATCGTGCCATCAGCAAGCACTGCCTCCACACCCAGCACCATATCCCGCATCATGCCGTACTTCAGCACTCTGTTTCCGCCCGCGTTGGTCGACGCATTCCCGCCGAGAGTAGCGGTACCCCGCGCACCGAGGTCGAGCGGAAACATCAGCCCTTGCTGAGCCACAGTGTCCTGTAGCTGTTGGAGGGTCACGCCGGCTTGCGCCGTGACAACACGTTGCTCCGGATCTATCTGCTCAATTGTGCTCATTCGCTCCAAAGAAAGGACCAGACCGCTACTCAGCGTGTCGGCCCCGCGCACCAGACCCGTGAGCCCACCTTGGGTGACTACCGGGATATCTCGTTGATAGCAAAGGGCGAGACATGCCGCGGTCTCTTGGGTATCTCGGGGACGAGCCAAGGCAATTCCTGAGAGGGATTCAGACTGGCGCCAGATACCGGCAGCCCGCTGATGAAAGTCGCGGGGTGCCAGAACACCTGATTCGCCTAGAATTTGTCTCAACTCGGTTTCAAATGTATCCATCGGTGGGTCCCCGGGGAGTCTTCTTTTCAGCGCCACTCAATTATACTGGTAACATGACGATATCATCAGCCAACCTCGCTCAGTGGATCCTTGTGACTCAGCGCACCCCTCGTGCTTCGACTGACGATCATGACAATAGCGATGGCGATCTTGCGGTTGCACCCGCTAAGCCTGCTCTCAAGCGCCCGCCACTGTACAAAGTGGTGTTGCTTAATGACGATTACACCCCGATGGAATTTGTCGTTGAGATTCTCGAAACATACTTCAGCATGGGTCGTGAAAAAGCGACTCAGGTGATGCTTACTGTGCACACCAAAGGCAAGGGGGTTTGCGGCATTTATCCCCGCGACACCGCCGAGACCAAGGCGACTCAGGTAAATCAATATGCACGGGACAGCGGACATCCGCTATTGTGTGAAGTAGAACCTTCACAGGATGACGATTAATCAAGGGGTAACCGTCTATGCTCAGCAAAGAACTCGAATCAGTTTTGAATGATGCGTTTCGTACGGCAAGGGCGCGTCGACATGAGTTTATTACCGTAGAGCATTTGTTGTTGGCCCTGCTAGAGGACTCCGCCGCTTTGACGGTCCTAACGGCCTGCTCAGTCAGTATTGAGGAACTTCGGGGAGATCTCGTCGAATTCATCGATTCCACCACGCCACTGCTGGGCGAGGAGGAGGATGGGAGGGATACTCAGCCAACGCTTGGTTTTCAGCGAGTGCTGCAGCGCGCGGTTTTTCATGTTCAGAGCTCGGGTAAGCGCGAAGTTACTGGCGCCAATATTCTGGTGGCTATTTTCTCCGAGCAAGAGTCCCAGGCGGTTTATTTCTTAAAAAGTCAGGATGTCTCCCGACTCGATGTCGTCAACTTTATTACCCACGGTATTGCCAAAGATGACGACGCCGAAGATGAGGGAGACCGTGCTGGTTCGGAGGCAAGTGAGGAGGCGCCGGAAGCCGCCGAGCAACCATTGGACACCTTTGCGACCAATCTCAACGAGGAGGCTCGAACCGGGCAAATTGATCCTTTGATCGGGAGGCTGTCAGAAGTTGAGCGGGTAGCCCAGATCCTTGCACGACGCCGAAAAAACAATCCGCTGTTAGTGGGTGAATCGGGGGTTGGAAAAACTGCAATCGCCGAGGGTTTGGCAAAGAAAATTGTCGATGGAGATGTCCCTGAAATACTCAAAGATGCCGTTGTGTATTCGCTGGACCTCGGGGCACTGCTCGCCGGCACTAAGTACCGGGGCGATTTTGAAAAGCGCTTTAAAGGGTTGCTAGCCAACCTGAAGGAACGCGATCACGCAATTTTGTTTATTGACGAAATCCACACCATCATTGGGGCGGGCGCGGCATCAGGTGGTGTTATGGACGCATCCAACCTGCTTAAGCCGCTCCTTAGCTCAGGCAAGATGCGGTGTATCGGGTCCACAACGTATTCGGAATACCGCGGTATCTTCGATAAGGACAAGGCGCTTAGTCGCCGCTTCCAAAAGATCGATGTGCTCGAACCCTCGGTGGATGACGCCTATAAGATATTGAAGGGCTTGAAGTCGCGCTTCGAAGAGCATCACGGTCTCCGCTACAGCAATAAGGCTCTTCGAGTAGCCACAGAGATGTCAGCGCGTTACATCACTGACCGCTATTTGCCCGATAAGGCAATCGATGTGATCGATGAGGCTGGGGCTTATCAGCAACTCTTGCCGGTTAGCAAGCGAAAGAAGGTGATCGGTGCACCGGACATCGAGGCCATCGTGGCGAAAATTGCCCGCATTCCGCCAAAAACTGTCACATCGGACGACCGTCATTTGCTCGAAAAGCTCGAGTCCAATTTGCAGCTGGTGGTTTTTGGCCAAAATCGTGCCATTAGCCAGCTAGTTGCCTCGATAAAACTGGCTCGCGCGGGGCTGAGGAGCGGTGACCAACCGATCGGCTCTTTCCTGCTCGCAGGGCCAACGGGGGTGGGTAAAACCGAAGTGACCAAGCAGCTGGCCCGCCAGCTCGGCTTGGAACTGATCCGCTTTGACATGTCGGAATATATGGAGCGACATACGGTCTCGAGGCTCATTGGTGCTCCGCCGGGCTACGTCGGTTTTGACCAAGGTGGACTGCTTACGGATGCCGTCACCAAGCACCCACACTCTGTGGTGCTGCTCGATGAAATTGAAAAAGCGCATCCCGAAGTCTTTAACCTCCTGTTACAGGTCATGGATCACGGCACCCTGACCGATAACAACGGGCGAAAAGCGGACTTCAGGAATGTGATCCTAGTCATGACGACCAATGCGGGAGCTGAAAACATCAGCCGGCGGTCCATTGGATTTACGCATCAAGACCATAGCAGTGACTCGCTCGAGGCGATCAACCGTATGTTCACCCCCGAATTTAGAAATCGCCTCGATGCCACCGTTGGATTCGAGCCCCTGGGTGAGGATGTCATTTTGACCGTGGTCGATAAGTTCCTGACCGAGCTGCAAGGGCAATTGGATGAGAAGGGCGTTCAGCTCGACGTCGATGAAGATGCCAGGCTATGGCTGGTTGAAAAAGGATACGACCGCACCATGGGAGCGAGGCCTATGGCGCGGGTCATTCAGGAGCACATTAAAAAGCCCCTTGCGGACATGGTGCTTTTCGGCGGCCTTAGCAAAGGCGGCATTGCGACGGTGACGTTGAAGGAGGATCGCTCGGCTTTGGAGGTGACTGCGGAGGCCGAGGAGCGAGAAACCGCAGAGGTCAGCTAGCGGGGCACTCACCGCTCTCGGTAGGTAATACGTCCTTTGGTCAAATCGTAAGGTGTTACTTCAACGCGCACCTTATCGCCGGTCAGAATTCGGATGTAGTTCTTGCGCATTTTTCCTGAAATGTGGGCCGTTACTACGTGCCCATTTTCTAAACGCACCCTGAAGGTTGTGTTGGGAAGGGTATCGATGATTTCCCCCTCCATCTCAATCTGATCTTCTTTGGCCATGCACTAAACACCCTGTTGAATTGGTGCGGACTTTACCGGAAACCCTCGCTAACAGAAAGTCTAATCATTGGGGTTTATCAACAAAGCGAAGTGGCATGGATGGGCCTAAATCGCCGCCGCTAGGAAGATTTTCACGCCGCTGCCAGCGACCGCCCTGCAATAGCTCCATGGGAGAGAAGCGAGACTTGTAGTTCATTTTTGCGCAGTTTTGGATCCAGTAGCCCAGATAAACGTATTCCAGCGCCTGCTTGCGAGCCTCTTCAATTTGTACCAAGACGGCGTAGGTTCCTAGGCTGCGCTTTTCTTCTTCCGGATCGTAGAAGGTGTAAATAGCGGAAAGCCCGTCCAGCATTTGATCACTTACTAGCACCGCGATCAGGCGCCCTAGGTGCCTAAATTCAACGTAGCGTGTGCAACCCAGGCCATTGTTTAAAAACGAGCTGTATTGATCCCGATCAGGCGGATACATATCACCGTCAGCGTGGCGTCCTTCGATATATCGACGGTAAAGGTCGTAGGCATCGTCGTTGCCAATCGTGTCGCCCTCAGTCACCGTCAGGTCTTCATTTTTCCGCCAAATCCGGCGCTGACTTCGGCTCGGCTCAAAGTCTTTAACGACGACCCGGGAGGGGATGCAGGCGTTGCATTTGACGCAGTGGGGCCGATAGATGTGATCACCGCTGCGCCGAAATCCCATCATGGAAAGCTGCGTGTAAAGCTCGGGCGACACCTGTTGCCGGGGGTCGATAAATAGCGTGGTGGCCTCTTCGTTCGGAAGGTAGCTGCAAGCATGGGGAAAGGTGGTGTATACCCGTATATCGCGCAGCGATGCCGTCACAACTTGCCCCCTTCTGTTTGTAAATCGCTCAACATGTTTGAGGTTGAGGGAAAATTCTCGGCACCCGCTCCAAATCGGCGATCCAGATCCCCCATGCCAGATCCCTTTATAGCTGTAGCCAGTAGGTTTTCAAAGTCTTGACGGGAAAGATTTTTGGCGCCCAGGGAGAGGAGGTGATCACTGGAGACCTGACAGTCTATAAGCGTCAGCGCGTGACGACGGGCGAGCCAAATAAGCCCCGCCAGAGCCGCCTTGGAGGCTTCGCTCTCCCGACTAAACATCGACTCGCCAAAAAAGCATTGACCCATTTGGATACCATAGAGGCCGCCGACCAATATTTCACCCTGCCAAGCCTCGATGGAGTGCGCATAGCCTAAGTCATGCAGGCGACCGTAAGCGGAGAGCATATCAGGCCCTATCCAGGTCTCGGCACTGTCGCGCCGCGGCTCCGCGCAGGCACGCATAACCGCCGCAAAGCTATGATCAAAAGTTAACTTAAAGACGTTATTTTTTAACGTCTTACGTAGAGTTTTTGATATTTTAAATTCGGCAGGTAGCAGGGTGCAGCGCGGGTTCGGGGACCACCATAAAATCGGATCCTGCGCCCCATACCAAGGGAACACGCCCCGTGAGTAAGCCAGCAGCAGCCTCTCGGGGGTCAAATCCCCGCCAATAGCGAGCAAACCGTTTGGTTCTTCGAGCGCCTGATGGGTCGGGGGAAAATCTTCCATGACATCAGGGGCGACAGGTCAACCTTGAGCGCAGCTCAGTGTGGACCTTACTCACTGTCTAAAAACTTCTCGGCGTCCAGCGCCGCCATGCACCCAAAGCCTGCCGAGGTGATGGCTTGTCGATAAATGTGATCCGCCACATCGCCCGCGGCAAAGACCCCCGGAACACTGGTCGCTGTCGCCTCACCCTCAGTGCCCGAGTTAACGGTAATGTAGCCCCCCGACATGGCCAGCTGACCTTCGAAGATGCCAGTGTTGGGTTTGTGGCCAATAGCAATAAAGACCCCTGCGACATCCACGGTCTCCAGGGTTTCATCTTGAGTGCTACGAAGCCTAACGCCGGTAACACCACTGGCGTCGCCCAAGACTTCATTGAGTGTCCGATGCCAGTGTGGCAGGATTTTTCCCTCGTCGATGCGCGCAAAAATTCGATCCTGCAAGACTTTTTCTGAGCGCAGAGCATCGCGCCGGTGGACCAAATGTACTCTGCTGCATAGATTGCTTAAATAGAGGGCCTCCTCGACAGCCGTATTGCCTCCGCCAACGACTACCACTTCTTTGCCTCGATAAAAGAATCCATCGCAGGTAGCGCAGGCACTCACTCCCTTACCCATGAAGGCGCTCTCACTGTCCAGGCCAAGATATTGTGCGGAAGCTCCGGTGGCGATGATCAGTGCGTCAGAGGTGTAATCGTGGGTTCCCCCCAACTTGAACGGACGGCTGGAGAGGTCAACCCGCTCGATATGATCAAACACGATCGAGGCCTCAAATCGCTCCACATGTGCCTGCATTTCCGCCATCAGCTGTGGTCCCTGCAAGTCATGAGCCCCGCCAGGCCAGTTTTCCACCTCGGTTGTCGTCGTTAGCTGCCCGCCTTGCTGAATACCCGTTATTACGACAGGCGCCAAATTGGCTCTCGCCGCATAAATGGCAGCGGTATATCCGGCGGGGCCAGAGCCCAGAATGATGAGTCGGTGATGCTGTGGATTGCTCATAAGTGTCCCAGAGGTACCATCGGTAAAATCATTGAAAGATGAGCCCTTACGGACCCGCGGCGACATGGTAGCATTTCATTTTCCCAGAGAGGATGCCGCGTTTTGGCCGGAACAGGTAAGTCAGCGCAAAATTCGACCGCATCATCGTTGTCCAGGCACCGACGCCGGCTTCGTGATGGGCTGTTTATCGCCGTGGGTGCCATCTGCTTGTTCCTGCTCCTAGCGTTGGTGACCTACCACCCCGCCGATCCCAGCTGGTCGGCCAGCGGTTCTGGAGCAGCTATCCGAAATCTCGGGGGTATTACGGGCGCATTTTTCGCCGATATCTTTTTCTCGCTCATTGGGTTTGGTGCCTATCTCGTGCCCTGCTTGCTGGGGTACCAGGCCACGCGTTTGCTGCTTGCGACGGATGATCACCTATCCGTTGATTGGACACTGTTTGGACTGCGAGCGCTCGGGCTTTTGTTAGTAGTCATTGCCGCTACGGCGATTGCTGCGCTCAACGATCTCCAGGAGTCAGGGTTGCCACAGGGGGCCGGTGGGATTCTGGGTGTGGCTATCGGCTCAGGGTTTGACGCGGCATTCAGCCCTGTTGGCGCTCGCTTGATTCTTGTTGCGCTGTTCCTGTTTGGCCTGACTGTCTTTGCCAATATTAGCTGGGTTCACGTTACCGAAGCATTGGGTCGGTGGTCACTGCAGGGAGCTGCACGCTTGGGTGAATGGTTTGTTACTACGCGAGATCGACTCGCGGATCGAAAGGCTCGTGATCGGCAGCTAGAAGAAAGGAAGGCGGTTATCGAGACCTATGTGGAAAAGAAGAAGCAACACCCGCCGAAGATAAAACCGCTAGCGGCAAAGGCCGAACCGGGCAAACGGGTTGAGCAAGAACGGCAAAAGCCTCTGTTTGACATGCCAATTTCCGGCGAGCTACCGCCACTAGACCTGCTCGATCAACCGGCGGAGGGAGGCGTGAGAGGGTTTTCCAAGGAGGAGCTGGAATCGTTATCGCGTCTCCTCGAGCTCAAGCTGCAGGATTTTGGGGTTACGGCAGAGGTCACTGCGGTGTACCCCGGGCCGGTGGTGACCCGCTTTGAAATTCAGCCCGCACCAGGGGTCAAAGTATCGAGGATCTCCAATCTTGCTAAGGATCTCGCCCGCTCGCTCGCCGTCATCTCGGTCAGAGTGGTAGAGGTGATACCTGGAAAGAGCGTGGTGGGCATTGAGATCCCCAATGCCGATCGTCAGACCGTGAATTTCAAGGAGGTCATTGCATCAAGAACCTTTGAAGAGTCCAAATCGGCACTTACCCTAGCCCTGGGCCACGACATCGCTGGTGCTCCGGTGGTCGCCGACCTGAGTAGGATGCCGCACTTGCTTGTGGCCGGCACCACGGGTTCAGGAAAGTCGGTAGGGGTGAACTGCATGTTGGTGAGCCTGCTTTACAAAAGCTCCCCAGAAGACGTGCGAATGATTTTGGTCGACCCGAAAATGCTCGAGCTGTCAGTCTATGACGGCATCCCCCATTTGCTTACGCCCGTCATTACCGATATGAAAGACGCCGCCAATGGTCTGCGCTGGTGTGTGGCGGAGATGGAGCGGCGATACAAACTGATGTCCTTGATGGGCGTGCGTAATCTCGCTGGCTACAATCGAAAGGTCATTGATGCCAACAAGGCGGGGGAGGCCATCCCTGACCCCACCTGGAAGCCAGATCCTCTCTCCATGATTCCTGAAGAAGATCAGGTGCAACCCACCCTCGAAAAACTTCCCAGCATTGTCGTGGTCATCGATGAGTTCGCGGACATGATGATGATCGTTGGCAAAAAAGTGGAGCAACTCATAGCACGGATAGCCCAGAAGGCGAGAGCGGCAGGTATACACCTCATCTTGGCCACCCAGAGGCCATCTGTGGACGTCATTACCGGATTAATCAAAGCCAATATCCCCACGCGGATCGCTTTTGCGGTCAGCTCCAAGGTGGACTCGAGAACCATTCTGGATCAGGGTGGGGCTGAACAGCTTCTAGGCTTCGGCGATATGCTGTATCTCCCCTCGGGTTCAAGTGTTCCCAACCGAGTTCATGGCGCTTTTTGCTCTGATGATGAGGTTCATCGGGTTGTCGCTGACTGGAAGCGACGGGGGGATCCCCAGTATCTCGAGGGATTGCTCGACGAGGGCGGGCAGACTCCTGTAACCGCTGGCGAAATTCAGTCGGCTAACGCTGACGATGAAGACCCAGAAAGCGACGCCCTTTACGATGAGGCCGTTCACTATGTGACCAAGAGTCGCCGGGCATCTATCTCCAGCGTCCAACGCAAGCTTCGTATCGGTTATAACCGAGCCGCCCGCCTGATAGAAACAATGGAAGGCGCCGGGGTGGTTACCCCCATGGGTACCAATGGTCAGCGTGAAGTTATTGCACCACCCCCAGCGGAAGACTAAAGGCAATGTCCTTCTCAAGAGTAAGGTTGGTGGCTGCTATCTTTGGAGTTTGGCTTAGTCACATGAGCACTGTCCTGGCCAGCGAACTGTGGCCGCTGACCAATGACACTCTCGTGGGACAGTTTGAGCAAACGATCTCTGACGAAAATGGTGAGTCGTTGTACGCGAGTTACGGGCATTTTGCGTTAGCCAAACCGCGTCAGTTTCGCTGGGAAGTAGAGGGGCCCGGAAGACAGCTCTTTATCAGCGATGGCAACACGCTCTGGCAGCTCGATTTCGATCTCGATACGACGACCAAACAGTCTTGGTCGGCGGATAACGATTCGCCGCTCGAACTATTGATGGCCGATGAAGCGTCGCTAGCCCAGCGCTTCCGCATTGTTCGAGAACAAGGTAGCGTCACACTTTCCCCCCTCGCAGAGGGTGAAAACTTTCAAGCCGTTACCTTGCAAGACCTGAATGTCGATCAGTATGAAATGATCATCGTTGACAATCTGCAGCAGCGTATCCGAGTTGTGCTGACGGTCGAACCATCTGAAGTCCCTGGCGAAGACGCCTTTACGGCCCCATCATTCGACAATGGCTCCGACCGGGAATAATGATCCCTGATGCTACCGACCGACGCGCAGACCCGTTTATTTACCCGAGATAGCGCCTTAGATCCTCTCGCCTCACGGCTTCGCCCCGAGGACCTTCAGGGTTTTGTAGGACAAACCCACTTGTTGGCCCCGGGTAAGGCACTGTACACGGCAATCACCTCAGGTCAGCTCCATTCTTTTATCCTTTGGGGCCCTCCCGGCGTCGGCAAAACTACCCTTGCGCGAATCGCAGCGACAACGGCTAACGCGCACTTTGAACAAATTTCGGCGGTCCTCGCTGGAGTCAAGGATATTCGAGCGGCGGTCGACGCGGCCAATGCGCGAAGGGGGGTAGGGGAGGCTACCGTCCTCTTCGTCGATGAGGTGCATCGCTTTAATAAGGCGCAGCAGGACGCCTTCTTACCCCACGTTGAGGATGGCACTATCACTTTTATCGGGGCGACCACAGAAAACCCCTCATTTGAAGTTAATGCTGCCCTGTTATCCCGAGTAAGAGTCTACCGATTACGCGCCTTGGAACTCACTGAGCTAGAAGCATTGATCCATCATGCGGTGAACCAATGTTTCCCTGATCTCGAGATCAGCGTCGAACTCGTGACTCGGCTGGCCATCGCCGCAGATGGCGATGGGCGTCGGGCTTTATCGCTGGTTGAAATGTGCGCTGACCTAGCTCGCGAGGACGGTGGCCGCCGTCTTGTTGAAGAGAGTACTCTGGAGGAAGTTGCTCAGGGCAGCTTGCGACGGTTCGATAAAAGGGGCGATGTTTTCTATGACCAGATCAGCGCCCTCCATAAATCGGTACGTGGTAGTGACCCCGATGCGAGCTTGTACTGGTTTGCCAGACTGCTTGATGGCGGGTGTGATCCGCTGTACATCGCTCGCCGGGTGGTGCGGATAGCGAGTGAAGACATTGGCAACGCCGATCCGCGGGCGCTGGAACTCGCGCTCAACGCCTGGCAAGTGCAAGAACGATTAGGCAGTCCCGAGGGGGAGCTTGCGATCGCACAAGCGATCATCTATCTGGCCTGCGCCGCCAAGAGCAACGCGAGCTATCGAGCTTACAGCCAAGCAAGGCAGCTCGCAGAGCAAGAGGGATCCCGAGAGGTACCGACTCACTTGCGCAATGCACCCACTGCACTGATGAAAGCAGAGGGTTACGGACACGCCTATCGTTACGACCACGACGAGGCGGATGGCCACGCCACCGGTCAGCGCTACTTTCCAGACGGGCTCAATCCGCCGCCGTTTTATCACCCGGTCGACCGAGGACTGGAGATTAAGATTGGCGAAAAGCTCGCCATGCTTAAAGCAAAGGCAGCTGCTGCCGATCTAAAAGCCGGTAGGGGTGAAGAATGAGTCATTGGTTGTTGGTAGCACTAGGGGGCGCGCTGGGAGCAATGGCGCGCTACAGCGCCGGCTTAATTGTGGCTGGGGGCGGGTGGCCCTGGGCGACACTGCTGGTAAACCTTTGCGGCGCGATAGGATTTGGCGTGGTCATTACCTTGCTGGGTAAACAGGTATTACACCCGTCATTACAACCCCTGTTGATCGCGGGATTTTTTGGTGCCTTTACCACCTTCTCGACTTTTAGCTGGGAGCTCTTCAAATTCATCGAACAACATGCCTGGCTCACCGCCATAAGCTACGGTGCCGGTAGTGTCGTACTGTGCCTGATAGGTATGTTTATCGGCATTGGACTTGGACGAATAGCGGGATAATGCCAGCGAAACGAGGCCGCAAACGGGTTATTATGCGCGGCGCATTGATGGACTTATTTATGACGCTGGAGGCGACATGCTCGACATTAAGGCTATTCGACAGAATCCGGATGCTGTCGTAGCAGGACTTAATAAGCGCGGCCATACATTTCCGTTGGAATCCTTTGTCGCTCTCGACGCCGAACGCAAGGCGGCGGACGTGAAGTCCCAGTCGCTGCTCGCAGAGCGCAAGGCCGCTTCCAAGAAAATAGGAGAGCTGGTAGGGCAGGGTATCGCTGTCGAGGACGCGAAGAGCCAGGTCAATGAAATTCTCGAACGGATTGCTGGTGAGATCGACAAGGCGACGGCGCAGGCGAGAGAGGTGCAGGCACGACTTGACGCCCTGTTACTCGGGACGCCCAACATTCCAGATGACCGGGTGCCCGCTGGCGCTTCGGAAGAAGACAATCTAGAGGTGTTGCGCTGGGGTTCTCCCCGTACATTTGATTTTGAGCCACTGGATCATGTCGATATCGGCGAGCGAAAAGGGCGCTTGGACAGTGAGGTAGCGGGGAAGATTACAGGATCACGTTTTGCAGTGATGTATGCCGAGATCGCGCGTATGCATCGTGCGCTGACTCAATACATGCTCGACGTTCACACGGGGCAGCACGGGTACACCGAGGTGTATGTCCCATACTTGGTTAATGCCGCGTCGCTCACCGGTACCGGGAACTTGCCAAAATTTGAAGAAGACCTTTTTAAACTGGTTGGCGGGGACGGTTATTATCTGATCCCGACGGCGGAGGTCCCGGTGACCAACATTGCGCGAGATCGCGTTTTCGAGGCTGACGAATTAGGCGAGCAGGGTCTGCGTTTTGTCGCACATACGCCCTGTTTTCGAAGCGAAGCGGGTAGCTACGGTCGCGACACTCGAGGCCTGATCAGGCAACATCAATTTGAGAAGGTAGAGCTCGTTCAATTTGTGCCGCCCTCCCAGTCATCCCTTGCGCTCGAAAGCTTGACGTCGCATGCGGAGGCGATTCTTCAAACACTCGAATTACCCTATCGAAAAATGATGTTGTGCGGTGGCGACATGGGATTTTCGTCGGCGATGACCTACGACCTAGAAGTCTGGCTTCCGGGTCAGAATGCATATCGTGAGATCTCGAGCTGCTCCAACTTTAAAGATTACCAGGCTCGGCGGATGATGGCGCGCTGGCGCAATCCAGAGACCGGTAAGCCTGAGTTGCTCCACACGCTCAATGGCTCTGGGTTGGCGGTGGGGCGCACCTTGGTTGCTGTCATAGAGAACTATCAGCAGGCGGACGGTTCGATTACCGTTCCAGACGCGTTAAAGCCCTACATGGGCGGCATTAGCGTCATCGACTGACGTGGACTACTTCCCTGTCGGCTTAAAGCTTAGCGGGCAGCCGGTTCTAATAGTCGGCGGCGGCGTAATAGCCACCCGCAAAGCTCGGTTGCTCGCGCGGGCAGGCGCGGATCTGTGGGTCATGGCTCCCGACGTAAGCGACGAACTGGCTAGCCTAATATCCGCCTCTGACCGTGTGCTTATACAGGAATGGGATGAGCGCTCGCTGGATGGGTTTGCGGCCGTGGTAGCTGCCACCCCCAGCCGTCCCGTCAACGAGGCAATTTCGCGTAGGGCACGGGAGACATTCACGCCAGTGAATGTTGTCGATGACCCAGACCTGTGCACCTTCATCATTCCAGCGATTGTTGACCGCAACCCACTTATTATCTCTGTCTCATCGAGCGGCAGCAGCCCCGTGCTGGCGCGCCGAATTCGGTCTGACATCGAGGCGCGTTACCCTTCGGGATATGCCGAGCTCTCCCGTTATTTGGGTGATCGCCGTGGACAAGTTGCCGAACACCTGACGACCGAGCGCGAGCGGCGCTATTTCTGGGAACGGTTACTGGATAGCAACGAGTTCATCGACCTTGTACTAACGAGTAATCGCGAAGCAGCCGATGCATTATTTGAGAAAGTTCTCTCTGAGGGCAAGAGTCCGCGGGGTGCCGTGTACCTCATTGGCGCCGGACCAGGAGATCCCGAGCTTCTCACTTTCAAAGCGCTACGTCTGTTACAGCAAGCGGATATCGTGCTTTACGACAGGCTAATTGGCGAGGGTATATTAGAGCTGGCGAGACGCGATGCTGACAAAATTTACGTGGGCAAGCAGCGCTCAGAGCACGCGATGCCCCAGTCGGAAATCAATGCGACGCTGCTGTCCCTAGCAAAGTCGGGAAAGCGTGTCGCAAGGCTGAAAGGAGGCGACCCCTTTATATTTGGTCGGGGCGGTGAAGAAATAGAGGGCTTGCTGACTGCTGGAGTGGATTTCGAAGTCGTGCCCGGCGTGACGGCAGCTTCCGGTGCTGCTTGCTACGCCGGCATTCCGCTGACTCACCGTGATCACGCCCAATCAGTCCGCTTTATTACAGGGCACACCAAGGACCATCAGCTTGATCTGCCGTGGCAGCAGCTTATGAATGAGCAGGAAACGCTGGTGTTTTACATGGGACTCGCGGGTTTAGCCATTATCACGCGAGAACTGATCAGAGCAGGCAGAAGACCAGACACGCCAATCGCTATTATCGAAAAGGCCACCCGGGTGGACCAGCGGGTAATTTCTGGCACCTTGGCAAGCATTCAACAAGTCGCCGAGATGGAGAAGCCCGAGGCGCCCACACTGTTGATTATCGGTGGCGTCGTCACGCTGCACAGTTCGCTGCGCTGGTATTCGCCTCAGCAGAACTAGCGTTTGGCGGTTTGAGGCGCCTGTACAGTAGGTAGCAGTGCAAGGACGTCTGCAACGATCCGCCCGGCCTCGAGCAGCAGCACGTCGGCTTCTTCCTCGGAGTCCTCATCAGCCAGTGCCGCTTCTTCGATCGTGTCATTCGCGATGGCCTCGTTATCGAGATCAACATCGAGCGCTGTATCTAATTCCGTATCGACCGTGGCTTCTTCGTCACGCAATGAGGCGAGGGGCTCTTCTCCCTTGGCGGCACGGCGCTTGTTTTCGATCTCGAGAGCTCGGCTCTCTTGGGACTCTCGAAGCTGGCGCCGCTCCGACTCATTGAGTGGAAGCTGTGTAAGACCGCGTGTGTCTATCGACATACTGACCTGATCCTGCAGATAGATAAAATCAGGATCGCTGGTCGTGCGCTCTTGATGAAGCTGCTGAAGTGTAGGCACCAACCCATCAAAGAGAGCGTAGTCACGATGCCGAACGGGCGATATTTGGTCCCATCCCAGCGCACGGTCGAGCGAGCTCTCGCCAATTTCGCCCTCGTCAAATAGCGATGGAAAAGCGATGTCTGGTACGACCCCGCGATGTTGGGTAGAGTCGCCGGATATGCGATAAAACTTGCTCTCAGTTACCTTTAGCTGACCCTCTGGCAGGTCGAGCAGCGTTTGGACCGTACCCTTGCCGAAAGATCTGTCTCCGATAACGATCCCTCTGCCATAGTCCTGCAGCGCACCCGCAAAAATTTCCGAAGCAGAGGCGCTCAGCCGATTGATCAGCACCGCCACGGGTCCCTCATAAAAGGGGGATCGTTGACGCTTGCCGTCCCGCCACACTCGGCGCTCGGCGCTTCGAATCTGAACCGTTGGCCCATATTCGATGAACAACCCGGTCAGGTCATTCGCCTCTTGCAGCGAACCACCGCCGTTGTTTCTCAGATCGATCACCAGGCCTTCAACGTCCTCTGATTCCAAGTCCTCTATGAGCCGTCTGACATCGCGGGTTGTCGATTTGTAATTCTTGTCACCGCGTCTTAGGGCAGCAAAATCGATGTAAAAGGCGGGAATTTCAATTACGCCGATTTTGCGTGGTTTCCCGTCCGCGTCCTCCATCTCAAGCACCCGGCTCTGTGCCGCCTGCTCCTCGAGTTTCACCTGATTACGATGGATAGCGATGACATGCCGCTGATCCATCTTCCCCTTGTCGGGAATAACTTCAAGCCTGACCAGGGTATCGCGTGGGCCCCGAATGAGATCAACGACTTCGTCAAGCCGCCACCCGATCACATCTTCAAGCGGCCCGTCCTCCCCCTGGCCAACACCTATAACGAGGTCTGAGGGGCGCAGCTCTCCCTGCTTGTCGGCGGGACCCGCGGGCACCAGCCTCACCACCTTGGTGTATTCATCATCTACCTGTAGAACGGCTCCGATCCCGTCAAAGGACAGGCTCATGTTGATATCGAAGTTCTCGGCTCTTCTGGGGGAGAAGTAAGAAGTATGCGGGTCATACAGTTCGGTCAGCGCGTTAGCATAGACGGCAAACACGTCGCGCTCATTGTATTGATCCAAACGGTTTAGCTGGTTTTTATAGCGCCGCGCTAGGGTTGGTGCGATCTCATCGAGCGCCTTATCTGCCAGTTTCAAACTGAGCACTTGACTCTTTAGTCTTTTCCGCCAGCGGTCGTCCAGCTCATCCGGCGATGCAGCCCAAGCCAGCGTTTCGCTGTCTAAGGGCAAATATTCATCGAGGGTGAAATCAAAAGCCCCGACCTGATCATCGAGAGAAGCCAGCACGGACTCCAGCCGCGCTTTCAGAGACGCCTGATACTGATTGAATAGGGTAAAAGCGACTGACAAATCTCCCGAGCGACCCAAATCATCGAGGCGATCTTGGTAGGTTAAAAAACGATCTACGTCGGCGCGGGTAAAAAACATTTTTTGCGGATCGAGTGCGTCGATATAGGCATGAAGGTGCAGATCTGAGAGCGAGTCGTCGTAAGTCTGTCCGTCGTAGTGGCGCTTCTCGAGGGTTTCAATCAACTTTATAAGCGTATCACCCTGGATACTCGCAGGCGCTAACGCCCATCCGGGGGTGGCGAGAAAAAAGCTGACCAGGATTACGAATGTGCCTCGATAAAGAGACTTTTTGAAAGACAGCGGCATCAGAGCTCCGTCGAAACTAGGGATTCAGGGATTAGACACTTATTTGGGCATAAAATACGAGGCGTTGTCGACTTTGTGAACATTTCATGGTTTTAAAACGGATGGCCGAATCGAAGATACAGTGCGGAGTTGTCACCCGTTCCCTTGGCCACCTCGGCCCTGACCACAATGCCCGTTTCCGGCTTCAAGAGATAGGAAATGCCGCCCCCCAGCGCGGGGTAGACGTTATCCTGACACGAACTGCTGCGGCCGCTGACATCTTCACCATACAAACAGCCAACGCCGCCAAAAAATACGGCTCCCCATCGAGCGCCGAGGGATAATCGCAAATCAAACTGAAGGTGGCTGTAATCTTCCCCCAGATAGTTGCCCTTGGTGTAGCCCGGAAGACTGATAGAGGAATACCCCGAAAGCGGCGCATCCCTAGTCCACCGGTTGCGGACCTCTAGCGCGAGAGTCGCTCTTTCGGATTTCAATAGTCTCCCAAGACCGATGTAAGTACGCGCGTCAAAATGGTAAACATCGAAATCTTTTTGTCGCTGCCCAGCAGAAAAG
>Ga0255752_10001177_pt1 | contig 30829 bp, 20 predicted proteins | sample 011ome_25_FD_179952 | JGI IMG/M metagenome (GOLD analysis project Ga0255752, IMG submission 179952) | Coastal salt marsh microbial communities from the Groves Creek Marsh, Skidaway Island, Georgia - 011512CT metaG (version 2) | ecosystem: Environmental > Aquatic > Marine > Intertidal zone >... | reverse complement strand
GCTCTCCAGGATCATAACCTCAGGGAACCCATCGATCGTGCCGTAGGCTGGATGGGTTTGAAGGGGCCCAAAAATACTCGCCAAATCCCTCTGCCGTGCCGCCTCGACTGGCTGGTCCCGAAAAAAAAGCACCTCATGCTGGTTTAGCAAATCACGGAGCGCGCCGGCCGTCTCTGGCGAAAGCTCGTGGGTTAAATCAATGCCACTCACCTCGGCACCCAGCGCACCCGACACTCGTCTCACTTGCATGACTTTATTCCCACTCTGCAGACCGGCCCAATACCGAGATCCAGTGGGCGCAGAGTGTGCGCCTGGACACTTGATACGACAAGGGCTATCCAGCGCTAAAAATACGCATGGATAGCCCCCAGACACCGTTTTACTCCATTAGGGGTACGTGATTTTCCGCATAATGGCGAAGTCTATTATTTGCCGGTATTCTTCGTAGCCCTTCGACGTCTTATCGTTGGCCTCCTCATTCATACCCGCTTCAGCCAGCTTGGCCATAAAAGCGTTGTACTCTTCAGCACTGCCCTGCAGCGCCGCCATGTTTTTATACGTTACCGTCAACCAAACATTCGGAGAGTCAGCACCATTAGCCACCCACACGCCGTAATCGACCACCGACCCCATTTCTTTTTGGACCTCCATCGCGCGCACCCAAGTGGTCTTTAAATTAACCAGATAGTCGTCGAGATAATTGGTCTTCACATCCACCACTGTCAGTTCCGTAACTTCCTCACTGGGCGTGTAGTCGGTCCAAATTTCCGCTGACGCGGAAAGCACACAACCAAACAGACCAACTAATAGAAGTGCGCCGGCGCGCCATTGGGTAAATATCGTCATAACAAGATCCTTATAAGGTTTTTTTGGGCGACAACATGCCTCCCCGCCCATCATCCTAATAGGGGGTGGGTAATTCACCCTCTGTGCAACCTGATATATGTCACATTTTCGTCATTTAATGACACGGATTATTTGCTAGTATCTCTGCCTGCAAGATGAAAAAGCCGGAAACAAAACGGCCGCCTAAACCTCGGGGGAGACTAGTCGATGATACCAGCGGGATATGTCTCTGCGGCGCCTCTCATACGGGTGCTCAGTTATGCCGATCAGGTCGGGGTCGACACAGGTTCGCTACGCAAACGCATGCGTCTTGAGCTAGATATGCCCGTATTGCTCGACTCGACAGTCCCACTCATTACCGCCATGAACGCGCTGCATGAGCTCGAGGGGCTTAAGAATTGGAATCATTTTCCGATCCTCCTAGGCAGAATCGTGGCTTCTGAGTTAAGCCCCCTTCACGCGCAGCTCGCGAAAAGCACGAAGACTGTAGGCGAGTGGCTGGAAGTCCTGCCACCGACAGAGTCACTCATTGGCGATATTGGCAATTTACATATGCGAAGCGCGAATGATTGCTGCGAACTTATTTGGGAGCTGTCTCTGCCGCGCCACCCCGCCGCCTCCTTGGTAACGGATGCGATGCTGGTCGCAACAGCGCGCAACCTCGACCTCGTTACCATTGAGCCATCACCGCCGATAAAAGTACTGCTGCCAAGAAAGGCACACCCCGGTGATGCCGCCCTCAAAAAAGAGCTGGGTGGTGATATTGTCTACGGGGCGCAAGTGGCCGGGTTGGTTTATCCACTCGATTTCTTTGCCCGTGCTGTGCAGCAAATTTCAGGGTTACTTCCCGCGATCGGCGCCTTCCAATCGGGCGACACCTCCCCAGCAGAGATGCGAATAAGCCCCTTTATCGCCCGCCTGAGCAACACCATACTGACGCATTTACATCGCAATGGCGCTCCCATCGAGACCGTGGCATCAGCACTATTCATGTCAGTCCGTACCTTACAACGTCGCCTGAAAGAGCACGGCTTGAGCTATCAGCAAGTGCGAACAGAATTGCGGCAGAGTCGCTCCAAAAAGCTGCTTCTCAACAGCGAGTTAAGTGTCGAACAGGTGGCGGAAAAGCTTGGCTATGAACATGCCAATGCATTCGGCGCCGCCTTCCGCAATTGGTGGGGCGTGTCACCCTCGCGCTATCGCAAACAGCACCGCATAAACATCGGAGTGTAAGTCACCGTTTTAAGTAACGGGCACTCGATCACGCTCCGGACTGCGCTTGCTTACCAAATGGCAACGGGATTGATGATCATTTGCACAGCGCCTTTTAGCCGCGCTTGCCCTAGGACGAACATAAACTCCGACACAGACTCCGCAGCCAAGCGCCCGGTGTTCATGGTCTCCAGAATATAAATGCCATGGTCCTTCAAGAGCACTATGTGATCGTAGAACAACTTGTCTCCATCAATCGCGGGTATCGCCCCAACAGCCCAGGTGTCTGCACCGACCGCGACAGGGTTTAATGTAGCCAGAAAGCGGGCGGCATCATTGGTAATGCCGGGTATGGTACTCGCCCACAGGTCGGGATTGCTGGTCAGCTGTGCATCCGTGTACCCCGTGTGTAGCAAAATCACGTCGCCCTCCCTTGGCGCCACCTCTTGGCTAGACATCGCGGCCCGCAAGTCCTCCGCGGTGATGGGTTGCCCCGCCTCCAGACTCGCCACATCAAAGTGTTTTGCCATATCGATCAACACGCCCCGAGTTACCATGGGTGGCACCTGACTAATATCCAAACGGGTCAACCCGGTGATGGCGGAAAAATCGGCGCCGCGGTGACAGTTATAGAATATGCCGTCTTCACCCATATGACCCAAACCATCAAGCTGCGGACCCGTGCCCAACCACATCTGCAAAACGTCATCGTTGTAGGAGGCATTCCAACCAAAAAGCTGCGTGGTATCGGTAATGAAGTGCTGGTTTGGCTGAACAACCTGGAGCTGGGTATAGCGCGGAGGATAGGCAGGCATAGCCGGATCAATCACGATGCCAAGGGGATGGCGCTCACCCTTCACCACCAGCGCCGCGGCCTGCTGCACGTGGGCGGGGGTAATTCGGTTAACGGCGCCTAATTGGTCATCTGCACCCCACACCGCGCTGCTACAACGCTCGTCTCCGAGAGACCAGCCTGGATACAAAATAATAAAGAGGCATAAAAAGATAGAAATGCGCATGGTGCTCGACTCCGATTGATTTGGTTATGAGGCAGGTATCGGCAAGGATCACTACTGGTAGCGGCTGTACCTTGATGTCAACAGAGGCTTACCTCACCGACGCAGTATAGAAAATAACCAAGGCCTGTTGCGAACGGAGCGCTTCGAGGTGCTGCACACTGTGTCATCTACAGCGTCTGTTGAAGCTATTGCTAGGCCTAGGCTTATCGCCGAACGCCGGTTGCGGTATTTAAGGCAATGAACCGGCTTTTTCTCGTGTTTTAGCGTCTATTTCCGAAATATTCGACGAAATTTCCCAAAAAATAGCCTAAATATCGTGATCTTGCGCAAAGCTCCACCGAAACAGGCGAATTTGGCAGAACACCCACCCGCCGCTAGCAGTTTTTTTAGCCTCAACAAGCGCAATAGTGCCACTATTTTTAATCCGACTCCCAAGCCTGTTCGTAATCCGAACAAGCTGGCCCATTTTCCACGCCGGTCTCCCTTCAGGGGGCCCGTTGAGTGACGCTAGCGCAAACGAAAGTTGACGAGATAAACCGACGCAGGCGACCCAACGGCGACGTCGCACACTGCATAAAAAGGCGTCAAAACGCCCATACTGGAGCAACGCACTATGACTGTTGGGATAGCTTGGGAGCAACTGAGCTCGCAGGCGGGGGAGGACTCCCTCCGCCGGTTGATCAACGAGACGCCAGAACATTTTTACGGCGACGTTGCTCGAAGAAATCTTCACTGGTTCGATGAGAAGGCCGATCAGTGGATCTGCTTTAATCTGGCCAGTCAAACTTGGGCCGGGTACGCCGCGTACTCCGGCGAACCGGTTGCGTCCGAGCAGGGTGTGGATAGAGAGCTCTGGACAACGGTGCTCGATAGTAGCCGCAGTCCTTATCTGAAGTGGTTTGTAGGGGCGCAAACCAACGCCTGCTTTAATTTGCTGGATCGCCATGTCCTGCAGGGTCAAGGAAGCCACAAAGCCCTTATTTTTGAGGGTGACCGCTGGGACCCTGCCAAAAATGCGGGTCGTGGCGGCCCGGTTACCGAGCAACATTTCACCTACCGCCAACTTCTGCTTGAGGTGACACTTAGAGCGCGGGTGCTCACCAATCTTGGGCTACGCACCGGCGATCGCATCGCCCTCAACATGCCCAACATCCCCGAGCAAATTTTCTACATTCTCGCGGCACAGCGTCTGGGCATTCTCTACACCCCCGTGTTCGGCGGGTTTTCAGCAAAGACCCTCTCGGACCGACTACACGACGCCGGCGCGAAGCTAGTCATCACCGCCGATGGTGGGTTTAGAAATGCCGAAGCTGTACCTTTTAAGAGCCAATATACCGATCCCGCGCTCGACAACTACGTGCCGCGCGAAGCTGGTCTTCAGGCCCTCATTGACACACTGCACAATACGCCCGATATCGCCGAGAGCGACCAGATCATAGCGGCCGTGAGCGCAGCCGTAGCAAGTGAAATTACGCTTGAGCGCGCCGACATCATGCGCGAACTGGGCGCTGCACTCTCTGCCTGCTCCCAACTTAATCCGGAAACCAGCGCGAAGCTCAGAACGCAGGTGGCGATCGCCCTTGCCGGGGTTGGCCATGCGATCGATAAGGTAATAGTGGCTCGCTACACCGGGCAGGAGGTCATTGAATACGAGCGCGACGTCTATTCTGACGACCTCGTGGCCCAGGCCGCCAGTGATTGCCTTGAAGATTTAGGGGTTGCCGATTTTGACTCTCTCAACGGCCTCGAAGATGCCAAGTACTGGTCGGTCATCAATGGCCTGCAACCCGTCGTCGCCGTAGAAGCCAACTGGCCACTGTTTATTATCTATACCTCGGGTTCGACGGGAAAACCCAAAGGGGTCGTGCATACCCACGGCGCCTGGCTTGCCGGCGTGACTCACTCGATGCATGCCGTATTCAATGCCACCCCTGACGATACACTTTATGTGGTGGGTGATCCCGGTTGGATCACCGGACAGTCCTACCTGATCGCAGCACCCTTATCGATGGGCATGACCACCGTCGTGTGCGAGGGTTCGCCGCTATTCCCGCACGCTGGTCGTTTTGCATCGACCATTGAACGCCATGGCGTAACACTGTTCAAAGCCGGATCGACTTTCTTAAAAGCCGTGATGACCGATCCCGCGAGCACGCGAGACATGTCTGGCTACGACATGTCATCACTACGCGCCGGCACCTTTTGCGCAGAACCTGTATCCCCAGCGGTACAGGAGTTTGCTATGGAACACATTTGCAGCCACTACATTAACTCCTACTGGGCAACCGAACACGGCGGTATCGTTTTCTCTTGCCCCGCAGGTGGCTACAAAGATCTGAAGCCCGACGCGAAGACCTGGGCACTGCCCTGGATTCAAGCGGAAGTCCGGGTCGCTGAAGCCACCGGAGATGATGGCCAAGCCACCTCGTGGCGGGTCGCCGACGTAGGCGAAAAAGGGGAGCTGGTAATCACCAGCCCCTATCCCTATTTGGCCCATACCTTGTGGGGCGATAAAGAAAACTTTGGGTCACCGCAGTGGTGCGGCGATCTCGAACGATTCAAAGCGGTGTACTTCAATCGATGGGACACCGGATACAGCTACACTCAGGGTGATTATGCCCGACAGCATCCCGATGCCGGCTTCACACTTCACGGTCGCTCCGATGATGTCATCAACGTTTCAGGGCACCGTATAGGCACCGAGGAAATTGAAGGCGCTATCTTGCGTGATAAAACTCTGCGCGAAGACTCTCCCTTGGGTAACGTTGTCGTCGTGGGTGCCCCTCACGATGAGAAGGGCGAAACCCCCGTCGCATTCTTAGTAGCGGCCCCGGGCAGAAAGCTTACTGATGACGACTTCGCCCGCTTACAGGGACTGGTGCGCAGTGAGAAAGGCGCCACGGCAGTGCCTTCAGATTTTTTGGTGGTCCCCGCATTTCCTGAAACTCGCTCAGGCAAATATATGCGCAGGACTTTGCGCTCGCTGCTGCTCGATGCACCCTTGGGTGACTTGTCTACCTTGAAAAATCCTGAGGTGGTCGACGTCATTCGCGAATCAGTTGTGCAGTGGCGAGACCACGGTGCGCTTGCTCAAGCACGCCAGATCGTTCAAACCTGGCGTTACATTCGCCTCGAGGTGCACCGGCTGACAGAAAGTCGCACGGTCGCCCTACTGTTCATCAATAACCCGCCGGTAAACGCCTTAAACGAGAGGGCGCTCGATGAGCTCCACACCGTCATTCATCAGATTAAGCATCAGGATCACATCGATGCGCTGGTCATCACCGGCAATAAAAATACCTTTGTCGCCGGCGCGGACGTGAAGGAGCTTTTGAAGATAGGAGAGGTGGGCGATCGAGAATCGGCACTTACGCCTCCCCACGCGGCGCAGGCCGCCTTTTCGGCCATCGAGAATCTATCCATTCCAGTGGTTGCCGCAATTAATGGCCCTGCGCTGGGCGGTGGCAATGAGTTGCTGCTTTCCTGCGCCTACGTCATTGCGGCCGACCATGCCACCTTTGGACAGCCCGAAGTCAATTTGAACTTGCTACCCGGCTATGGTGGCACCCAGCGGCTCACCCGCAAGCTTTATCAACGTCGAGGGTTCGATGGGGCCGCAGACGCCCTAGGCATTATGCTGCGAGGCAGACCGATTGACGCCGATGACGCCGCCGCTATGGGGCTTGTTGACGAGGTCGTACCTAGCGGCGCGGAATCCGCTGTGGATCGGGCCATGGCGCGACTGCGCGCGCATTTCAGTGGCGAGGCCGAGCAAAGTCCGCTGACTGCGATCCTCACTGATCACGCAGCGCTGCTGGAAGCGCGCGAGCTACCGCTGACCCTCGAAAGCGGTCTTGAAGAACACCCGCAGGTAGCAACGGCGCTGCGACAGCTGACCGCCGGTGGCCGTAGCCATGTAGCAGATCGCATTGTAGAAGCCACCCAAATCGGCATCGAACAGGGGGTTTCTGCGGGGCTTGACGCCGAGTCGCGACTTTTTGCTGACGCCGTCTGCGATCCCGCCTCCGGGCCGACGGGCATCCTTGCGTTTCTCGAAAAGCGCAGCGCACCACTCCCGTGCCAGCCCCGCAAGGTGCCGGCCTATCCCGATGAAGGTCTGGAGAACACCCTGCTTGAATCGGGCGAGCTACTGCCCGTTGGCACCAGTTTTTATCCGGGTGTGACGCCCGTACCGAGCTATCAATACGGCTGGGGCGTTGCGCGATCACAAGAGACTGGTGCCCCCGAACACGGAGACCCAGCGGTTGCCGAGAAGCGACTTGTGTTCCCAACCCCCTCCCCCGGTGCAGCAGAAGCACTGGTTTACGTACTTGCTTCCGAAGTCAACTTTAATGACATCTGGGCCGTGACAGGCATCCCGGTGTCACCCTTCGATGCCCGCGAGACCGATGTGCAGGTAACCGGCTCAGGCGGCGTAGGACTCGTGGTTCAGTTGGGTGCCGACCTGGTGTCTGAAGGGCGTCTTGCGGTGGGCGATGTCGTCACGATCTACTCCGGACAAAGCGAGCTGCTCTCGCCTGATCAGGGTCTAGACCCCATGGCTGCAGACTTTCGTATCCAAGGATACGAGCGCAATGATGGGAGTCACGGTCAGTTCCTGGCGGTACAAGGCCCGCAATTGCATCCTAAGCTGGCCTCCATGACCTTTGAAGAGGCAGGCTCCTACGGCCTTACCATGGGGACGATTCAACGCGCACTGTTTACCACCCTCGATATCGAGCCCGGCAAGCGCCTTTTTGTAGAGGGAGCTTCCACCGGCACCGGGTATGACTGCTTGCGAAGCGCCACGGCGAGCGGGCTCAGTTGCCTGGGAATGGTTTCGAGTACCGATCGAGCATCGCGGGTGGAAGCCGCTGGCGGACAAGCCATTAATCGCAAAGATGATCGTTGGCAGCACATCTTTACCGCGATCCCCGATGATCCATCGACCTGGCAAGCCTGGCACGACGAAGGGGTACCTTTCGTCAAGGAGGCAGAAGCCACGGTTGGCGGCCGCATCGACTACGCCGTGAGTCACGCCGGTGAAAATGCCTTCCCCCGCACCTTCCAAATGCTGGGGAACAACGGCGTGCTGGCCTTTTACGGCGCCTCCTCCGGCTATCGTTTTACTTTCATGGGTAAATCTGGCAGCTCAACCCCCGCGAAGATGTTTCAACGCGCCGGGTTACGGGCCGGTAAAACCGTGTTGATTGTGTACGGACCGGGTGCCCAGGATGGCATCGTCGATAACGTTGCCATCGAAGCCATCGAGGTCGCTTGTCAAAGCGGCTGTCAGGTAGCAGTTCTGGTGGACACCATCGCCCAGCGCGAATTTGTCAGCTCTTTAGGATTTGGGCCACGTGTCCGCGGTGTTGTAAGTATCGAAGAAATAGCCAAGCGTCTGGGTGATGATTTTGTAGCGCCCGGGCCGTTCCCAACGATGCCAGATCCGTTCACACAGTCAGAAGCCTTTAGAGAGGCCGTCAGGGAATTCTCGGACAAAACGCTAAAACCCATTGGTTCAGCCATTGCCCCGGCGCTGCGTAACACGCTGGACAAACGCGGTCTGCCCGATGTGGTATTTGAGCGCCGCGGTCGTGACGGCCTTGCGCTGGCCTCTGCGTTGGTAAAGCCCAATACGGGTCGAGTGGTGTACTGCGAGGACCTTGAGGGATGTCGCTTCAGCTTTTACGCGCCCCAAGTGTGGACTCGACAGCGCCGCATTATTATGCCGACGGCGGAAATTAGGGGAACTCACCTCAATACCTCGCGAGAATTCGCCGAAATGCAGGAGCAAATTGCCTCTGGCTTCCTCGCGGTACTGCCTCCCACCCCAGTGCCGATGGACGATTTACCCGAGGCACATCAGGCTATGTGGGAGAACAAACATCAAGGCGCCAATTACGTCGCCATCCATGCGCTGCCTCGTGCAGGATTGAAATCGAAAGAAGAACTCTACCGGGCCTGGGCAATTCGTGATGCCCAGCAGCGGGGAGAAGAACTGACACAAGTTGATACCGGTTCAGCAGGAGCCCTCCGATGAATGAAATCGTAAAACTTACTGACGACATGATCAGCCAGTCCCGTTCAGGACGCCGACTCGACACCAAGTCCATCGTGCTGACCGGCGCTGCGGGCTCCATTGGTCGCTACATTACGCGCCAGCTACTGCGCGAAGGTGCTCGCGTCATGTTGACCGGACGTGACATCGAAAAACTCGATGACTTCGTCGACACCCTTTGCAACGAGGGCTTTGACCGGAACAACATGGTAACCATGGCAGGTGACTGTGCTGACCCGGAAGTTTGTCGACAAATCGTCACCAAAACGGTCGAGAGCTTTGGCACGATCGACGTCTTGGTTAACAACGCAGGTGCCGCTGGCCCAAAGTTCACCCTTCGAGATATTCCTTTCACTGAGGCAGAGAAGCGCGCTAGCGAGTCGGATCAAACCATGTTCGATTCCGCTATGAACCTTCTGGGTGCGCCCTGGAATATGGCGCGGGCGGCGGCCCCTCACATGAGCGTGGGCGCATCCATCATAAATGTCTCTACCATTTTTTCACGCACTCATTACTACGGGCGAATCCCCTATGTCGTACCTAAGTCGGGTCTGAATGCGCTATCCAAAGGCTTGGCACTTGAGCTTGGTGAAGAGCGCGGCATCCGGGTTAATACCATCTTCCCGGGCCCAATCGAGTCCGAGCGCATCGATACCGTCTTTGCACGCATGGATGAACTTCAGGGACTCGAGCCCGGTAGTACTGGCAAAGAGTTCAAGGACCTGATGATTACCACACGGGATGGCGAAGATGGCCTCGCCTATCGCTACCCCACCCCAGATGACGTTGCATCGGCAATCACTTGGCTTGCCTCCAACGAATCTGCAGCACTCTCCGGACACCACGTCGAGGTGACCAACGGCATGCAGGTACCGGCACAGAGTCGATCACAGCTGGTGTCTTGGCCGGATAAGCGCCTCGAAGACCTGACTGGCAGCATCGTGCTGATATTGGGCGGCTCCGATTACAACGAGGCCGTCACCTTTGCCCAGCGGCATACGGATAGTGGTGCTCAGGTACTGCTGGCGTTTCGTAATCTCGAAGCCGTGGGCCAGGCCCGAAGCATCATCCAAGCCAAGGAGATGGATAACGTCCAGCTGTCACATCTCGACCCGCTGCGTCGGGAGTCGATGGATCGCACCATGCAGTTTATCGATGACCACTTTGGCCGCCTCGACGGGGTGATCGTGCTGCCGCAGAGGCATAATGGCCACTACGGATACTCGATCTCGACCGCCACTGATGAGGACGTTGAAAACTTCGTGCGCGATGAGGTGGTAGCCCCGGTCGCTTTTGCCTCTACACTGGCCACCAACCTGAGCCGCTGGTTTGATAAGTGCGAACCCCCAGCAATCACCTATGTCACTAACCAGAGCGATTCGCACGGCAACCTCCTCAATGACGTGATTCGCGCGTCCAATGAGGCCCTGATTCGAGGCTGGCGTCACGAGGATGATACGCTCAAGACTGCTGGCGAGCTGGTCTGGGCAGTTCAACCAAACCAACTCGTGCGCTACGACACTGAAGATAAAGACGCCCTGCCCTTTGCTGCAGACTGGGCTGCTACGCTCACCAACCGCGTCCGCCAGATGGACCCCATCAATCTATGGATTCCGAAGGACATCAAGCGCGCTACCGGTAAGGGAGCCATGCCCACCTCGCTGATGCGCGTGCTCCCGGGACTGCACAAAGGCAAGACGGCGGTGATTACAGGCGGTAGCCTAGGTATTGGTCTGCAGTTGGGTCGGTACCTCGCTATCGCGGGGGCCCGGGTGCTTCTGAGCGCTCGAAGTGAAGCCAAGCTGATCGAAGCCAGACAGGAAATTGCTGACGAACTTCGAGGCATCGGCTATCCAAACCCAGAATCTCGCATCCATATCCTTGCGGATATCGATGTCGGGGATCCCGAGGCGCTGGATACCCTGCATCAACATGCTGTGGATTTGTTTGGCCAGGTCGACTTTCTAATCAATAACGCGGGCATCTCCGGCGCCGAGGAGATGGTTGTGGATATGACCCTGAAGGATTGGAATCGCACCATGGAGGCCAATCTAATCTCTAACTACAGCCTGATCCGCAAGTTCGGTCCGCTGATGAAGGACAAGGGCAAAGGGTCGATCCTCAACGTTTCGAGCTATTTTGGCGGCGAGAAATACGTTGCCGTTGCCTATCCCAATCGCGCGGACTACGCCGTCTCTAAAGCGGGACAACGGGTGCTCGCTGAAATCCTGTCTCGGCATCTGGGCCCCGAGATTCAAATTAATGCCTTGGCACCGGGCCCGGTAGACGGTGCTCGTCTGCGAGGTCTGGGCGACGCCCCCGGGCTGTTTGACCGTCGGGGCCGCTTGGTACTGGAAAATAAGCGGTTAAATCAGGTTCATGCGGCCATCATTGCGGCGGTTGCTGGCGGCTATTCACTTGAAGACGTGAAGAAACTCTCGGGTAATGCGCTTGCAGTGCTTCCCACCAAAGACCTGCCGCGGTCACTCTCGAGACTCTACGATCAGGTCAAGGAATCCGGCGGCACCGGCAGTGCCAACCAGTGCCTGATGCACATGGGCATGGCGGTAAAACTCGTAGATCGACTGGTGTTGGCCGGTATTTTCACGGAGGAAGACAAGGATGATTTCCTGGGCTCCTTCGTGGATGCGCCGTCACCGTTCTTCGACAAGGAGGCAAGCCAGAAATCGGCATCGCAGATCGAGTCGGGCATTCTTAACAGGCTTCACCTACACAAGATGCCCACCGATGAACAAGTTGGCTTGTCAACGGTCTTCCACCTCGCCGACGAAATTGTCAGCGGCGAGACCTTCCATCCCTCGGGTGGCTTGAAGTTCGATCGCTCGGTAACAGAAGGCGAACTGCTGCTCTCCCCGAGTGAGAAGGACTTGGCAAAATTGAACGGCAAACGCGTCGTTCTCATCGGCGATGGCATGAAACCGGAAATTACCGAAATCGCCAACGGCTTTACCCGAAACGGCGTGGACAAGCTGTGGGTGCTGACCAAAACAGAAGACACCGCAAAAGCGCTTCGCCATACTATTGATACGGATTCTGCTACCACGGTAGACGTACGCTGTATCGGCGATGATATCGAAGGCGCATTGGATGATCTGTTGCGTAATGGCGGCGGTTTTGACGTAGTCGTCAGCAGCCCGTTCGAGCGCCTACCACTCAATGCCCTCGCAGGAGAGCGCGGCAACAGCTGGGATCGTGTACTGTCGGATGATCAATTCCGACAGCTTGTTAACGATCAGCTGACCCATCATTTCCGCAGTGCTCGCATCGCAGCGCTAGTACCCAACTGCCAGATCGTGCTCATTACACCCGACACCTCGCTGGCGTCGACCCGTGAAGAGTTCGCACTGGCATTGTTCGTCAAAAATTCTCTGCACGCCTTCACGGTAACGCTGGGCGTCGAAGGGGAGCGATTACCGACGGTGCCGGCGATAAATCAGGTTCAGCTCACGCGACGCGCCCACACGGAGGAGCCGTCCAACGATCAGGAGCTGTCTGAGGAAATGGAGAGACTGGTCGCTGCAGTTATGCAGTGCGCGGTACCGGCACCCTCCCCCAAGGAAAGTCGCTATCTGTCGAAGATTTTCCGTGGCAATGCGGTGACGGTTTAAAATCGCCAACTGAAAGTAGGGAAACACTTGGTGCGCCGGAATATTCATCTTCCCGCGCACCAGGTCTTCTCGCTAAGTAAAAAGACCCTCTATACGCGCCTGTTTACAAAGGCGCCCTAACTCCCCGCTGCCCAGCTGTTGAGCTTGCGCGAGGGGACCGTATCCAACAGAAAACGTCAGCCGCCAAGCTTCATCAATTTTTGCTGGTTCTGCCACCTCGCTGTCAGAAAGTGTGACGGCACTGGACAAAAAGGCGGTCATCAATAATTCCCTTATATGGCTAGAAGGGACATCTTTTACTGTGAATTCGAGATCTGCATATGCTGGGTTTGGGTAACTGTAAAATCCTTGGCCCGTTTTCACCCCGAGACTGTGCGTATCAATATAAGGAGTTAATAAGGAAAGGATATCGGCCTGCTGCGCCTCGTCGCCTGGACGCGGCCGTGTCCAACTATCATAAACAACGTCTATACCAAACAGATCCATTAAACCAAAAGGTCCTACCGGGGCGCCTTGGCTTTCCATCCATATTCGGTCGACTTGCTCGACGGAGGCTTTACCCCGCGCGACCAGAAGCAAAGACATCCGCAGCAGGGGTCCAAGAATAGCGTTAATCACATATCCCCTGCTCTCTCTTTTCAGCATTAAAGGAAAGCCACCTATCTTCTCTACGTAATTTTCGAGTGTTGACAACACACCTGGGTCAGTCCGAGTAGCGCCTACAATGTCAAAGACCCGCGTGCCAAGATGAGAATGAAGGGCTGCAAACCGGTTGCCGTGAGCGAGCGCCCCCTCGAGTTCCGATGGCAGCAATGAGGACGTATTGGTGGTAATAATTGTGTGCGGATCGCAAAGCCGATCAAGGGATCCAAGCACGTCTTTTTTCAGCGCCAGTTGTTCAGGCACCGACTCGCTAATCAGATCGGCGCCGGTCACGGCTTCTGCAAGATCAGCAACCACAGCGATCATCGACAGCGCGTTGCTCAACTCGGGCGCTGAGAAGAGGCCTTGATGGCAAAGGTAATCGCCCGTTGCCCGGAGGCGATCTTCAAAGCCATCTAATGCAATGGCCGATTTATCGACGACAGTGCAGGTTAACCCTGCAGATCCGGCCATCAAGGCATTGAAGCACCCCATGGTGCCGGCACCGACAAAACAGACCTGCCGCACTTCTTGATAGGATGAGGGCATCGACTAAGCGCCGTCCATGGGCGCGAGAGACCGAGTCCAATTCTCAGGTAATACCAGATTGGTGCGGCCTCGAGTCAATATCGCAGGCAGATATTCCACAACGGGCAGCCGTTCCATCGTATTAACGATATGAAACTGGGTCGGGTTCTCCTCCCAAGTTAATGTGTTCCAAGTCACCGAACCCTCGCCGACCATGACGCTGTCGAAGATATTTTCAGAGGGAAAGGTCACAACCTCGCTGAGCGAAGGGGCTCCAAATCCACCGACAGCGGGGAGATAACGCCATGTCAGCGGGTGCTCTTTTCCCGCTTGCGCTCGCATCGCCGCACTCACTTCATCCGCCGGCACCTCGACGAATTTTTCCGCACAAAGATCAACAATTTTGTTGTCAAAATGGCTGGCACTGCATCGCCAAACGCCTTCCTGAATTTGGTGATCTGGGATCTCCGCATAAATTTTCGGTATTCCCTGCACTTCGCGTCCAACCAAAATTGGGTCCGTTAGGTTCTCCCAAATAACCAGTGAATAATTTCCTTCCATCGGGGCATCAGCGCCGACAAATACCGTCCGCGCATTGACACCCACCATGTTGTAGCCGCGCCCAGCAAGCCAATCAATATTTTTGTTGCAGGCGTAGTAGACAGTTACCACAGCTTCATCGGCGAGCTGAAAGCCGGCAGGAAGCAGTGCAGCCAACTTGTCTCGCTCTGTTTTAAAGGGCACAGCGACTACCGTCACATCATGATACCAACCGCTTGTTTTTTCGCCCGTGTACCTCGGACCAAAATGAGCCGGCATTAGATACGTCGCGTGGGGATCGATAGAAAACATCGCGAATTACCGAAGCGTATACTTCATTCTTATCTGTCGGCTTTTCTAAAAGAAAACAACCGCCTCCAGACCGTAAGTACGGGGATTAATCGGGTTCCCCGTGCGGCGCACACCATCTACGAGCGCACTCACTGAATAAGCATTCGCGTAGCTGAGCTCATCAGTCAGATTCTGTCCATAGATCGCAATCTCAAAGAGCCCGTTTGCTGGGCGCCAAGCGACCCGTCCGTTAAGCACGCCATAGCTATCAACTGTTTCGATAGCGTCATTGAAGACGGTGACATACTGTCGATCGATCCAACTATAGTTGCTGCTTACCGTTAAGTCTCCAGCGGCGACAGGCTGGCGGTAAATAGCTGAGATACTCCATTTTCTGTTTGGCGTCCTGTTGAGTTCATTACCAAGAACGTTTCGCACTTCGTTGCTTTTATTGTCAGACACAAAAAAGTCAGCTTCGTACTCCGAGCTTAAATAGGAGTAGTTACCCAGAAGGGATAACCTATCCGTGATCGCCCAGACACCCTCAAATTCGAAGCCAAAGATATCCACTTCCGGCGCATTGGCGAGCCGGCTAGTCACGATACCGCTGTTAGGATCAAGGATATCGAGCTCGACCTGCATATCTTCATAGTCGTAGAAGAACAACGCCGTGCTCAGAGAGAAGTTATCGCTAAGATCACCCTTGAAACCAACTTCGTAAGACTTAACCTGTTCGTTGGCAACCGTTGATTCATTCTCAGGCGTATCGGGATCATCCTGCATGCCACCGAGCCTAAAACCACCGGGTTTGTAACCCGAAGAGAGAGTTGCGTAGACAAGTCCTGCATCGGACACCTTGTAGGAAGCGTTCAGCCGAAAATCCGTAGAGCTCCAACTTTCCTTGTGGTCATCTTCCAAGTCTGAAACCAATACGCCAAGGCGAAAACATCCCGGCGGGGTAAAATAGGGATCACCGCTGGCAATAAGCTCGGGAAGACGGCCCTCTCCACAAAAATCCAGCACGGAGTCATAAAAAATAGTTTGAGATTCTTGACCTGCTTTATCGTCCTCGCTGTAACGTAGTCCCATAGACAGACTGAGTCGATCGGTAAGATCCCAGTCCACCTGTCCATAAACAGCCGTTGATTCGGTGTTTAGAATGCCACGCTGTGAGTAGAAGATTCCATCGGGGTTCGCGACACCAGAAAGATTCTGAATCAGAAAAGGATTGTTTGCATCCGAAAGGACGTAGGGCTGGTCTAAGTCGTTCTCGAGGTAAAACAGGCCGACTAACCACTGCAGCGGGCCCTCATGTGTGGAGAAAAGTTGTAGCTCGTGCTGAGTCATTGTCTCCTTCTGCCCAATTGACTCTACAAACGAAGCCGGGCTGGCGGTGCCGTCAAAATCCTTAGCGCTATCCCAGCTGTAGCGCTGATAGCCATTCAGGAGTTTAATGGTGACACTATCGAGATCGATGGTAAGCGTCGATTGAACGGTCTCTTGATCATCAACCGTGACATAGCCCTGAACATCGGCGCTTCGCTTAAACGGATCCAGTTGATCGGGTGCAGTTGCTAGCGGAGCAAAAAGCTCTGGATTGATGACGATCTCGCCGAGCTTCGATGGTGCTCCTTCCTCGTTGCGGTAACCATCCAGCTTCGCCCGCTCAAAGGTTTCGTTATCGAATGACGCACTAAAGTAACGAAGATTCCAGTCGATGGTATCTGCGAGCTTGACGTTGAGTTGCGCTTCAAACCGGTCAGTGTCTGTACCGATCGGATCTGGCCCGGACACATTTTCAGTAAAGCTATCCGCATCTTCCAAACTGTAGTGAAGCAAATAGCCAAAGGTATCGTTAATGGGACCACTACTGGTTAACGCCAACGTTTTGCGGCCATAGTTGCCCAGACGGCCCCGGACGGTGTGCTCCAATGCCTCGCCGGGCTTTTTCGTTATGATGTTGACGGCACCCCCGGTTGTGTTTCGCCCAAATAATGTTCCCTGCGGGCCGCGAAGAATCTCTATGCGCTCGGTTAAATCTATCGGGGCCGCGAGTGCCGCGGATTCATTGGCATAGAACCCGTTGTCATAGACCCCCACGCCGGGCTCCGTACCCGTTGTATTGGTCTCTCGCCCAATGCCCCGCAAATAAATTCGATTGCCCTCGCCACCGCCGGCGTTCTGCTGAAAGGACATGCTAGGGGTGATGTTGGCCACATCCTGTGCCGTGTAGATACCAAGAGCGACTCTCTGCTCTGCCGAGATCGCTGTGATTGCAATCGCTGTATCCGCCAGGCTGGTCTCACGTTTGGTTGCGGTCACGACGATCTCTTCCAATACTCCCTGAGAATAGGAGGTCAAGGGCAAGCCGAGGATTACCCCAGCCACTGCGGCGTTTAACAGTCTTGGTCTCATAAAATCCCCTTAAACTTACTTGTACGTAATTTTTAATTTACTATTATTACTGTTGAGTGAATTTAAAGGGCAGTTTTCTACTGGTCAACACAAATCGAACCCTAAAGCACGTTTTTGCCCTTATATTGCAAAACACGGTTGCCAGGACTCCGAGGAATCAATGCCACGCACACAAACAACAGCCGAAAACAACGTTAAAAGCCCGCGAAGAACACAAGAGCGAGCAGAAGCAACGCGCAGCCGCCTGATTGCGGCTGGGAAGCAGCTTTTTCCCGAGCGGGGATTTGATGCGGTATCCCTCAAAGACCTCGAGACGCTGGCGGGGGTAAAACGCAATGTCCTTGCCTATCATTTCGAAGATAAAGAGACCCTTTGGAAGGCGGCTACCGACGCCATTTTCGGGGAAATGAGGATGGAATTTGAGCAGCGTCTTTCCATCATGCGCGAAGTGTCAGGGAGAGACGCCCTAGCCTTTATTGTCCGATTCTATGTTTATTTTCATGCAGGCCATCCCGAACTGAGCCGCCTCATGAGCCAGGAAGCCACTCGCCAAAGCTGGCGACTGGAATACCTGATTGAAAAACACATTCGCCCCTCGACCATCGAAATGGAAAAGCTTGTACATGAAACCGAAGGATTATCCCGGGACGCTTTCGTCCACTGGTACTACATCATGATCAGCAGTACCTCGACGATTTTTTCGTTTGCCGCCGAGTGTCATGATCTTTTTGGCGTGGACCCCTGCCAAGAGCCCATGGTTGAGCGCCATGCAGAGATGCTCGTTTCGATGCTGCTAAACAAAGGGGCTTAGTGGCGTAAGAAACGAATGCCGGCCACGTTTCGGTTGGAGAGCTAGAACAGCGCGACTTCGCAGCGCTGCTTTTCCAAAAATTTTTGCACGTCGTCATCAACGACAAAATTACTTTTGTAATCGTTCATATAATTTCTTGCATGATCGCGAAGGCGTTTTCGCTGAAGCGCTGCACAGTAGCGCCGGACGTCCTCTTCGGTTTCTAAAATCAGCGGTGGTATTGTTGCCGTCGCTCCGCTGGCATCCTTGGCCACCATCGTGAAGTAGCAGGTATTTGTGTGCCGATGGGCACCAGTATGAATATTTTCGGCCACCACCTTGATACCAACAACCAAGGATTTGGTCCCTACGTAGTTGACCGAGCCAAGGAGAGACACCACCTCACCCACCTCTACCGGCTGCAAAAAATCTACCGCGTCGACGCTGACCGTCACACAGTAGTTTCCGGCATGCTTGCTCGCACACACGTAGGCCAACTTGTCCATCATCGACATCAACGTGCCGCCGTGTACCTTGCCGCCAAAATTAGTATAAGCCGGAATCATCAGCTCGATTATGGTGCTTCTTGAATAGGAAACAGGATGACCTTGCATAAATGACACGTCCCCGGGGCGCTGATACCCCCACTCGGTTCAAATGACTAAGGAGCACGGTGGCTCGGGATATTTACGCGCTTCATCTGGGTCTGGACGCCCCCATCTATACCCTATTTTTTTGGGTGGGACAGCGAAATCGCCCCACAGAATAGCCACGTTTCATCTGATGTTTGGTCTTTCTTCCCGAAACACGGCTCCGCCAGAGCCGAAAGGACCCGACTTTCAACTCGCTGCGCATCAGACGAATGACATCAGCTTCAGCGAGGCCATAATCACGCAATATCGCCTCAAAAGGGGTGCGATCTTCCCACGCCATTTCGACAATGCGGCTTCTGTCAGTTGCGCTTATCATCCGTCGTTCCTGCCTCACTCTTCAGCTGGTGAATGCCCTGAAGTCAAGGGTAACCCTAGCACCCCCTAAAATCCGTGATGCACACCAGGCGTTGCCCGGTGAATCACGACAATACAACGACAACATACAAAGACGACGAAACGACAAAGTGGCCTTTCAGGGGCGCAGCGGCCCATCAAGCCTGCTGTTACCGACTAGGCTGCTCGCAGTGCCTGACCCAGAGAAGTGGCACCCAGCGCCGGTGTAGCGGCACCCGCCTCCCAAGCAGAGGTTCCAGCAATCCACACTTGGTCGACAATACCCTCGGATCTGTTGACCATTTGCGCATGATCAAACACCTCTCGGTGTATCAGCTGACGCGTCTGGTCGGGCTCCCAGGCATCGAGGGCATCGGGATTAATCAACACCAAATCCGCCTGTGCGCCTATATCGATCGTGCCTACATTCAACCCAAACACCTCGGCGGGCTTGCGGGTGAGCCGATGGACCATCTCAGCGACGGTCGCTTCACTCTGTTGCTTAGCCAGTTTCAGCGACATCAAGTTGGCATCAAAGAATGCCATGTTGGTGATGTGCGCACCCGAGTCGTTAAACCCCGGCAGAGTATTTTCTTCCAAGAGTAGCTCTAGTGTAGCCCGGTTACCTTGATTACCGACGTCGGCATAAAACCGGAAGTGTCGATCATAGCGACGGAGCAAATGTAGGATGAATCCAGCTTCATCCGTGCCGACCTCAGGAAACGAATCAAAAGCCTCCCGTTCTGCTTCGGAGCGCACCGAAGCCGAGTCACCGGCCTTGTAGCGGTTGAGTCGGGTCATGACTGTCTGAAAACTTTCTCCGTCCCAGTCAGCCACCGGAGCGCCATCAAAGATCAGCAAGGCAGGATCCCGGATCACCAAATTATCCGGTATACCCATGCGGGTTTTCCAACTGGCAAAATCGCCCCCGGTCCTACCATGCATCCATTCTCGCCTGAATTCCGCCTCCCAAGCCGGATCATTGAGTAAGGCCATGCGTCCTTCGACATCATCATACTCCTTAGCAATCAGCTGCGACGTCGAGCTCATTTCCTCAAATAGGGGGCTGACAATGCCATCCGACCACACGCGAAAGTTTGTTCCCAAGGCCTGAAAATGCATGTCGCCTTTGAAAAGCCGAGAGTTCATGAGCTTGGCAAACTTGAGCAGGGTACGACTAAGTTTAGGTGCAGCCGTCATTTCCATCGCAGATAGCGCCGAAGTTTTCAGCGTCTTTCCAAACAGTCGGCCGCTGGTCAAAGTGAAATACAAGAACGCCTTCAGTCGATTTTCTATAATCGGCGTGGTTTGCCAGACGCGATTGTGACGTCGCACCACGGAAAGCAGGCGTTTCAATTCCCCAAAGCTCGCAAATTGGGTCGGTATACGTTTTTCAGTATTAGGGTCATTGGATAAGTAGTGGAAAGGAAGTCCATCAGTACTCATACCGATGTAGCCCTGGTCCATAGCGTCCTCAAGTAATGACTCCATTTTTTCGAGCTCCGCATTGGTGGGCGCTCGGCTTATGCTGTTGTCCAAGCCCATAGCCTCGATCCGGAGCATGGAGTGGGGTACGAAGGCTGCGACGTTAGGCCCGAGGGGAATGGCGCCGAAGTGGTCGAGGTAGTCGCCGGTATTGTCCCAGGTTAGCGCGTCAGCGCATTTTCGCAGCACCGACTTTGGAATGTTTTCAACCCGAGTGAAGCAATCCACGATAGGCTCTTGCCCGTTTGCTTCTTGCCGTCCAAAGCATGTTCCAAGACTGCAGTTACCCACCAACACCGTCGTCGTGCCATGGCGTACCACCTCTGGCAACCCCGGCTCTAGATCAACCTCCAGATCGAGGTGAGTGTGGATATCGAGCATGCCCGGTAACAGCCAGCGGCCCTCGGCGTTAATCACCTCAGCGGCTATCTCCGGCGGCAGGCTTTCTCCCCTAGCAACAACCCGCCCACCCTTCACGGCTACATCCTGAAACACCGGCGCACCACCCGTGCCATCAAACACCTTGGCGCCACTGATAAGGAAATCCCACTGATGTGTCACGTCTGACTGCCCCCAAATGTACTTTTACGCGGGGCGAAAGTGTGCCGACTTTAGCCCCGATTGTCATCTATCGCAGGATCTTTTTGCAGCTTTCTCCGCTTGTGGCCAGGCTCCTCTCTCTCAGCCAAACGTGCTGTCAGCATGGCCCTTTCCCCTTCTTGACGGTTGTAGTAGTTTCGCACTCCCCCCGCGAAATATCGGATTTAGGCCATGGTCTCAGCTGTCGCTCCAACCACCCGTTCCCGTCAGACTCACCTGCATGCTCTCTCTCAACGCCGGGTGCTCAACAGTCTACGCCGTATGCTGATCACCTTGCTCACCCTGTCAACGATAATGGCTGGGCAAACCCGTGCTGATGAGCAGGAGACATCTTGGAACGTCATGGCACCGCCAGGACCCTGGCGGGACATTTCAATTGATACCACGACAACCACGTGGTCATTTCTGGACGTTAGCCCCGATGGCCGTGAGATTGTTTTTGATATGTTGGGAGATATCTACACCGTCCCGATTGAAGGAGGTGACGCCACGCCGCTAACACAGGGTATCGAGTGGAATTTCCAGCCGACCTACAGCCCGGATGGAGGCTCAATCGCCTTCATCTCGGATCGCGACGGCAACGATAACCTTTGGATTCTGGACCGCGAGACGGGTTCAGTCAGCCAAGTGTCTAGCGAAAGAAGGTACAACATACACAATCCGGCCTGGTCGCCAGATGGCCAGTGGATCGCTGGACGTAAAGGTATCGTCTCTCGGCGAAGCATTCCCGCCGGCGAAATCTGGCTCTATAACGCCATGGGTGGAGGCGGCGTGCCCCTTGTCAAGCATCCAGATGGCGAGAAAGCTCAAAAGTCTATCGCTGAGCCCGCCTTTACCCCTGATGGAAAACATATCTACTTCAGTCAGGATGTCACGTCGGGCTGGGTTTGGCAGTACAACAAAGACTCCACCGGCGAACTCTTCGGGATTAAGCGATTGGATCTAGCCACGGGTGATACGGTCACGGTCACCGGTGGTGCGGGTGGCGCCGTGCGGCCGGTTCCCTCTCCAAATGGTGACTCTCTGGCCTTCGTCAAGCGGCTTTCGAATTCTAATAGCGCCATTTTTGTCAAAGACCTCAAATCGGGTGCCGAGCGCGCCGTGTACAGCACTCTCGAGCGGGACAATCAGGAAACTGCGGGCAGTCATGGCAACACAACCGCCTTCGATTGGCTACCCAACGGCAAGGAGTTGATATTCTGGAGTGCCGGCCAGTTTCATCGTGTCGATGTGGCCACGGGAGACACGTCGACCATTCCCATCCGCGTAAAAGCTAACCTACAACTTCGTGATACCGTTCGGTTCCCCGTAGAGGTCTCACCCGCTTCCTTCAACACCAAGATGCTGCGCTGGGCCCAACAGGCACCGGATGCCAAATCCGCCGTATTTCAGGCCCTAGGCCATCTCTATCGAAAAGACCTCACCGGCGATTCGAGCGCTCCACCGACGCGTCTGACGCGACAGACCAGCGACCTGGAATATTGGCCATCACTAACCGCCGACGGTCGATCGGTGGTGTACAGCACATGGAATGACAAAACCCTGGGGGCGATCAAAAAAGTGAGTAGCCGGGGAGGCAAGCCCGAGACACTCACCGCCGAGCCCGGACACTACGTCGAACCGCGCTTTTCACCCGATGGCAAGCAGATCGTCTATCGAAAGATCACAGGCGGTTATCTGCTGAGCCCATTATGGTCGACCGAGCCCGGCATCTACCGCCTGGCCCTCGATGGCTCCGAGCCCGTCAAGCTCACCCGCTACGGCGCCGACGCCCACTTCAATGCCGAGGGTGATCGCGTGTTTTTCTCTACCCGTGGCGAGGGTGGCTTGGAGTTGCGAAGCGTTAATTTGCAGGGGCAGGATGAAATAACCCATGCAACCGGACGACAGGTAACCAGCTACTCGATCTCTCCTAATGGCAAATGGCTCGCTTTTACCGAGCACTTCACGGCCTATGTCATGCCATTTACCGATACCGGCAGCCCACTCAATATAGCCCGAGATAACTCGGCGATTCCAACCAAGGCCGCCTCTCTAAAGGCCGGGGAATTTCTGCATTGGAGTCAGGACAGTAGCGCCCTGCTCTGGTCCAACGGTCCGGTCCTAATGCGTCGCGACATGAGTGATATATTTTTGTCGGATGCTTTGACAGATGAAGATGAGTCCGAAGACAAGCCTCAAGCAGAGATAGCTGCGTTTAATCTGAGCTTCGAAGTGGAAACCGAGATACCGGCCAGTTCTGTTGCCCTGGTTGGAGCAACCGTTGTCACGATGCGGGATGCTGGAGCCGTTCAAGAGGTGATCGAAAACGGCACCGTCGTTGTCGTTGGCAACCGAATATCGGCTGTGGGTAAAGCCACCGACATCGCCATACCAAAACAAGCAAGGGTTTTAGATGTGACGGGAAAGACGATTGTGCCCGGCTTCATCGATGCGCACGCCCACGGTGGTATGGCCAGCGAGGAGATAATTCCTCAGCAAAACTGGATGCAATACTCCAACCTAGCCTTTGGGGTGACAACCATTCACGACCCAAGCAATGACACCAGTGAGATTTTTGCGCATGCCGAAATGCAACGCACCGGTCAGATCCTGGGGCCGCGCACCTACTCGACGGGCACCATTCTCTACGGCGCCAACTCGCCCAGTGCTACCTCGGAAGTCCACAACCTTGATGAGGCTGAATTTCATATCCAGCGACTAAAAGCCGCCGGGGCTATATCGGTCAAAAGTTACAACCAGCTGGCCCGAAGCGCCCGGCAGCAAATTATCGAGGCCGCTGATCGCCACCAGATCATGGTCATGCCCGAAGGCGGCATGAAGTTTCAGCACAATTTGAACCAGCTGGTAGACGGCCATACCAGCATTGAGCACTCAATCCCCATCGCCCATATCTATGACGATGTGAAGCAGCTCTGGCGGGCGACCGAGACGGGCTATGTGCCGACCTTCGGTGTCGCCTATGGCGGCATTTCCGGCGAAAACTATTTTTACGATCGGACAGAGGTTTGGCGTAACGAGCGCCTCATGCGGTACACCCCTAAACAATTTGTCGAACCGCGAAGCATGCGGCGAACAACCGCCCCGGATCACCATTACAATCATGTCAATGTAGCCAGCACCGCTAAGGAACTGCGAGACCTCGGCGTACCGGTCATGATCGGCGCCCACGGCCAGCGCGAAGGGCTGGCTGCCCACTGGGAGATGTGGATTATGGTGCAGGGTGGATTTAGTCCCTGGGAGGCGCTTCGGGGCGCAACAAGTGACGCCGCCAAGCATCTAGGTATGGACAAGGATCTTGGATCCATCGAAGCCGGTAAGCTGGCTGACTTAGTCATCATAGAGGGCGATGTGCTGACTGATATTAGGCAGTCAGAATACATCTCACACACCATGCTCAATGGGCGACTCTATGAAGCGGCTTCCATGAATGAGGTGGTAACGGGCGATCGGCGTCGCGAGCCCTTTTACTTTGAGGGCATCAGCGGTCACCTCTTGCCCAAAGAGACCACAGAGGCGATAGAAACCAAAATGGAGCGCCATCACTGGCGGCATTAAACGGAGCAAGTAACTCCAGCGGAGGCAAACCCATGACACCCCCAATTATTCCCTGCACGCACACGGGCAGTCTGCCACGGCCCGATGAGTTGGTTCGGCTGATGTTCGCGGTTGCCGATGATATTCCCGTGGATCAGTCGGCGCTAGACGAGGCAATCACCAAAGCCATCGGCGAGGTCGTTCAAAAGCAAATCGATGCGGGGGTCACGGTGATCAATGATGGCGAAATGTCAAAGCCATCCTACGCGACTTACGTGCAAGATCGCTTGTCGGGCTTTCGGGGTGAGTCGGTACAAAATTATTTCTTTGATGACTTGCAGGACTTTCCGCGCAGCGCCGAGATGGTGGCGGGGAACCCGGGACGACGAAAGCGAAAAGCCCCAAGCTGTACTGAAGCGATTACGGTGGTTAACGGGCAGGCCGCCATCGATGACATGACTGCGCTGGTCGCTGCCGCCAAGGCCAGAGGCCATGAGCAAATTTTTTCGAGTGCCGCTTCGCCCGGCGTGATTTCACTATTTTTTGGCAATGATTTTTACGACAGCCATGAAGAGTATGTTTTTGCGATTGCCGAAGCCATGCGTCACGAGTACGAAGCGATCGCCAATGCCGGCGCGATTGTTCAGCTGGATTGCCCAGATTTAGCCATGGGACGCCACTCAGCCTACGCCACCCAAGATCTAGCCGAGTTTCAACAGACTATTGGCACCAACATTGCAGCGCTAAATCACGCGGTCAGAAATATTCCGGAGGAGCAACTCCGCATGCATCTTTGCTGGGGTAACTACCCGGGCCCGCACCATCACGATGTTCCCATCAAGGACATCATTGACATTGTCTGGACGGCGAAGCCGCAGACCGTACTGGTCGAGGGGGCCAATTCCAGGCACGCCCATGAATGGGCCGTGCTGAAAGAATTGGGAGTACCGCCACATAAAAAACTGTGCCCGGGGCTGATTGAACCCCAGTCAAACTACATAGAACATCCGGATCTGGTGGCACAGCGCCTAATGCAGTGGGCGCAAGTCATCGATCCTGAGCGATTAATGGCTGGGGTGGACTGTGGATTCTCGGTGCACGTGGGCAGTACAAGCATCGATCCCGATGTCGCTTTTGCCAAGTTGGCTTCCCTGGCCCAAGGTTGCGAAATAGCCTCGAAAAAATTGTTTGCCTAGATAGACATGAAGGGCAGGCGCCGGCGCCTGCCAAGCACCCGTCACCGATCAGTATTTTGCATCGTGATAGACGTTTTGCACGTCCTCGCAGGCGTTCAATAGATCGAGGAGTTTTTCAAACTGGGCCAACTCGTCACCTGCAATCGGGGTCTCTCCCTTCGGAACCCACTGTATTTCGTCAACGTCAAAATCAATCTCTGGATAGGCGTCTGTGAGCGCATTGCGCGTCTTCGCATACTCGGTATTGGGGGCTATCACCGTGAGCATGCCATCTTCGTTTTCTATTTCTGTCACGTCGACATCAGCCATTAGCAAGGTCTCCAGAGCTTCCTCCTCGTCGCCCTGAAAAACGAATACCGCTGCGTGATCGAACATATGCGCCACCGTTCCCGGAGTCCCAATCTTGCCCTTACCTTTGGTAAAAGCGGGACGCACATCGCCGATAGTGCGGTTGGCATTATCCGTAAGACACTCCACCAGCACCATAACGCCACCGGGCCCAAAACCCTCATAACGCAGGGTTTGATAGTCCTCTCCAATGCCCGAACCCGCTTTATCAATCGCCTTTTCAATGACGTGCGAGGGCACCTGATCTTTTTTTGCTCGCTCTATCAGGGACCGGAGCGACAGGTTAGCCGCTGGATCCGTACCACCCGACTTAGCACTCACGTATATTTCTCGGCTGTACCGTGAATAGACGGAGGTTTTCATTGCCGCAGTTTTCGCCATAGATAGCTTGCGGTTTTGATAGGCTCGACCCATTGATCTTTTCCTTCAGGAATAACGACGTTACGGATTCACCGGGTCAATGGTAGCCGGAATCATCAGCGGGGTTAAGGCACTCAACCGACCTACGGCGATATTTTAACGCAGCCCGTTTAATCACCCGACGGAGACGGCTGCCGAGATATCAGCCAAACCGCAAGGCCAACAGCGATGCCGCCGACCAGCTGGGATGCTGAAAAACGGGCATCGAGAATCGGAACGGAGAGTAAGGCCGTAAAGAATGGCACCAAAAATAAATAACCGCTGGTCACCGTCGCGCCCCCAATATTTAGGGCAGCAAACCAGAGGCCAAAGGAAACGATTGAACCGGGCACCACCAGCCAACCAAACCAAAGCCAGTCCGACAAAGATGATAAGTGCAGTGCCGGCAGTGCTAATAGCCAAGAGAGAAGCGCCAGGACCAGCCCGCCGATAAGCATTTGCCAGGCGTTTAAGCTCCAGCCAGAGAGAGGTAGTGCAGACCGCTTGGTATAAATAGTCGCACAGGCCCAGCTGACAGCACCCGCCAGCGGCAAGAGATACCACTTAAAAAATGATAGCCCCACGATAGAAATCCCGTCTTGCACCACCAATCCGACCCCCACTACGCCCAGGAAGATGCCAACTAAGGTTGGTGTGCCCGGCGGTTTTTTATCCAAGACGCTGTCAAATAAAACAACCCATAACGGCATCGTTAGTGTGAACAGCGCGACGGTCGCAGCACTGAGATGCCTCATCGCCAAAAAACCGGTACCGAAAAGAACCGCGGTCTGCAGTGCGCCTATCAGCGAAACGCCAAACAATTCTCGAGCCGACTTTGGCGCTTGCAGGGATCGTCTCAAGGCCAAAAAGATAACGGCGAGAATACCTGCAACTATAAACCGTGTTGCGGCTAGACCGGTAGGAGGGGCCCCCGCCATCAGTAAACTCTTCGCGGCGACAAACGAAGACGCCATGAGTATCACAGAGCTCATCAGATACACATAGTACGTCATGGTTAAACTCGAACTCTCAAGCGAAGTGCGCGCCTCACGCTTCCCCATCGCCCGTGGGAAATCGCCCGGTAATAATGTGGTAGCTAGTGGGCATCAGGAACGTCAGGAGATAGGCAAACCAAGCGTCTAAGCCGATCAAAATTCTCGGGTTGCCTTTGGCAGCGCCCTTCAAAATAACCTGTGCTGCAGTTCCTGGAGAAGTCTTAGCCAATCGTCGGAACTGCGCGTCTCGTCCCTCTTCGGTTGACGGCACCGACGACCCATTGGTGCGGGCTCGCCGGGCAATATTGGTCGAGATACCGCCGGGATGCACGCAGCTGACCTTGATATGGCTCCCCCGATACTCCGCCTGCAATGACTCGGTAAAGCCTCTCACAGCAAACTTAGACGCATTGTAGGCAGATTGAGTGCTGATCCCTACCATGCCGAAAATCGAAGAGATATTCACGAGATGTCCAACGGGCGCCTTTTTCAGGAGGGGCATGAATGCCCGTGACGACCAAACCACGCCCCAAAAGTTGATATTCATCAGCCACTGATAATTTGCATCGGTCGAATCCTCAAAGGGTGCACTGTAGGCCACACCCGCGTTGTTAAACAGCGCATCGATACAAGATCGTTGCTGACTTATCGAGTCAGCCCACTCATCAATCTGTGCTTGCACGCCACAGTCAACCCTAGCCGATTGGATTACCCCGTTTGAGGTCTTCAACAGCGAAACAGTTTCAGCCAGGCGCTGTTCACTAATATCGCACAAAAACAAATCGCAGCCTTGAGCATTCAACTGGATAGCCAGCTCCCGACCAATACCGTCACCGGCCCCCGTAATCGCAGCGCATTTATTAGAAAAATAGGTCACGGCGCCCCCCCTAGATGGCGAGTGAATGAGCTTCAAGCAATCCTTAGACGGCCCGCTAACGCTCGGCTTTTCCCAAATTGGTCAGAATCATCTGTAAGGGAATAGACGCCATCATAGACGTCAACCTAGGTTTCTGCCACGATTCCCAGCATGGCTATCTCGTGCATGTCACTCAGGAGACATGGGCGCAGAAATGAAGTCACTCCATAATGACAATAAAGGACCCATACCATGACACAAGAAATTCTGGCAGCTTTAGCACTATTAGTGGTTCACGTCTGGCTCTTGCCCATGATGCTCAATCTCAGCAATGCCTCCTGGCTGCTGGGTAGTCGCGATGAACCTGTCGAGCTCTCTGTCCTCACCCAGCGGGCCAAGCGCGCCGCGGCCAACTATATGGAGACAGCGCCGGTGTTTTTGACCTTGGCCCTTATGGCGATGATCCAGCAAATTGATCTAAGCGAGCTCGCGATGTATTGGATTGGACTGCGCTTGGTCTATCTGCCGTTGTACGTCGCGGGTGTTGCGTATATTCGGTCGGTGGTTTGGATCGCCGCTCTGGTTGTGCTGGTCATGATGGCGATGGCTCTCATGTAAAGCTGACATCGAGGGTCGATCGCTGTATCGACTCTCCGCTCTCCCCATGCGCCCGCCTGAGACATATTGCGGCGGGCTTTTCGCGACAAATTTCAACGTAAAAGCGCCAGCGTCCTGAGCTTGAGGGACTTACCACGGCCTAGTGCGCGAAGCTAGGCGACCGAGCTGTTGGCAACGTTCGCGCCCGCAGCATAACAACGAGCTGGAGCATAACGATGAAAAAAATTATTGGCAGCTGCGCAGCAGCTTTACTTTTTTTTGCACCACTTTCATTCGCTGATGATCACATCAAGAGCATGGAAATGTTTGCCTGTAACTACGCCGAGGGTAAGGGCAGGCAAGACGTTCTGGCGGTTGCTGCCGAGTGGGATAAGTGGGCCGACAGCAATTTTTCAGAGCCCTATCGCGCTTACATGATGACGCCGATGGCGTTTACCAAAAGTGACTTTCCCATGGACTGGATTTGGCTCGGGGTCAGCGATTCGCCCTCGCAAATGGGAACGGTCAATGACGAATGGCTGGCAAAAGGCGGCAAGCTGCAAGCCAAATTCGATAAGGCGTCACCTTGTATGAGTCACAGCTACATGGGCAGCATGGAATTGCGGCCCTACCCGCAGCTCGGTGAAGCTGGGTACGTGCAGGTGCGCTCTTGCACCATGAAGCCTGGCGTGAGCTGGGGACAGGTTCGTCGTACCAACATGGAGATTGCCAAATGGATGGAGGAAAAGGGGGTCCCCGGCGGTAACTACCTGTGGTGGCCCGGTACCGGTTCGGCAATCAAGAGTGATATCGACTTCTATAACGTCTGGATTACCCAATCTTTGGCTGAGCGTGGCAAGGGGCTCGAAATCTTCGGTGCCAATGACTGGGGCGATGAGTCTTATCACATAGCCGGTGATGACAGCATTGCGCAATGCGATGGCTGGCGCATCTGGCATGCGCAGCCTGTAGGTGGCAAAGCATCCGACTGAGCGGACATCTCTTTAGCGGCAGGCATTAGTTGGGAGATTTGTTGTTTCCTAAACAACCCACCAAAAAAAATCCGCCCCTGGGCGGATTTTTTTATTTCAAGCCCGCTTAACAGCCCGGCTTTACTCAAACATTTTCATAAACGTATCCATATCAAACTCACTGCCATAAAGCATTGAGCTATTAAGCGCCACGTCAGCGGCGATTGCGACAGCGGTTTTTATCTCTTCCTCCGTCGCACCTGACGCGCGTGCAAAGGTTGCGTGGGCCGGTATGCAGTAAACACATTTCATGGCCACCGAAGCAGAAAGTGCCGCCAACTGAGCGTATTTCAGCGGGATGGCGCCATTGAACACGTTCTTTTCCACCGCTGCGTAATAGTCACTCGCGGCCTGCTGTTGGGATTCAGGGTGCAGCAAAATAAAAGGGTTGGCAGTCTTGACCTCTCTCATCTCGTCATCTGCGAGTAGAGCAGGCGAGCAAAACAAGGCGAACAGGGTTAACGCGGATATTAGTTTTGGCATAAATCGTTTTCCTTTTTTTGATGTGGCAAAGCTTTTGACCTGGCAAAGCGTCGAGTGTCGGCACTGGCTGTCCCGCTGAGCATCGCACTGGGTGTGCAAAGGCAGTCGTCGGGCGACAACCACCAAGCTAACCCATCGCCGGACCAGCGCAAGCCCCGGCCACGCTTTTGGCGCCTTGGCAACCCTATCTGGCGCCTGATAAGACGCAGGCTGCCCGAAAGACACTAGCGAGTGGGCCAGAGACCCTACACCCCTTCCATTCTATGGGTGCCATTCCGCGGGTGATATGAGCGATACAATAAATTTTGGTTATGTTTTTAATTTTAATAGGTCATATATGCAA
>Ga0255752_10001176_pt1 | contig 30847 bp, 10 predicted proteins | sample 011ome_25_FD_179952 | JGI IMG/M metagenome (GOLD analysis project Ga0255752, IMG submission 179952) | Coastal salt marsh microbial communities from the Groves Creek Marsh, Skidaway Island, Georgia - 011512CT metaG (version 2) | ecosystem: Environmental > Aquatic > Marine > Intertidal zone >... | reverse complement strand
ACAGAAGATGTTGGGGTTACTGTTGACGTTTGAGTCACAGTCTGAGTTGGTGTAGATGTTGGTGTAACACCTGGTGTTTCAGAAGGGGTAACCGTCTGTGTTTGTGTAACTGTTGGAGTCACGCTGGCCGTCAATGTCGGAGTAACCGACGCAGTTGGAGTAACAGATGATGTTACAGTTGCAGTCACCGATGGTGTTGGAGTATTTGATGTTGTTGGTGTTATTGTTGCAGTCGGAGTAACCGTCGAAGTCTGAGTCACAGTTTGAGTAGGTGTATTGGTTGGAGTTACCCCTGGTGTTTCAGAAGGGGTTACTGTCAATGTTGGTGTCTGTGTTGGTGTTTCACTTGCAGTTACTGTTGGTGTTACTGATGCAGTTGGTGTGATAGTAGATGTAATTGTCGCAGTCACCGATGGTGTTGGCGTGTTTGATGTTGTTGGAGTAACAGACGCAGTAGGAGTAACTGTTGAAGTCTGGGTTACCGTTTGAGTAGGAGTATTTGTCGGTGTAGACAAAGGTGTCTCAGATGGAGTGACTGTTTGTGTTTGAGTCACTGTTGGAGTCACACTCGAAGTAATAGTTGGTGTCACCGATGCCGTCGGAGTAACTGACGCGGTCACAGTCGCAGTCACTGAAGGTGTCGGCGTATTTGATGTTGTTGGAGTAACAGACGCAGTAGGGGTAACTGATGATGTAGGTGTTACTGAAGCGGTTTGTGTAACCGTAGCAGTTGGCGTAGATGTTGGTGTAACCCCTGGTGTCTCAGAAGGAGTAACCGTTTGTGTTTGTGTTACTGTTGGTGTTATAGTCGCAGTCAATGTTGGAGTAACTGATGCAGTTGGTGTTACTGTCGATGTTACCGTAGCAGTTACCGATGGGGTTGGTGTGTTTGACGTTGTTGGGGTTACTGAAGCTGTTGGTGTGACAGAAGCAGTTGGAGTTACTGAACTTGTAGGGGTGTTTGTAGGTGTCGAACCTGGTGTTTCAGAAGGAGTAACCGTTTGTGTCTGAGTAACTGTTGGTGTGTTACTCGCAGTCAATGTAGGAGTTACAGAAGCTGTTGGTGTTACACTTGCAGTGATTGTAGCAGTCACAGACGGTGTTGGAGTATTTGATGTTGTAGGAGTAACGGATGCCGTTGGAGTTACTGACGATGTCGGAGTAACAGACGCAGTTTGTGTTACCGTTTGAGTAGGTGTAGATGTTGGAGTTATCCCTGGAGTCTCAGATGGCGTCACTGTTTGAGTCTGAGTTACCGTCGGTGTAATAGTTGCAGTTACCGTTGGGGTAATAGAAGCCGTAGGAGTAACAGATGATGTAACTGTTGCAGTAACTGATGGGGTTGGTGTATTTGATGTCGTAGGTGTAACTGACGCTGTTGGAGTAACAGAAGCAGTTGGGGTAACAGAACTTGTTGGAGTATTAGTTGGTGTCGATATTGGAGTCTCAGATGGTGTTACTGTCTGAGTTTGAGTTACCGTTGGGGTAACACTTGCCGTCAATGTTGGTGTCACTGACGCTGTCGGTGTAACCGATGCAGTCACCGTAGATGTAACTGACGGTGTTGGAGTATTTGATGTGGTAGGCGTAACCGATGCCGTTGGAGTAACAGATGCAGTTGGGGTAACTGATGAAGTTTGTGTTACTGTCGCAGTTGGAGTAGATGTAGGTGTTGAACCTGGTGTTTCAGAAGGAGTTACTGTCTGTGTAGGTGTAAATGTAGGAGTAACTGTAGCCGTCACTGTCGGTGTAATACTTGCCGTTGGTGTTACACTTGCAGTTATTGTTGGTGTCACACTTGCAGTTGGAGTAACTGAAGCCGTTGGAGTTACTGATGATGTAGGTGTAACAGACGCAGTTTGTGTTACCGTTTGTGTTGGGGTATTTGTTGGCGTAGAAACAGGAGTTTCAGAAGGGGTTACTGTTTGAGTCTGAGTAACAGTTGGCGTTACACTCGCAGTTACCGTTGGAGTAATAGACGCCGTTGGTGTAACTGATGCAGTCACAGTGGCAGTTACTGTTTGTGTAGGAGTGTTAGTAGGAGTCTCTGTCGGGGTAGGTGTTACCGATGACGTAGGAGTCACAGATGCGGTTGGGGTTACTGATGCAGTAACAGTCTGTGTCGGTGTTAATGTTGCAGTCGGCGTAACAGATGACGTAGGTGTATTTGTCGGTGTAATTACTGGTGTTGACGAAGCGGTAACCGTTTGAGTTGGAGTAAACGTCGGTGTCACAGTCGCAGTTACAGTCGGTGTAATACTCGCTGTTGGTGTTACACTCGCAGTTATAGTTGCCGTTACCGATGGGGTTACCGTTTGAGTCGGAGTTACTGACGCAGTTGGAGTAACAGATGATGTTGGAGTAACTGACGCAGTTACCGTTTGTGTTGGGGTGATTGATGCAGTCGGTGTCACACTCGCAGTTGGAGTTACAGATGATGTTGGAGTATTTGTTTGTGTTACCGCAGGTGTTTCAGATGGAGTAACCGTTTGAGTCGGTGTATTAGTTGGCGTCTCACTTGCCGTCAATGTTGGTGTAACAGATGCAGTCGGAGTTACCGATGCAGTCACAGTCGCAGTAACCGAAGGTGTAGGAGTATTTGTAGGAGTTTCAGTAGGGGTAGGTGTAACTGACGATGTTGGAGTTACAGAAGCAGTTGGAGTAATGGTCGCAGTCTGAGTTACCGTTTGTGTAGGAGTATTTGTCGGGGTAACTGCCGGTGTAGATGAAGCCGTTACAGTCTGCGTTGGAGTAAATGTAGGTGTTACCGTAGAAGTAACCGTTGGAGTGATACTAGCAGTTGGTGTGTATGTTGGTGTTACAGTTGCAGTAATAGATGGTGTTACAGAAGCCGTTGGTGTAACTGATGCTGTTGGAGTAACCGAAGATGTTGGAGTTACAGAAGCAGTCACAGTCTGTGTAGGTGTAACTGTATTAGTAGGTGTTACACTCGCAGTTGGAGTTACAGATGCCGTCGGTGTGTTTGTAGGAGTAACCGCAGCGGTTTGTGATGGAGTTACAGAAGCCGTTGGGGTATATGTTGGAGTTACAGTCGCAGTACTTGTCGGCGTATTAGACGGAGTTACTGTATTTGTCGGTGTATTTGTTGGTGTTACCGTATTAGATGGGGTAACAGTATTCGATGGTGTTACAGATGGTGTTGGAGTATTTGTAGGGGTAGTCGTATTAGAAGGAGTAACAGTGTTGGTTGGAGTTATACTCGCAGTTGGAGTCACTGTAGATGTTGGCGTATTTGTCGGTGTCACCGCAGCTGTTTGAGACGCAGTAACAGTTTGAGTTGGGGTATATGTTGGAGTAACCGTTGCGGTTCTCGTCGGTGTATTAGATGGAGTAAGTGTAGGTGTCGCAGTTGGCGTAGGGGTAAACTCTGCAGAACAAACAACTCTTACATCATCAATAAAGTTACCCAAGCTTGTTACAGTAGTAGAACTGAACATCAAGTTCAAATTAGGGTCATTCGCAGTGAATGTTACGAATCTCAAATTCCACTGAGACGTACTACCTGTAAATTCAGGACCAACAAACTGAATACCGTTAGTAGCACCTGAAACTGCCACTCTTAACCTGTTAGCCGCACCACTTCTACCACGGTGAGCAAACTGAATCTGATAAGATTGTGATTGAATAGCATTAAAATTTTGATATAGCGCTTGAGTTGAACTATTAGCTGCGACCTCAACAAAGTAAGTACCATCATAAGACGGTACACTTTGGAAACCGTCTCCCCAAACTTCAATCTTATTATCACTGGCGGTTGTTTCCCATCCTTGAATACAAGATGCGTCGAATTGTCCGTAACCACCAACACCAGGTGCCGTACATCCATTCACAAAATTCTCAAAACTACCATTGATTAATTTTCCACAAGGTTCAGTAACCGAAGGTGTTACTGTTGGGGTAACAGTCGATGTCCTTGTTGGCGTATTAGATGGAGTAACCGTATTCGTCGGTGTAACAGTATTTGTTGGAGTAACAGAAGGGGTTATAGTTGCCGTCTCAGTCTGAGTAATAGTTGCAGTAATAGTAGGCGTTACCGATGCCGTAGGAGTATAGGTCGGTGTAATAGTATTTGTAGGGGTAACTGACGCAGTTGGAGTTACTGTTGATTGAGGAGTATTTGTTGGTGTTACCGTTTGTGTTGGGGTATTGGATGGAGTGACAGTGTTTGTTGGAGTAACACTACTTGTCGGAGTAACAGAAGGAGTTAAAGTCGCAGTCTTAGTCTGAGTAATAGTTGCAGTAATGGTAGGCGTAACAGACGCTGTTGGCGTGAAAGTCGGTGTAACTGTATTCGTTGGAGTATTTGTCGGTGTTACAGTATTAGAAGGAGTTACAGTATTCGTTGGTGTTACTGTTCTTGTCGGCGTATTGGATGGAGTAACAGTATTTGTCGGAGTATTAGTAGGTGTCTCACTTGCCGTTGGTGTTACCGTTCTGGTTGGTGTATTGGATGGAGTAACAGTATTCGTTGGTGTATTTGATGGTGTTACAGTATTTGTAGGAGTAACTGAAGCCGTTGGAGTAACCGACGCAGTTGGACTATTTGTAGGAGTAACTGAAGCCGTTGGTGTGTTAGACGGAGTGACCGTATTTGTAGGTGTATAACTCGGAGTAACAGTATTTGTAGGGGTAACTGACGCAGTTGGAGTTACTGATGATGTTGGAGTATTTGTTGGTGTTACAGTTCTGGTTGGTGTGTTAGACGGTGTAACTGTATTAGTAGGTGTATAACTCGGAGTAACAGTATTAGTCGGTGTAACTGACGCAGTTGGTGTTACAGTTCTAGTTGGAGTATTAGACGGAGTAACAGTATTGGTAGGTGTATAACTAGGTGTAACTGAAGGAGTAACCGTTGCAGTTCTGGTCGGAGTCCTCGTAGGACTTACAGATATTGAAGGAGTAACCGTCGCAGTTCTAGTCGGTGTACGGGTCGGAGTTCTAGTTGGACTAACAGATATTGAAGGTGTAACCGTTGCAGTTCTAGTTGGTGTACGGGTCGGTGTACGAGTTGGACTAACAGATATTGAAGGGGTTACCGTCGCAGTTCTTGTTGGAGTACGGGTCGGAGTTCTCGTAGGACTTACAGAAATCGAAGGTGTGACAGTAGGAGTAACAGGTGGTGTTGATGTAGGAGTTCTAGTCGGAGTCGGAGTTGGTGAAGGACATGTTGGACATTCAGGATATGCACATATATCATCAATTACACTAAAAACAGTAAGGTCTTCAGGTGCCGATGACGCATTAACGATTGTATAACAATTGTTATTATAAGTAACACCAGCATCCTGATTTACCGTAACACTACAAGGTATTCTAACTGTAATATCAGGTAAATTACCACAACAATCTTCCGCAACATAATAACACCAATTCGCAGTGTTAGATGGTGTAACAGTTGGAGTTCTTGTCGGTGTTCTTGTTGGTGTAACCGCAGGTGTTCCAGTCGGTGTTGGTGTTACAGGAACTTCATTACAACATTCAGTACAATCAACAAAAACACTCGCAGTACAAGTCGCAGCAGGTGATTCACATGCGGGGTTAACACCCTCAACAAAATAACAACAGCCATCACAGCTGTCTAACTTAACAACAGAACCAACGTTTGGACATGGTGATGAAGTAATAGTAACCCATTGATTTGCAAGCGAGTATGAACATTCACCACCACACGAACCTGGGTCTATGGTATTACAAGGTATAAGATATACACAACAATCCTCACCAAGATTTTTAATATCGTATGACCCTGGTTCGGCACCTTCAGTCCATGGAGTAGGTTCTACCGGTCTGTCATCTCCAATACATTCCGGACAACTATTAAATGTTTGACCAACAGTACCAATAAAAGATACGTTAGCACCTGGACAATTCTCCGCACAAGTACCAATAGCGATTACTTCCCAACAAGCATTTATATTGTCTCTAAAGACATCACCAAGACCAAGACCATAAACGTTATAGATACAAGCAACACTAGACCCATTGGAACAGTTAGTAATACAAGCATAACTAACGTTATGGACGATATAACCATCCAAAATATAATAATTCGGACCACCAAGTGTTATGTTGTAAATTGGGTCAGTAGAATAGACAATGTCCTTTGATACAACAGGTTCGTGAATAATCTCACCATCAACCATTCTAACCATATCATAGTCACCACCAACAACTAAACTTATCGTGGAAACGAATTGATATTTTTCTTTGGTTTTGTGGTACGCTAAGACGTGTTCATCAATAACACCCAACCCATTAATCTGAAGGTAATTACCCGATTCTTCTAATATCTCTGTAACCTCAGGAGATTGGACATTATCAACATTAATGGTAGGAAATTGAACCTCACGGAAGTCAACTCCGTTAACAATTTCAGGTATATCAAAAGAAAACAGTTGGTCCCCTAATTGAATATCTTCAATATTCTTTACGGAACCATCTGATAGTAATACTTTCTGTCCTAACTTATAACCTGCCATTTACTGATACACTTAACCTATAAATAATCGGTTAACCCCTTTTGTATCAGGATTCTTTCCTCAAACTTCCGTCGTAATGGTCAAATCTATCGTGTTCAGTCGGACTTAATAACAAGATACCTGGATTAAGGTTACCCTTGATTGTTTCTTGGAACATATAAGACATCCAAGTTTGTTCATAAGGACGAGCCCATTTTTCTGTTAAGAACATCTTTTCATTACCGTATTTTGATACGACCTGAGGCCAGTTACAGTAATAAATCTCACCGTGAGCAAATGGAATACCTTGGAATGTGTCTATTTTAGTAATTTTAGTTTTCGGTGCGTTAGGGTCCAATCCTTGAACAGGTAAGTTTGGTTTTTCAGGCCAATGTTCTTCCCTAATATGTTGTGGGACATTATACCACGCCCATTGAACCGTATTGTCACCATAAAATTCTGTATAAGATAACTTTAAGAAATCAAAGTTGTTTTTCTTCGCAATTTTTAGTGAGTTTCTATATAAATTCTTCACATATCTGTTGAAACCGTTTTTACAAACCTCACCCTCTTTAGGATAGAAGAACATATCATCTTCAAAGAAGAAATAGTAATCAAATCCTCTTTCTTCAGCATCCTCAGCAACCCATTGACGACCACCACAAATACCTAAGTTGTCTTTCTTAACATAAATCATGTTATATTCTTCAGCTAAGGCTTCATATTCAGGTGATGTCGATAAATCTGTTGAATTATCTAAGACAACCCATTGAGGTTTCGTTACAAAATCCTCATCATATTGTTTCATCGACTCAATCAATGTTTTTATCTGATTTGGACTATTAAATGTAATCACATATAAACCTACATTGGTAATATCTAAATCATTTTTGATTACCTCAAACCTCATCTCATCCATCGGCTTGTGATTATCATTTTTTACATCTTCAAAGAACTTATTAATCAATCCATTCCCTTCGATTGGGAAGTATTGGTAGTTCTCAGGGTATCTATACAACAATAAGGTGAATAAAGACTCCTCAGTACCCATATAACCCTGATTAAGGGTGGATTTCATAATACCGTAATACTCATTATTGAAATCAGCAATATCTTCAATAGGACCACCAAAGAACCCACCACGACAAACTTTATTGACTTTAGCATTTGCAATCTCATTCATCTTATTAATCTCGAAACCGTGAATCTCAGTATTCGATTCATAAGGGAACGCAATGAAAGTCATCTTATCAATCTTTGTCAACTTATCCAATACCCTATCATGTGTAAAGTAACCTGAATGTACGGTATTAGTAATACCAGCATCCAACCAGAATAAGTGTGTTGAACCAAACTTATCCATAATCTTAGCATCGTGTAACAAATATGGTTTTGACATCACCAATGGATTATACATATCCAATCTACCTTGAGTAGATTCTGATAACCAACCCACCTGATTTTGCCATTCAGGGTTTGTACGAATGTTTTGAATTGGTTCATAGAATTCTCCTTTGAACCACTCTTGGCTACGACCGATGAACTGTGTTGTCTCATCTGACCTTCTCTCCATAACAAAATCCCTTAATTCCTCATCACCAAATACAATCATGTTGTAAGGTATCTTAAGAATTTCATCAAATTTTTCTAAATAATGTTCAAAACTACGTGACCAACCTTCCGCTAATTCATCACGTTTAATGTTCCATAACCCTGTTACTATAGTAATTCCGTTGTTTTCCATTTCTCCGTAAATTTCTTTATAAATGTATTTTTTTATTCCGACGATATCTCCGCCCTCAAGACCATAAACATAATCATATTGGTCAAATTTTTGAATGATATTTTGTTGGTCTTCTTCTTCCAAACTTCCCCACTCTAATCTAACAATCTTTGGTGAATGTCTTTCAAAATCAATTTGTTTGAAGATAACATAGTCATGACCTTCAGCATCAATTTTAATAACATCATAAGCAATGATTTCATGCTTATTTAGTAATGAATCTAAGGTGATTGTTGGAACCTTAATTCTCACTCCATATTTTTCTACAGTATCTCTGTCACCTTCACTAGCCAAACCATTTTTTGGTGGATATATTGCACTCATACCCATAAAACAGTGGTGAATATCTTTATTCTCAATAGCAAAAGGATTGATGGTTAACATTTCCACCTCACCATTTTTATCTGACACTGCGGAGTTTTCAAACTTATGTTTATCACCTAAATTCTTTACTAATTTCTGAAAATAATAAGGAATAGGTTCAACATATAACCCTGTAAAATCATATGCGTTGGTATATCCGATTAACTCGTCAAATGTTTGTCCGTCCATTGCACCAATATTAAGTGTAAACAATTTATGTCCTTGTTTACCCAAATGGTGAAGTGCGTGATTAAAATAATCTGTTTTTTCTAATTGAATCATTAACTAATTACTATAAAGTTTTTTTGCCACCCTTTATACTCAGTCCAAGTCTTACCCAAAAGTTCTGCAGTTTCAACAGCAAAATTGTATTCGTCTTCTCTGTGTGTATCATCCATAATAATTGGAACTGAAGTATCTAACCTATCCCAATATTTTGCAATGTTATTTCTTGTTTTAACCTGGTCTAAATTTGGTGGTCCATCAACAATGATTAAAGAATATTCTTCAGGTAAACTACTGAATACCACCTCAGGGTCATACCATCCATCCACAATATCTGCTAAAATGTAATTCGCCTTTGGTGCCAAACGTGTAAATCTTTCTTGGTGTTCAATGGCATATACATTGTGGTATCTACTCAACTCCATAGTACCACTACCACTACCAAATTCGATAATAGTCTTACCCTTTTCAATATTTTCATCAATCCAAGAGTAACACTCCATAGAAATTGCCCAACCGTCAAGATTGTTCATGTTAACGTCCAATCCCTTTAACTTAGGGAATATATAATTCAAATCTGTATTCATAACTGTTCAAAGAATTTGTAGAAACTAGTCTTACCATCCAAAAAATCAGGTGTAACCGATTTATCAGTTAAGTTTGAGTCATCGTGATACCACGTATTAAACTTAAAACTATTATAATTTTCAGGTTGGTCATAAACCATAGTAGACATCATAGCTTCATGGTTCAAAAGAAACTCTTTATCCAAACACATCTGAGCGTAGTTCTCAAACCTTTGGAAGAAATCAGGTAACTTACTCACGTGCCCACCAATAATTCCACCAATAGATAAAGAATCGTAGTTATGGTCTCTCTCTAAAATATCATTTAATTTTCTATGGTCGTGAAAGAATAATGTATTTCTAATATCAATTAATTTATCACCAACCCAGTTATTAATTTTTAGAAATGTAGTTGTATTAAAGATACCATCATACGTGTATCTATATTTGTTCATCGAAAGACCAGTAATCTTATCAGCATTTGAATTATATCTTCTCGGATATAAACCAATATGTGAAAGACCACAATCAACCCAATATAGGTATTCCAAACCTTCTTCCATTTCATCTTCCATCAAAGCAATTTTAGCCCAACCTACTTCCAAATAAAATTTGAATAAATCAGGGTTTTTCTCTTTGATTTCAATCATCTTTTTACTGTGTCTGATATCTTCCAGTTCTTTAACCTTAATAGTCACATTGGTAACATCATTTTCATCCATAAAATCCTGTAATGCCTCCGCAGTATTTGAACCTGTATAACACACAATAGGTAATCCCATTTCTGACAATTGAACAAGCGAGTGGACATATCTATCCCACCTCGCTTGAACTTTATGACCATAAAACGGAAAATCTCCGAGACCGAAATATAAAAAGGTTACTAATTTTGTCATTTTCCAAAGTAATAATCTTCCAACAACAGACGGTCCATCTCAGTCTTATCATATACTGTAAGAGCATCTGTGTATCGTGATAGGATTGGTTTACCATTTACGTTGAATGAAGTATTCAACAATACACCAATACCTGATTTCTTTTCAAACTCAGTTAATAAGTTATATAACCATGGGTTTTGTTCCTCAGTAACCGTTTGTACACGAGCAGTTCCATCAACGTGAGTAATAGATACCAATTTCTCTCTCCACTCCTCTTTTACTGTTGGACAGAAACTCATCCATCTACTCTCACCCTCAAAGTCGAAATACTTACTTACATCTTCCAACTTACAAACAGGTGCGAATGGACGATACCACTCTCTGTTTTTAACCTTAGCATTTAAGATGTCCTTCATATCAGGATATGCTGGGTTACAAATAATACTACGATTACCCAACGCTCTTGGTCCGTGTTCTGAAGTACCTCTGACAACACCAACAATCTTACCGTTAGCCAAATCATCAGTCAATACATCCATATTCAACTCACGACCACGTCTTTCTTCAACGTGAGACATCAATGTGTTCTTATCTAAAATTGGAACACCTGCATAAGTTACATCAACCGCAGTTTCAGGTTTCATATGATTCAAAATCATACCCGTAGCAATACCACAATCGTTAGGATTTGGTGGAACAAAAACAGGACGGTCTAATATCTGTTGTAATTTGGTATTAAGTAGAATATTAAGAGCACATCCACCAACAGTTATCAACGGAATATTAGGATATTCATCTAAGAACGGCTGAGCCATCTCCATAAACACATTCTCAAACGCTATCTGTGATGTTTTGGCAACATCCCAAGCAGTTTGACCTGTTAATCTATTCTGAATATCGAATACCAATCCTGTTTGTTCACCCAACTCACCCAAAAACTCAATATAGTTCAAACCATCAGGTTTTCTTCTATAGTAGTTTTCGAAGTGTGGTAACCAATCTTCATTCACGTCACCATAAGAACACAATCCCATGATTTTTCCTGAATAAACTAAGTTACCAATGTTCAATGCAGGCTCCTTACGAATATCACCCAAGTAGTCACCGAAGGACATATAAGGGAAACCTAAATCTAAATTATATTTGTCTAAAAGCGTAATTGTTTCCCTATCAGAAGCATGATATACGTTGAAGAAACCATCGTTACCACCACCATCAAATGATATAATCAATGCTTCATCGTAGTCCGTTTGATAGAACCCACACGCAGCATGACTTAAGTGGTGTAAACTGTTAATATGTTCCTTTGCAGGGATAAGTTTCTCATAGTGAACTTTTGTTCCTCCCTCCAAAGTATCCGAGTTTAAGTAGTAACACTTATCAAACTCAGAAATACCATATTCATCTTCAATGAATTTCAAAATGTGTTTAAGAAGGTAAGGTCTTGTATATGAAACCAAATACTGAGCGTACCCAGCATTCTTTTCACTCAAGAATCTTTCAACTTCTATTACTGTAATCAATTCTCCGTTCTCCTCAACCGCTACCGCTGCGTTGTGGGAACCATAAAACGCAATATTTGCCATTATAATGTACCTGTTAATCTATCACACCATCCTTTTGAAGTTGAATAAGGCCAAACAACCCAATAAGCTGGTTTTTCAGTTATGTTAAATTCTCTCCAAACTTTACAATACCCATCAGGGTCATTCATCATTCGGTCGATTTCTGCTCTATCAGCATCCTTTCTGTAAATAGTGTTATCTTCCTTATCGTGGAAGGCAACAACCCAATATTCGTAATCTTTTTCAGGAACTTGTTCATAACCAACGTCAATACAGTGTTTGTAGATAGTTGCAAAACTTTCCAACCACTCTTCTTTAGTCTCATAAGTCTCAATACCTGGATTAGGTGGGTAATGTTTGTCCAACGTATATTGTTGTACACCTCTCTTACTGAATTTTAGACCTGAATACTCCTCATATAACTCCAAAGACCTAACAGGACCGAAACCGTATTTACCTTCGTGACCTTCTTGAGTTTCACCATCCATACCAAACAATTTTCTGTTTGTTAAGTGTGATGTATTGTTTTTATTTACCCAATCTTTGTCATCATCCCATTGTTTTGTTCTACCTTTACGAGTGTACTCGTGCCAAATCAAAACCTTATGTGGGTGGAACATATCGTAACCCCATGTAAATGCTCTTGCTGCGATTGAAATCTCTTCACCGTGGAAGTAGTATTCAGGATTGTGTTGTACCTCTTCACTGAATTCACCTAACGTGAAACAGAAGTGTGCAGAGTAGAATCTTGCAGGTACTGGTGTGTCCAATTCTCTCCAACCTGGAATAGTCTCAGGTAAAAAGAATACCGCACCTTCAGGAATGAAACGGTCAAAGACCATTCTCCATGGTTCTTGTACTCTCGCCGCTGGGTCATTATCAGGGTCAAACGATGAAACATATCCAGTCAACAATGGTTTTGGAATACCCATTTCCTGAAGCTGTTTTACCATCGCAATCATTTCAACATCCCAATCCTTAGCGAATCTCATGTGTGAGTCAATCTGTAAAGTATACATCTCACCCCCATACATCTGTTGAATCTGATGTCTCGCCCAACACGCACCTTTTGATTCTTCATAAGGAACATCCAAAATTCTGAATCTCTCGTCGTCTCGGTATTTGTCTAAGTTATCGAACCCATCCTCAGAATGGTATTGTCTACATATCCCTAAAACTACATTTTGGGGACGCTTTGCGTTTTTTAACATATCTTCTATAGTATTGACCAACTCAGGGTCACGATATGACGCAATCTGTACGAAAATTTTCTGTGCTCTTCTTGCCATAATTTTAATGTTTGTAATAAGAATAATCAAAGATTATTTAAGATAAAGACATATTTATAGGTATGAAACTTCTAAAAACAATAAAACATTTAGTACAAGAGTCTGAAGAAAACTTGGAAAACGCATTACATACTAATACGTCACCAAAAGAACTTAAGGCTTTAGAAGAAAACTATACTGAATCTTTGAATCTACTTTCTTTATTTGAAAGTTTAGAGCAAGAAAAAGAGGATTAATTTCTTAACCCTCTTTTTATCATTTTTCTTTATATTGTTTTATTATTGTAGTATGTATTCCACTTCAATCTTATTAACATCAATTCTTTCAGCCTGTATAAAGTAGTAACAGTCAATCTTATTACTAAATAAGTTACCATTCTGAATATACACCACCCAATCCTTAATTTCTTTAACATATAAGTTTTGGTGTGAACCTACTGAAGTTAACTGAACTGTGATTGAATCTGGGTCAACCAAATCTTTCCAGTACTCAGGAAGTTCAATCTCCTTATCATTCAATTGTCTACCTCTAATATAGATACCGTGTTCAGGTCCCTCCAAGTTACCATGCTTCAACCTCATTCCCTGTTCTTTCTTCTCAGGGTTCGGGTGTGGAATATCAAAGGCTTTGGATGTTGCCGTTAAGTTACCTTGACCATCTACTGTAAATACAGGTGCTTGTCCTGCATCAAACCCTTGAATAATATTTGTTGGAGGTGCCGTTGAGTATAACTCTAGTACATTAGTATATGAGTCATTTGCCTCCATAAAGACTCTTGTTGTTGTATTTGGAGTATTTGTAGTTCTTGTAAATGATGTTCTTTCAGTGTTTGTCGCTCTGAAGTCCAATGCATTGTTTGACTGAGTTACTAATCTACCACTGGTTAACGAACCATCAGATTCATAGATAGTTACATCGTCATTAAATCCTGATAAATTAATATTGGCTTTAGTTAACTTTTTCTGTGCATTAGCAGTATCAACAACTACAAAGTAATCACCGTCACCATTTGCTGTTGATGTTGTCAATTCTGATAAATCAACATTAACATTACTACCATCAACATCAATCAACGTACCAGCACCGACATTAAGTGTTACTGACCCACCCAAAGAAACTGAACCACCACCAGTCAAACCATTACCACCGGTAACAGTAACTGATGAGTTTGCTAATGAACTGTTAGGTACATTTGAAAGTCCTAAAGCAATTGTACCACTTGAAGTAATAGGTGAACCTGAATCAACATCAATACCATCCGAACCTGAAATCGCTACTGACGTAACTGTACCTTGATTGTTTGAGAATGGTAAAGCTAATACATCATAATATAATACATTATTAGATGCGTTACTCACAGGTATGTGCCATGATGTTAGGATGTCTCCTGTACCAGCTCCTGCGGCTAATATATAGTTATCAGACCCTGCGTAATCAACATTGACAGTTACCGCACCTGACGTACCACCACCAGTTAAACCTGTACCTGCAGTCACTGCAGTGATATCACCAACATTAATCGTACCACCTAATGAAACTGCCGTACCGTTAATTGTGATTGAAGAGTTAGCTAATGAACTATTAGGAACATTAGATAAACCTAAGGCAATTGTACCTGATGATGTGATTGGTGAACCACTATCCACATCAATACCATCCGAACCTGAAATCGCTACAGAAGTTACACTACCTGAACTGTTTGTGAATGGTAAGTCAGATACGAGACCTTTTTTAACATTATTGTCAGTTGCATCATGGTAGATAATAGTATCAGTTAAAGCAATGTCAGTACCTTCTAAGTTCGTTGCGGAGTCAATGAAGTTGTCAGTTCCAGCATAATCTAAACTAATCGTTCTATTTGAGGCTATCGTACCACCACCACTTAAACCTGTTCCTGCTGAAATAGATACCGAAGCATGGTCCACATTTCTCGTATTAGAAGTATCAAGACCTACGGTGTCTGCAGCTACTGAGATACCTGTACCAGCACCCACATTAAGTGTTACGGAACCTGAACTACCACCACCAGTTAAACCGTTTCCTGCGGTTACTGCTGTTATATCACCCACGGTAATTGAACCTCCCAAAGAGATTGCTGAACCGTTAATTGTAATTGATGAATTAGATAAGGCTGAATTTGGTATTGAAGTCCATAACCCTGTTATATCTTGAGCCGATGTGCCATCATTCAAACCAAGTGATAATGTTCCACTTGTGAATGTACCACCTGTAACATATGTGTTAACAGAATCTGTAACTCTAAAGTCTATAGTATCTGTAGTTGAATTACCATCAATAGCCACAGTACCATCACTCGATGTGAAATTCAATGTACCACCTAATGGAACTACAGGGTCAGTACCTGTTACACCGTTAACTGTAAACGATGAGTTACTAAGAACACTATTAGGAACATTAGATAGTCCTAAGGCTATTGTACCTGAACCTGTAATTGGTGAACCTGAATCTACGTCTATACCATCAGAACCTGAAATTGCTACAGAAGTTACAGTACCCGTATTCGTAGTAAATCCTGCATCATTATTAAACCCACTGATATTAATATTACCCTTAGTAAGTTTTTTCTGTGCATTTGCAGTATCAACAACTACAAAGTAATCACCGTCACCATTTGAAGTTGACGTTGATAATTCAGATAAGTCTACAGATATCGTATCCGCAGCCACATCAATAAGTGTACCCGCACCGACGTTGAGGGTCACAGTACCTGAAGTACCTCCACCTGTCAAACCGTTACCGGCTGTTACACCATTAATATCACCGACATTAATAGAACCACCTAATGAGGTTGCCGTACCATTAATTGTTATACTTGAATTCACTAATTGTGTATTCGTAATCTGACCAGCACTCACATCTGCAATTATATCATCACCCGTAACCTGACCACCTAATGAGATGTCAGAACCTGCAATATCAATTGAAGAGTTCGCTAATGAACTGTTAGGTACATTTGAAAGACCTAATGTAATTGTACCTGATGTCGTAATTGGTGAACCTGAATCAACGTCAATACCATCAGTACCACTAATAGCCACTGAAGTAACAGTACCTGAGTTATTAGAGAATGGTAAATCAGAAATTAAACCTTTCTTAACATTATTATCTGTAGCATCGTGGTAAACAATAGTATCAGAAGTTGCGATTGAAGTTCCTTCTAAGTTAGTTGCCGAGTCAATAAAGTTGTTTGTTCCCGAATAATCAAGAGCCACATCATTAGCGTTTACAACGATACCTGTTCCAGCACCAACATTTAAGGTTACAGAACCACCTAAGGAAACTGAACCACCATTAGCTAAACCTGAACCAGCAGTTACTGTAAGTGAAGAGTTGTCCAAAGATGCATTTGGAATAGTTGAGAAAGAAAGAGCACCTGAACCATTAGTTAATAATACAGTATTCGCCGACCCATCAGCCGTTGGAAAGGTATATGATTGATTAAATTCAATTACACCCCCCGTTGATATACTCATCTGAGTGGTTGCGTTCGTTTTCAGGAGTAGTCCTGAAGTATTACTATAATTAACACCGTTTAATGTTGCCATGTTATATTTTTCTTTCTCTTTTTATTTTGTTTGGCTAAGGGGGAGGAGTTACCTCCCCCAATCATATCTAATGATAAATACTTTTCAAATAATTTATAGTCTATAAATTAGATTACTTGTACCCATCCAAATGATTTCTTAATGTATACACCTTCATCACCGTCAGTTTGATATACCATCAAACCTGTAGCCGCTGAAGAGATACCAGTTCTCTGAGTTTCTGTCATTCTTGGGAATAAGAAACCTTTAGTAGTTGAAGCAACCTCTAATACCGCAGAAGCATCAGGTGCAGCGACCCCAATACCTACAGCACTTTGTGATTGGTCAACCGATAAAGTTGTTCCGTCTACCGTGAAATCACCAGCAGTAAATGCTAATGAGTTACCACCGAAGTTTACCGTTCTATTACCCGCTAATGTACCGTCACTATTATAGATGTTAGTATCAACAGACGAATCAACTGTGATATCAATTGTTTTAGAACCACCTGAAATACTAACAGAACCGTCTGTAGATGTGAATGTAATCGTATCTTCATTTGCAGTTGCATTCACCGCTGAACCACTATCAACATTAAATGTCTTGAAGAACGTTTCACCAGAACCTGGAGAAGTGTTAGCAATTGTAAAGTTAGGATATGTACCTGTTGCAGATATACCAGCTCCTGAAGTCAATACCACTGTTTGGTCCCACTTGTTAGTTGTACCTGTATCAGAAATATCATCAGCATCAAGAATAACAACACCTGTTTGAGAGTTAACCGATTGAACAGCATCTAATGAATCAGACTTCTGCCATACAGAACCGTCATAGATTGCCAAATCACCTACTTCCCAAGTCTCACCTAAGTTAGTACCAGCAACACTTACACGGTAAACCATACCTGGGTCACCTGTACCGTTAGCCAATGTTGGAGTGTTAGTTGCTGCGTTCCAGTTACCTTCGTATGTAAATACTGAAGATGGAAGTTGTGCTACAGGTACTCTACCGTTAGCATCAAGAGAAGCGTAACCGTTAACTTGTCCTTTCTCTGATTTGAACTGAAGTACTGTATTATCAAGAACTACGTGCATTTCGTCCGTAGTAACGCCTTCAAAGTTAATACCAGTACCACCTGAGAATCTCATTGTGTCACCCAAAGAAATTGTTTGGTTAACACCTGAATCACCTTGTAGTGTGATAGATGAGTTACCTAACTTAGCGTTAGAAACTGAACCGTCAACTAATTGAGAACCGTTAATTGTTTTATTTGTTAAAGTTTGTGTACCAGTCAATGTTACTACTGAACTATCAATAGAATAAGTTACAGTACCGCCAGCTTGAGACACATCTAAACCTGTACCATCATCGAATGTTAAAGTACCACCTAATGCAATATCAGACGCCGTTGTACCATCAGTTACACTGATAGAATCATTCGCAAGTTTTGCATTTGTTACATTACCATCAGTAATTTTTACTGTAGTTACCGCATTTGTTGCAAGTTCTGCAGTATCAACAACACCAGCACCTAACGAAGCGTTTAGTGTAATGTCCTGAGAACCATCAATTGAAACCGAACCTGAAAGGTCAGTACCTAATGATAATGTTCTAGCTGTTGTCCAAACCGCCGCAGAAGATGCAGTATCTGCATTTCCTTGTAAAGGACCAACAAATAAGAGTGAGTCTACTTGAGTTAAACCAGCTAATGTAGTTGAAGAAGCACCTAAATCGATTGCAGTTGTACCGATTGTTACACTATCGTTTATAAGTGCCGTGTTAGGAATGTTAGTCCAAAGACCAGTAACATCAAAATCAGAATTGTCATTCAAGTCGATAGTCAATGTACCGTTAGAGAATGTACCACCTGTTGAGAATGTATCAACACCTGAACCTACCGCTAAGTCTAATGAACCTGAACCGTTACCTGTAACGACTACCGAACCATCAGTAGATGTAAATGTTAATGAACCTCCTAAAGCGATATCACTGTTTGAACCAGCAGTACCGATAGCAGTAAATGAATCGTTAGCAAGTTTTGCGTTTGTTACATTTGCGTCAAGAATTTTCGCAGTTGTAACAGCGTCGTTTGCCAATTCTGTTGTATCAACAACACCTGCGTCGATTGATGCATTCAATGAAATGTTTTGTGAACCATCGAAAGTTACACCAACCGCTGTAATATCACCTGTAATTGCAATATCTCTACCTGTTTGTAATGTAGACGCAGTTGAAGCGTTACCTGTTACATTACCTGTTAAAGGTCCTGAGAAAGATAGAGAAGTAACAGATGTTAAACCAGCCAATGTAGTTGAAGAAGCACCTAAAGCGATTGCCGTTGTACCGATTGTTACATCGTCATTTGCTAGTGCTGAGTTTGGAATAGAAGTCCAAATACCCGTGATATCAACATCAACACCATCATTTCTTGTTAAAGTTGCAGTACCATTCAAGAATGTTGCACCAGTAACGAATGTGTCGTCTCCGTCAATACCTGAGATTGTAATGTCAGACTCACTTGAGTCTCCGTTTATACCTAATGTGATTGTACCACTTGAATACGTACCACCGGTGATGAAAGGTAATGCAACTGGTGTTGTACCAATTGTACCTGTACCTGTCAATGCAATGTCCCATGCATCGTTGTAAGTCACTGCCGTTACCGCTTGTACTGTCAAGTTAGTGGTACCATTATCCGTTTCCGTTAAAGTAATAACGTTATTCGAGATAGAACCTCCAACTAACACATCGCTGCGATAAGACACGACACCGTTTGCGTCAGAAGCCAAGACTCTTGCGTCTGTTCCTGATGCCAATCCTTCAAATTTAACCGATGGTGTTGAACCTGTCGGTACTACGTGTAACATCGCGTCTGGTGAAAGAATACCTAAACCACTACGACCTGTGTCCGTGATTATGTTTCTTACTACATCTCCCGTTGTAAACGTTAAACCTGATGATTGTAAATTTAAGCCGTTTGCCATTGTCTTAAAATTTTTTTTGTTAGTTTATTTAATCCTTAAAAAAGGCTTATAATACACTCACCCAACCTTGAGACTTATACATATACATTCCTTCTTCTCCGTTTCCGTCAGAGTCTGTACAGTATACCAATAGTCCTGGTAGTGGTGAGTTTATGGCCAATCGTTGTACCTGAGTCATCCTTGGTATCAGAAGACCTTGATTGGTACTAGCCAATTCTAGTAATGCACATACTGGTGATGTTGTTGAAGTACCCATGGATACTGAACCACCACTGAATGTCAAATTGTTGGAATCTTGGTCGATAATTCTATCACCTTCCAACTGACCGTCAGTATTGTATATGTTTGTTGAACTAAATGTGATACCAGTAATATCTACAGAACCACCTGTATTATTATCCAATGATAAAGTACCATTAGAATATGTACCACCTGTTATTTCAGGAGCGAATCCACCTACGTTGAATTCAGAACCGTCATTCATACCCAACGTCAACGTTGTTGGAGTATAAGTTGCACCTGTTAAGTATGTGTCATCAGAATCAAATCCTGAGATTTGAATATTTGATTCTACACTTCCATTGATGTTTAATGTAACCGTACCAGCACTGTACGAACCACCAGTAATAAATGGTAACTCAGTACCATTATAGAAAAGACCACCCGTTGTTGAACCTGTGATTCCCCAATCGTTGTAACCTAAACCTGTGATTGCTTCAATACCCAATAATGATACATTACCATCGTTAAGAGTAACAGATAAATTATTATTACTTTCAGTGATGCTTTTCACATAAGTCCATCCACCTACACCAACATTGTTACCGTCATTTCTTTCTAACGATAAGATACCTGTTGATTCAGTATATGTTGCACCTGTCACATAAGTGTCAGATGATGTTGTTGTAAAACCTGAAACATCGATATCATTACCCAAGTTATCAGATAATGTAAGTGTCGACCCTACAAGAGTTGCTCCTGTGATTTTAGATAAACCATTAATGTTAATATCTGTCGCATTATTAAGAGATAAATCTAAATCACCATTTGAGTTATAAGTAATAGTACCACCTGTAACAAATGTATCAGTAGATTCAGGTGCTGAGATAGATATACTATTACCTAAGGCATTGTTTAAGTTGATTTCACTACCAACGTAAGTACCCCCCGTTATAAAAGGTAAAAGGACCGTCCCTGAAGAACCGTCCGTACTTTCTGTAGATAAACCCCAATTGTTGTCGTATGTGATACCTGAAATTGCAGTATCACCGCCACCTGTTGTGAAACCTGTGACGTTGATTGTACCACCCGTGTTATTATTTAATGATAAAGTACCAGTTCCTGAGTTGTATGTACCACCCGTAATTTGCCAGTCTGTACCGTAGAATACTCTCCAACGAGCTTCATCTCTTGTTACACCACTAACACCTTCAATTGAAGAGTCTAACCAAGCGTTAATGAAATCTGTACCACCAGCACTTTGTGTTGTTACCGTCGTACCAAATGAACTTTCTGTTGTCGAACCCGAAGCAGCATTCCACAAATCTTCAAAGTTTGGCATCGTGTATTGATATGTCGTTTGTGTTTCATGTACATAAACTAACATACCAAGTCTCCTACGACCTGATGAAATATTATCAGAATTAAGAGTTAATGAGTCAGGCAAGAACGCCAATGTTCTTTTAGAATAGTTAACAGGGATTGTATTACCTGAGAATTCAATTTTACCTGTTTGACCCGCAGGAATTGTATAAGTAAGGTCATTTAGGGTATAAACCTCCATGTAACCCCCTGTTTGGAGAACACTAAAGTTAGTACCGAAAACTTTCTCTCTACCAACCGAATTACTACCCGTTAATTGTGTTCCCGAAACTGGATTTTTATATATAAAACTCATCTATTCTACTCTTTGTTTATAAATACTTCTTAAGCTACTAAACCACCCTTAAAGTATATCGCTATTGTTGAATTATCCAATCTAGTAACTTCGTCAGGATGTGAAGAGTAAAGTCTATATGTACCTGGTAAGAATCCTGTTGGATTCACAACAGTAAATCCTGTGTAAGAAACCTCCATAAGTCTCGGTGTTAAAGTGTTAGGACCCTGTCCGTAAGAAATTTCAATTTCAAGTACTCTATTAGGTGTTCCAGGTCCACCGATTGAATCATCAGGGATTAACCAAGTGTACCAAGCGTTACCATTAACCGTTCCTGAACGTAATTCAGTAGTTTCGAATTTGTAAATCTCAATAGGATTATTAAACGAATCATTACCACCTGAAGATTGTGGAATCGGTGCTGATACTACTGCTGGTACTAATCCTGAACCCGCATTTTGGTTAAAGTAACTCATGTACGAAGCGACATCAGCATCACTTGTTGGACCTGTACCGTTAGTGAAACCGTACCACGAAGCACCTGCGTTGAACATGAATTGTCCAATGTTCGCAGCGTCCGCATCAGGTTCAATTAATAAGTACGCCGGTGGTGTTGATGCACTTGACGGTGTTACCGTCGGAGTTTTAGTTGGCGTTGGAGTAAACGACACTGATGGAGTTACCGACGTTGTTACTGACGGTGTCGGTGTGAACGATGTTGATGGTGTCACCGATATAGTCGGAGTCACTGTCGGAGTTGGTGTTGGAGGTACAGGACACTCAGCAATTTGAGTAATCACACCCGAAACATCAATTCTAAATTTAGTAACACCTAAACCATTTAATGTGTTACCTGCATCGTACCATAAATCTAAACCATTAAATGGTGTCGCTAAATCAGAGTCTAAGAATATTTCATCACCAACCGAAGCATCTAACACATTAATGAATCTATTTGTGTAGATTGTGAAGTCTACAGTTTCACATAATTCATCAGAACCTGCTTTACCTAATTCAGGACCCGCACTTAAGAATGAATCTTCAATCTCAGGTGGAGTTACTGATGGTGTCACTGTTGGTGTTGGTGATTTAGTCGGACCAGGTGTACCTGTAACTGAAGGAGTAACCGTATTTGTTGGTGTTACTGAAGGAGTAACCGTAACTTCAGGTGTACTCGATGGAGTCACTGTTGGTGTACTTGTTGGAGTAGCTGATGGTGGTGCCGGACAAGAAGCAATTTGAAGAATCTCACCCAAACTATTAATTTGGAACTTAGTCGTTCCCTGAGTATTTTGATTGTCACCCGCATCATACCATAAATCAGCACCATCAAAGAATGTTGATAATGTATTATCTAAGTAGATAACATCACCCACTCTAGCCGCACTTACATTAGCAAATCCGTTCGTGAATATATCAAACGTCACTGGAGTACATACTTGGTCAGGTAATGGTTGACCTGACTGTGGACCATTATCCGTGTATAAATGGTACACTAATGTACTTGGTGATGGTGTTGGTGTATTTGTTGGTGTCTTAGTTGGACCCGGAGTACCCGTTACTGATGGAGTAACCGATGGGGTCGGCGTTACCGTTGATGAAGGAGTAACAGTCGGTGTACTTGTCGGAGTAGCCGATGGTGGTACAGGACACTCAGCAATTTGAGTGATAGCACCTGCAACATCAATTCTAAACTTAACAGTACCAAGACCATTCAATGTGTTTCCAGCATCATACCATAAATCTAAACCATTAAATGGTGTACCTAAATCAGAGTCTAAGAATACTAAGTCCCCTACAGATGCATTACTAACATCAGTAAATCTATTTGTGTAAACTGCGAAATCTACAATTTCACACAACTCATCAGAACCTGGTTTACCTAATTCAGGTCCAGCATTAAAGTAAACTTGCTGAATCTCTGGCGGAGTCGATGACGGAGTTACCGTCGGCGTTGGTGATTTAGTCGGTGCCGGTGTTCTTGTAACTGAAGGAGTTACAGATGCCGTTGGTGTCACTGATACTGACGGTGTAACCGTCTGAGTTGGACTAACCGATGGAGTCACTGAAGAGGTTACTGTTGGAGTAGATGTTCTTGTTGGTTGTGGTGTTGACGTAACTGATGCCGTAACTGAAGGAGTTACAGTACTTGTCGGAGCCGGCGTTGATGTAGCCTCAGGTGTAGATGATGGAGTTACTGTTGGCGTAACTGAAGATGTAACTGACGGTGTTGGAGTAGCACCTGCCGTTGATGACGGTGTTACTGATGCGGTTACTGATGGTGTCGGTGTTACTGCAGCGGTTGCTGAAGGAGTCACTGACGCAGTTACTGATGGTGTCGGTGTTACTGCAGCGGTTGCTGAAGGAGTCACTGACGCAGTTGGAGTCGGAGTTGACGTACCACCTGGAGTTCCTGTCGGTGTACTTGTTGTAGTTACTGAAGGTGTAACTGTCGGTGTAACTGATGAAGTTACCGATGGAGTTACAGTTGCAGTACTTGTCGGAGTCGCAGTTGCAGGAGGAGTTCCTGTCGGCGTATTTGATGGTGTCGGAGTAACCGTAGCTTGTGGCGTACTTGTTGGTGTTGCCGTTGGAGAAACAGTATTTGTCACTGATGGAGTAACCGATACTGTCGGTGTATTTGTTGGTGTAACATCAGGTGTAGTTGAAATAGTTGGAGTTGGAGTCGCACTTGACGGTGGTGTCGGTGTTACCGATGCCGTTGGAGTTACCGTTGAAGTAGCAACAGGAGTAGATGTAGGTGTTGATGTTGATGTCGCAACTGGTGTTGCTGTTGATTGTGGTGTTTGTGTTGGTGTTAACGTGTTTGACGGAGTTACTGTAGCAGTATTCGTTTGAGTTACCGATGGAGTAACCGAAGACGTTGGAGTTGGAGTTGATGTAGCATCAGGAGTAACTGATGGAGTCACCGTATTTGTAGGTTGTGGTGTACTCGTTGGAGTGGCACTATTAGTCGGTGTAGGAGTAGCACTTACACCTGGTGTGTTAGTCACAGATACCGATGGAGTTACTGAAGGTGTAACTGTAGCCGTCACAGAAGCAGTCGGTGTCACCGTCGCTTGTGGAGTGGCAGTTACTGTTGCGGTCGGTGTTGAAGTCACTCCAGTAATTGTTTGTGTTGGTGTAGGAGATACAGGAACAACACTTGTAGATGTTGGAGTTGGAGTTGCAGTTACACCAGTAAATGATGGCGTTAAAGTAGGAACAACACTTGTAGATGTCGGAGTTGGTGTTGCCGTTGCGCCAGTAAATGATGGTGTTAAAGTAGGAACAACACTTGTAGATGTCGGAGTTGGAGTTGGTATAGGAACACCACTTGAAGGTGTTGGAGTTGGAGTTGATGTAGGAGTCGGAGATGGAGTACCTGAGAATGCAAAATCCTCACTCACAGTAAAACTAGTACCTCCAGGAACACCATTAAACGTAAAATCACTAAAACTAACCGCAGCACGATTAATCTCATCGTAATCTTCAGTAGTTGCAGTCAATACAGTCACACCTGAGTACAACCCCTGAGGAATCGTTACTGTAGGTATGAAACTAATATTACCACCCGTATATTTACCAATTAAATTAGTAAATCGAATGGCTAAATTTGATGTTTGTAAACGATTAGATTCCGCAGTGAATCTCGCAACTACAGAACCTGGCTCATATTCTGCAGTAATCGTGATAACTTCAGTATCACCATATATAATGATGTTTTTTGTTACCGTTTGGTCTTCACAACCTGGCTGATTATTTTCAAACGTTAATGTATACTGAGTACCACTTTCTGTAGCGGGGAAATCATAAACCACACCTGCAACCAATTGGTCACGAGTCTGCTGTGTTAGAATAGGGGTTCCTGACGTGGAACCTGTATATATGCTGAAAGGACCTACTGCGTTTGTCCCTAATGTTAATCTTAATACAACCTGAGCCATTATATTGTTTTAATAATAAATAGTTTATATTCTGTAAATTACTTCGTAAAATCCTTTACTTTTATAAATACTTTTTTCTTTAACTTAAAAACCCCTCCGTAGAGGGGTCCTTTTTTATTTTATTTTTTTATGTGTTACATGAATTACAATCGGTTATCGGTCCATTAGAAAGTGTTATAGTTGGTGTGTTATTAACATAAGTTAGAACCTGATAACATACTCCATTTCCTTGCCATATTTCAGTACTCTGAGGAGCAGGAACTAATCCTGAAACATCACCATAATAAATAGTCGAAGGACCTGTACAATTATTGAAATCAGTTATTTGAGTCATAGACACAACACCTGTATTACATAATTCACACGAAGCATTTTGTTGAGTAACTGTTAATGTTTGTGTATCTGTGGTCGTTGATGTAACTATATAACACTTATTGTCTTGTGATACCTTAACATATGAGTTAATATTTAATGGACCTATATTTGAAGAAGCAACATATTCAGTTTCAATCTGCGAACATGATGTACCATATAATACTTCCTTAAGAACATAATTTGTCACTGCAGGACATGGATGTTCTTCAGACGATGTACACTCATCACAGTCTAAATACGCCTCTTGAGGCCCACCATTCCACAGATTTGCATCATTACCTATAAATTCACCATTCATAATACCTAAATCGGTTTCTGAACCTAAACCTGGTTGATAGAAACTAACACATTGGTCATTGAAACCTTGTTGATTTTGTAAATACAATGTAGTTCTATTCTGAACAATTAACTGATTAATCTCACCCTCCAATGATGGAGTCACCTTTATTTTATATTGTCTAGCATCACCAGTTTCACAACACCCTGAGAAGTATACATAAACATAGTTTGGTGTTGATGTAGGTGATGGACTAACAGATGGTCCTGATTTAGTAGGGGTTATTGTCGGCGTCGCACTTTTACTAATTGACGGTGTAGGTGTTGGTGTTCTAGTTTCACTAATTGACGGTGTAGGTGTTGGTGTTCTAGTTTCACTAATTGTTGGGGTAGGTGTTGGTGTTCTAGTTTCACTAATTGTTGGGGTAGGTGTTGGTGTTCTAGTTTCACTAATCGACGGGGTAGGTGTTGGTGTTCTAGTTTCACTAATCGACGGGGTAGGTGTTGGTGTTGATGTTTCACTAATCGACGGGGTAATCGATGGTGTGATTGATGGAGTTACCGGAGGAGTGCTACCTGGTGTTCTAGTCAGTGTTTGTGTTACAGTGTTAGTTGGAGTATTAGTTGGTGTTGGTGTAGCCGTTTCACTAATCGATGGTGTGAGTGATGGAGTTACCGGAGGAGTATCGTTCGGTGTATTAGTTGGGGTTACAGTATTAGTTGGAGTTATAGTATTAGTTGGTGTATTAGTCGGTGTCACATCAGGTGGATTACAGTACCCTAAATTATTTACCGCACTCACAATTAGGTCCGCGTAGTACTGTGAAGTACCATTATATAATACATTGTAAGTATTATGTATTTCTGTCTTATCTGAAAGACCGTTTACTCCGGAGTAAACGCCTGAACCATTCATTACTGACTCCAATAATATCTTGAAATTAGTTCGAAGTTGTCCCTGACCTTGAACTTGGAAATACTCTCCTCTTATATAATCAGAACTATTATTATCTATAATAGACCTAAGAGAAGCTATGTCTGTGTCGTAATAATAAGTTCTTGATGTCCTGTTACTCCAGTCATCTTTCGCACCATGATATCGAGGTTGTGACTCATCTTGAAATACCAAATTAATAACCTTAGTAATCTCAGTCGTACTACCCGAAGTGGCTAAAACTTTATATCCTCTTTCACCACTGAAACCACGATGTTTAACTCTTTGGTCATACAACTCTGAATTATTATTGTAGAAAGGTAACAAAAGAGGTTTAAGGACTGTAGTCACAGCACCAGTTAATGGTGGAATTGTATTATTCATAGAACCCGACGTATCATAGAAAATGTTGATTTCAGTTTTATCATTTATTGGAATACATGTAACTGTATATGTTGGTGTATGTGTTGGAGTAGGTGTATTCGTCGGTGTAGGTGTTTGTGTTGTAACACCCAAATTAGGTATGAAGATAAATTCAGTACGTAAACCCGTTATTGGCGTATTACTTATCGAAGGCGTAATACTAATTGTTGGGGTTAGGGTTGGTGTACGTGTAGGTGTCGGGGTATGTGTAGTATTCGGAGTATATGTTGGTGTTGGTGTTGGTGTTTGAGTTTCAAAAGGTGGTTGTGTACAGTTTAAGTCGTAATCAATGAATATATCAATGTCTAAGAAATCAGTTGACCCACATTCACCAACAATAGTAACTCTGTTACTTAATGGGTCGACATTAACACTACTAATACCAGTAAAACCACCAATGATTGTTTCTAATAAATTGGCCCATTCGAAATCAGACGGTACATCATTCAATGTATAACCCGTATAGAAACTTCCAGTCGCATTTATCCCTTGGTAAGTAATATCATAGTTAAAGACCGCACTAATCAATTCACAGTTAGTCTCACCCAAATCATTAACTAAATCTATGTAACCTTCATTCAAATATTCATAGAAACCTTTCTTAGTTAATGATGTGGTAGTAAATGTATCACTACAAATCTCAACAATAGGGAATGATGATACCACTTGTTTACTCTCCGTCTCAGCATATGTCACAGTATCCTGACAATCATTGGAATCCGTAACTGTAACTGAGTATGTACCTGTCGATGTGACACTTATTGAAGAATCTTCTGAACCAGTATTCCATAAATAAGTAAATGGTGGGACACCACTGAGTGTTGTAGCACTTAATACGTCAGGATTTTCATACCCACCAGACGTAACAGTAATAACCGCATTAACACCAGTTGTTCCTGTAATATTAATTGTTTCAGTAACACTACATCCAGCACCATCGATAACTTGGATAGTATATCCACCTTCATCAACATTATAGAATGTATATGCAGATAATGGAGTATCAATAATTGACTGACCATCTGATAAGATATAGTCTAATGGTAGTGTATAACCACTACTTGGCACAATATGAATAACACCACTACCAACATTACAAGTATCACCTGTCGATGTGATAGTTAATTCAAACTTAGGTGTGGCACTAACAGTAAATTGACCTGTGTAACAACATCCGTTACTACCTTCTACTGTGTAATCATAGACATCAGGTAATAAATTAGTGAATTGTTGTTGTGTATTTGATGTAGTAACTGAAGCAGTACCACCTGAGGTCTGACCCGTGTAACTATATGTGAATGGTCCACCATTACCTGTTACAGTAATCGTAACATTACCTAAACTACCACAGTTAATCAAATCAACTCTAGTATCAACACTTGTGATACCACCAGTATCTCCAATATTTACATCATCGGTAAGTGAACAATTTTGTGCATCGGTAATAGTGAATTCAAAATTACCTGAAGTACAACCTGTAAATGTAAATGTACTACTAGGTGTTGTACCTGAATGCCCATTCTGTCCGGCGTAAGTATATGGTGCAGTTCCACCACTAATATAGACGGTTACCTGACCGTCTTCACTTAGACAACTAGTTGGTGTCGTGGTGTACGATAATAATGTTATACCGTTAGCAACTGTAACTGTTGCATTTTTTGTTAATTCACAACCGTTACTATCCGTAACAGTAACCCCATAAGTACCACCTGTTAATCCTGTGATAGTATCACCTGTGGCTCCGTTTGTCCAAAGATATGTAAACGGTGATGAACCAGTAAGACCAGTAACACTAACCGTACCTTCACCAATACCACAATATGAAGTACCAGTCACAGATAATCCATAATCTAAACTACTAACACCTGAAATTGTAACAGTTTGTGTCTGAGCAGTTGCACCACCATAATCCTCAACCGTTGCGTAGTAATCACCATTCGGTAAATTGAAGAACTCAGTCGGATTATTTGAATAACTTTGTGAACTATATACAAAAGTATCTCTATATAATGTAATTAAGTAAGGTAGAGATGTTGAGTCTCCACTTACACTTAGATATCCATTTTCCTGACTACACGTTGTCCCCGAATAATCATCAATAGTCGCAGTTAAACAACCATCAATATTAACATTGATGTAAATTTCATTGTTTGAATCACCTAAACTATCGTTAAGTCTAAATGTGTATGTTCCCGCAGACAAACCTGTCCACGTGAAAGGCTGATTACTCGTACCACCAGCTAATGTACCAGGTAAAATGTTATCAATAGTATATGGTGGAACGCCTGCAAATGGAGCAATGGTAATAACACCACCGTTAGGGTCACTACATGTTCCCGTCACTGAGAAATTATAATCCAAATCACCCTCATCACAATTTTGTGTTGTTGGTGTACCATTAATTGTAAGACCTGTATATGGTTCAGTGGTATCTACAGAAACTGAATCACCAACACTTTGTCCTGACCTATAATATCCACAACAATCAGTGTAGTAATAAGTACCATCTGTCACCGCTTCAACACAATTCCCAATATCAGATGGTGATGGTGAAGGTGTAAATGTATTTGTTGGTGTTACCGACAAAGTAACTGATGGTGTATAGGTTGGAGTATATGTTGGTGTGTATGTCGGAGTTGGTGTAAAAGTACCTGCAGGAGTATCAGAAACTGAAACTGTTGGAGTATTTGTTGGCGTTACATCAGGAGTTACACTCGGAGTTGGTGTCGGAGTAGCACTTGAACCTGGAGTGTCAGATACTGAAACCGTTGGAGTAATTGTTGCTGTTACCGATGGCGTGTCAGAAACAGATACTGTAGGTGTATTTGTTGGTGTAACGTCAGGTGTCACACTGGCAGTCGGTGTTGGTGTAGAACTTGAACCCGGTGTGTCAGAAACCGACACTGTTGGAGTAATCGTAGGAGTAACCGCAGGGGTATCAGAAATAGAAACCGTTGGGGTATTTGTTGGAGTTACGTCGGGTGTAACACTGGCAGTCGGTGTTGGTGTAGAACTTGAACCTGGAGTATCCGATACTGAAACTGTTGGAGTAATCGTAGGCGTAACCGCAGGAGTATCCGAAACAGAAACCGTTGGGGTATTTGTTAGAGTAACCGCAGGGGTATCAGAAATAGAAACCGTAGGTGTTATCGTAGGCGTAACCGCAGGAGTATCCGAAACCGAAACTGTCGGTGTGTTCGTAAGAGTAACCGCAGGGGTATCAGAAATAGAAACCGTAGGTGTGTTCGTAAGAGTAACCGCAGGAGTATCAGAAACCGTAGGTGTTGGTGTTGGCGTTAACGGAGCGGTACAACAACTACCCTCACTACGTGAACTTTC
>Ga0255752_10001175_pt1 | contig 30854 bp, 42 predicted proteins | sample 011ome_25_FD_179952 | JGI IMG/M metagenome (GOLD analysis project Ga0255752, IMG submission 179952) | Coastal salt marsh microbial communities from the Groves Creek Marsh, Skidaway Island, Georgia - 011512CT metaG (version 2) | ecosystem: Environmental > Aquatic > Marine > Intertidal zone >... | reverse complement strand
ACAGGAAATGCCTCATGATTGGGTTAGTCACAGCTATCACGAACTTGGCAGGTACATGGGTCAGTGCCAAGGCGGAATCAACCAAGGCCACCGCAGAGGCCAAAGCCACCGCACTGAAAACAGCGGCACAGTCTTCAGCGGACTGGGAACGCATCATGGCAGAGGCTTCCAAGAACTCGTGGAAAGACGAGTGGTTAACGATAGTGTTCAGCATACCTCTGATCCTTGTCTTTATACCAAGCATGGTAGGACATATACAGCAGGGATTCGACGCATTGGCAACTTTGCCGATTTGGTATCATGAGATTCTCATGGTGATTGTACTGGCCTCATTCGGTGTCAAAGCCGGTAAAGGCGTTATGGAGATGTTAAAGAAATGATGTACGGTAAAAAGAAAGCACCTAAAGCCTTTAAGACCTGTGCAGGTTGTAATAGCAAGGCTAAATGTAAAGCCGCTAAGAAGTGCTTAGGCAAGGCTAAAAAGTAATGCCGCTGATTCAAGGATACTCTAAAGCCTCGATCAGTAAAAATATTAGTACCTTAGTTAAAGAAGGCAAGAGTCGGAAACAAGCAACAGCCATTGCGATGGATATTGCTAAGAAAGCTAAAAGGAGACGAAATGTCTAAAGGACTCTACGCTAACATTCACGCTAAACGCAGACGGATTGCCAGAGGCTCTAAAGAACGTATGCGTCAGCCCGGCACTCAAGGTGCTCCAACAGCGTCTGCTTTCCGTAAAGCCGCTAGAACAGCGAAGAAGAAATGATTAAGAAAACATTTGGCAAAGCTCTGACAACTTCTTATCAAGACATCTATACAGTTCCTGCAGGTAAACGTGCTGAATGGCGTGTGTTGTTTATTACAGATACTGCAGGGTCTACCATTAATGTTGATGTACAATTCTATGATGCTTCAGAGACAGCAACACTTCAGGTACTCAATAGTTACTCGCTAGGGTCTAATAATTTTCTGCAGATCGGCGGCGACTACTATGAGTTTATTAATATGAAAGAAGGCGATATTATTAAAGCTAAAGCTTCTGCAGGTGCTACTTGTTTAGTCTCGATTATTGAAGAAAACGATGTTATCCAAGGAGGCTAAATGCCAAAGTCTAAAGACCCTAAGTTAGCCAGAGCAGGTGTCAGTGCTTACAATAAGCCTAAACGCACTCCGGGTGGATCTAAGAAGTTTGTTGTTGTTGCCAAAGAAGGTGACAAAACAAAGACAATTCGTTTCGGTGATCCTAACATGACAATCAAAAAAGATCAACCTGCAAGACGTAAAAGTTTTAGGGCCAGACACAAATGTGACACTAGTCCTCCTAGTAAACTGACCGCACGTTATTGGTCTTGTAAGAAGTGGTGATATAAATGGGATGGTTTAACTGGGTTCCTAAGCCGATTAAACAAGCGGCGAAAACTGTTAAGAAAGTCGTAGTCGATGGTGTAGAAAAAGTAGCTGATGATTTTTTAGGCATTGATGACTCCGGTGGTATTGTAGGTTCTGTATCTAAGATCGGTGAGAAGGTAGAAGATGGTCTACGAGAAGCCGTAGATGAACTTGATAAGATTGTAGAAAATCCTTATATACGGCTTGCTGTTTCTATTGCCTATCCTCCTGCCGCACCTTATCTCAACGCTTATGCTAAGTTAGACTCTGGTGAGAAACTTAATGCCGCTGACATCGCCGCACTAGCGGCTACAGCAGGTAAAGATTTTGGAGCCTTTGAAGCCGCTAACATTGACCCTGAGATTGTTGATAACATCAAAAAAGGTGTTCAGGTAGCGACAGCAGAGAATCCCGGTGAAGCATTGTTATTGACCTACGGTGCAGACATCGCCGCTGAGACAGGTTTAACAGAAGCCTTTGACACTCAAATAGCCGACACTTTTGGTCAAGATGTTTTAGATGTCTTGAAACAGAATGAAGATTATATTGTAGACTCTGCACGATACGCTACCGGAAACATTTCGGAAGAAGAGTTAGTTGCTAAGTACGGTGCAGGCGCTGTCGATTACGCTACATCTGGCACAGGTTTTGAAGAATACAGTAAACAATTAAACGATGCTATTCAAGTAGCCACAGGTAATAAATCTGTTGAAGAAGTTGTTGCAACTACTTATGGCGAAGATATTGTCAATTATCTTGGTGCTGAGACACCTAATGAACGTGCACTTGGTTTAGGAGGCTTGACCACGGCAACACAGCTTGCAATGGGTAATGATCCACTTAAAGCGGCTTATGCAGGAACAAAACGTGCATATGACGAAGGTGCTCGACTAGAAGACTTGACATTTACAACAAATGAAATAGCCGGTTTAGATTTTAATCTTAATGATATTATTCCAGATTTAGGAATTAACTTTGATCAATTAAAAGGTCAAGGATACGACTTACCTAGTCTTGCTAATCTCGATGTCAATTTAAATCTTCTAGACATTCAAGCCCCAGATATTTTAACTCCTGACTTTAATTTACCGGAGGTTGCAGATTTAGGCCTTGACTTAGGCACAGTAAACTTTGAAGGCTACACAGCCGGTGATCTAGGTGTTGATATCGGTGACTTAGAAGGTTTAAACATTGATGTAGGTCAATTAAACATTGATGCAGAACTCAGAGCTTTGTTACTTGCAAGAGCCAAGGAAGGTGTTCCCGGTGAATTGACAACTAAAGACGATGAAGTTGTTGCTTCTTTAGAGTCTCCGTTTGATTTACCAGACGAAGAACCATTATTTTCTCGTGAAGTTCTAGCAAGGACTTCTCAATTAGTCTAATTTGTGGTATACTATAGTTATGACATATTTACAACTAGTTAATGCAGTTTTACGAAAACTCCGTGAGGATGAAGTCGCTACCACAAGTGATAGTGATTATTCTCGATTGATCGGAGATTTTGTCAATGACGCTAAACGTCTGGTAGAAGATACTTGGGACTGGACAGGATTACGTCATACCTACAGTATTACAACCACTTCAGGCACTGGCTTATATTCGTTAGCCGATTTCGGTACACGATCTAAAATTCTGTACGTTCATAATGAAACACGAAATACTGAAGTATTAAGAGATTCATTACAAAATATTCGACGAGCTAATCTTTCTTCTAATTCTCAATCTGGCCCTATTTTAAGCTATGCGATTGATGGATTAGATGTGAATGGAGATGCTCAAATTCGTTTATATCGTACTCCAGATTCTATTGAAACACTGAGTGTGTACGCAGTACGCAGGACTGACGATTTAACATCAGATTCTTCAGAAGTCTCAGTACCTACCTCTCCTATTGTTCAATGGGCATATTCTTATGCTTTGCGTGAGCGTGGTGAGACTGGAGGACAATCAGCTTCTGAGCAAGCAATTTTTGCACAACAAGAACTTTCTAATGCTGTGGCTTTTGACGCAGGATTAAGCCCTGATGAGACTATCTGGACGACAGTTTAATGGCTAAAGAGCTACAAAGTATTGCAATTCAGGCTCCGGGCTTTTATGGATTGAATACACAGGATTCTCCAACCGCACTGTCTGAACAGTTTGCATTGGTTGCGGATAATTGTGTGATTGACCAATTCGGACGTATCGGTGCTCGCAAAGGATGGAATTACGAGACAACAGCCAACACTGACTCAATTGTCCATATCTCTGAATTTATTAAATTAGATGGTAGCACAGAAATTATTAGTGCATCCGCTAATTATATATACAAAGGCACTACTACCTTAACCGATATTACTCCGGGTTCTTATACTGTCTCTGATGGCTTGTTTGATGCCGCTACCTTAAATGGGTTTCATTTTCTATTCAGAGAAGGCGAAGATCCTATTTATTATGATGGTACAACATGCGATGAAGTCTCAGCACATGCTGATTACTCAGGTACAGTGCCTCAAGGAAATATTGTACAATCTGGTTTAGGACGTTTATGGGTTGCTAGAACAGATACAGATAATACAACAATATATTGGTCTGATCTCTTAACAGGTTTTAAATGGGACACAGGATCTTCAGGATCAATTGATGTTTCTAAAGTATGGCCTGATGGTTCAGATGAGATTGTTGCTATTGCTGTTCATAACGGTATTTTAGCAATCTTTGGTAAACGTCAGATTTTGTTGTACACCGGTGCTCAAGATCCTGCCACAATGGAACTCACTGATACTGTTGTTGGAATAGGATGTATTGCAAGAGATTCGGTGCAAGTCTCAGGAACAGATTTAATATTTCTTTCTGATGCAGGTGTTCGTAGCCTTAAAAGAACAATTCAAGAGAAATCAGCGCCTATCACTGATATTAGTAAAAATGTCAGAACTGAGTTGACTTCTTTTGTCTCTAGTGAGACTCAGGAAATCTTTTCTGTATATTCTCCTGAAGAAGCTTTTTACTTATTACACTTGCCTACAACAGGTATTACTTATTGTTTTGATATGCGCACCCCGTTGCAAGACGGTGCTCATCGTGTAACGCAATGGAACGCTATTCAGCCTCAAGCATTATGCCGGACTAGGGCCGGTGTTTTGTTATTAGGCAAGTCCCAAGGAATTGCTAAATACGATGGATATCAAGACAATGGTGGTAAATACCAAATGTCATATTTTACAAACTATATTGACTTTGGCGCTCCATCAAATCTAAAACTTTTGAAAAACCTGAAAATTACAATTATTGGTGGATCATCCACTCAAGCCACATTGAACTGGGGTTATGATTACGCCTATGGCTACAAAAAGAAAACATTTATTTTGTCTACGCAAATCATTGCTGAGTATAACATAGCTGAATATAACATCGGTGAATTTAATGCAGGTGTTCTTGTAAATCGTCCTACTGTAAACGCCAGTGGCGGCGGTCAAGTAGTTCAGCTTGGTATTGAAGCGAATGTAGACGGATCACCGGTATCAATCCAAAGATTGACTGCTCAAGCAATTGTAGGAAGGACAATTTAATGACAGACTATACGAAAATCACGGACTTTGCTAGTAAGGATTCCTTGAACTCAGGTAACCCTGCAAAGATCATTAAGGGCACTGAAATTGATGCTGAATTTGAATCTATTCAGACTCACATTGAAACTAAATCGGATGCCTCATCTCCGACATTTACTGGAACGCTGAGTGCGGAAATCATTACAGCCTCCGGTACATTGACTGCTAATTTAATTGATGGTGGAACTTACTAATGGCTTACACAATTCCCGGAACAGATATATCTATTGATTTAGGAGATGCTGTTGGAGCCGCAGGAGAAGTTGGAGCCGCATTACTTCCCTATACTCTTACAGCAGATCAGATTTCTAAACTGGAGCAAATGGGGACAACCCTAAAGACCGAAGCAGGAACTATTGGTACAGAAGCGGCAGGTGCGGCGGCATTTAAACCTGTAACAATTGCATCTAGCACCGGAGGTAGTTTAGGTTTTACTCCGACTATGGGTGAGGACGGTGAGGCAACAGGAGCTTACGGACTAGATTACACTTTAGGAGCCGATGAGCAAGCGATTATGTCGGGTTTGCTTGGGCAGGCTAAAACAGCCGCTACCGGATACACTCCAACATCAGCCGCTGATTTATATGCCATGATTCAAGGCATGCGTGATCCTGAGACTACAAGAGCTAGACAGGAAATGGAAGCTCGTTTAGCCGCCCAAGGACGTTTAGGAACCCGTACAAGTATGTTCGGAGGAACTCCAGAGTATCTGGCGATGGAAAAAGCTATTCAGGAACAACAATCCAAAGACATTTTATCGGCTTTAACCACTGCACCAGAACTAGATAAAGCGAATTTAGCAAATATTGCAGGGATGCTTGGAGTAGCTTATGCACCTCAGCAAGAACTCAAAGGATTATTTGATCCTGCAATTCAGATGTCTAATATTCTACAGTCTGCAGGTATTGCTGAATCTGAAGCAATGTATAAGTCAGGTATGGCAGGCCTTGAAGCAGGTGCGGCGGCTTCCACAGCGGCCTCTGGTCTTGAGGCGGCAAGGACTCGTGCATTGGGTGATGCATTATCTGGATTCTTCCAATCGCAAGGCGGAGATGATTCTAGCTATCAACAACTTCTGAAGGCATTAGGACTTGGCGGAGGAGGAGGTGCAGACTCTGCTTACCAGATAGCAAGCGATCTATATGACTCTGTAGACAGTGGAGATTGGGAATAATGGCACAGCAACAACCTTCAATGATTTTAAGCATGCTCAAAACACCTCAACAGGTTCGTCAAGAGCAATTAGCAAAGCTCCGTGAAAAGTCTTTGGCTCAAGCATCGCTTCTTGCACAACCTGTTGCCGGTGCTCAGACAGCTTTACCGGGACTCTTACGTAATTACGCCGCAGGAATTGCCGCAGAAATACCAACAGATATTGCACAGGCCACCAGAGGCATCACAAGAGGCGTAGGCGGCATGTTAGGTGCGGCAGGCTATGGTGAGGCCGGTAAAGCCATTGCAGGCGCTACAGTGACTCCTGAAGAGCGTTTAGCGGCTACTAGACAGCGTATGCTTAGTGGACAAGACACAACAGACTCAACAAAATTAATGCAGATTGCAAAGCAACTCTCTGCGGCAGGTGATCAGCAGGGTGCTCAGATTTTAACACAGCAAGCAATGCAACTAGATAGTGCGGCGGCTCAAAGAGCACTGGTACAGGCACAAGCACAGCAAGCTTCTGCAAAGGCTAAAGAATCAACGGCATCTGCGACACTAAAGGAGGAACAGGCTAAACAATTAAAAGAGTTGTTCCCACTTGAAAAAATTAGTAAACAAAACGCAAATAGAGCGCAACTCTCTGGTATTCGTCTTGACAGTGCTAAAATTAGACAGATCAATGATAGTATCACCACTGAAGAAGTTAAGCGGCGTTCTCTTGAGCAACAGATTGATGAGTCTGAAGCTAGAACGCAATTAGTTAATGAAGAACTTAGTCGTTATATTGATATGACTCCTTCAGAGGTGCTCAAGTCTCAACTTGAGGCGGCAAAACTTGGTGTAGATATTGCTAAAACAGCCGGTGAAGTTACTTTGGATCAGGCTCGCATGGCTGATATAGGGCAGACTGACTTTACTCGTGAATTAGATAGACTTGTAGGAAGTGGTGAATATACAAAAGAAGAGGCCGCTAAGTTATTGCAAAGCAGGCTTGAAACCAAAGCATTGCAAGGCAGTTTAGGGCAGGCTGTGCGTACTGAGCAGGCTAAATCAATTATTACTAAAGCGTCTACCTATACGGAGCAGGCTCAAGGTTCTGCACAGCGCATGGATGTGGCTGAGTCAGGCTTAAACTATCTGAGAGATGCGGCAACAGGTAACTTCCGCACAACCGAAGAAGTTTTTAATAATGTTCTTGCGTCATTCGGACAGAAAAAGGCACTGAACTCTAAAGCCCAAAGTCAATTGTTAGATGTGGTTCTCAAAGGTGCGGCGCTCGATAAGGCACAGGCTTTGAAAGGTGCGTTGTCGGATAGAGACTTGGCATTCGTAGAGGCTTTAGCAGGATCTCGTGATCTTGGCCCTGCGGCATTGGCTACCTTATTACAAGAACAATACACAGAAGCTTATGTGCAATCTAAGGTAACTGAACAAATCGAACTGATTGTTGAGAATCTGCCTCCTAGTCAATTAGGAACATTCCGATTTGATACCGTTGTGAGTCAGCTTGAGAAAGCCTACAGAATTACAGGGCAAGAAGAGTTTGCCGCTAAAGTAGTAGAACTATTCCCTAACGGGATTACAAACTAAGGAGCATTTATGGCAGATCAAGCCCAACGCTTACTAGAAGCGCAGGAGATTTTTGATAAATATGGGATTCAAAATCCTTTAGCAAATGCTCCAACAGCAGGTGGCCCTATTATGCAACCACCTCAACCCCAAGCACCTGCTCCAGTTCCAGAATTTAAGAGTCCATTAGAATTAATGGCCCCATATTTACCTATGACTGGGGAAATGGGTGGAATACTGTATGGCGCTACTGAAGGTGCAAAACGATTAAAGCCATTCGGTAAGCAAGCTCAAATGGCAGGGATGTTCTTTGGTGGTGCGACAGGCGCTGTATTAGGTGAAAGCACTCGTCAGCTTATCCAAGAAGGCGAATTAGATCCTCTAAAAGCTATCAATGCAGGACTTGAATCCGGTCTTTGGTTTGGCATGGGTGAGTCTGTTGGTATGGGTATGAGAATAGTCGCAGACGGTATCTCCAATATTCGGGCAGGCGTTAAACCAACCGATCAACAGCTTGCCATGATTCAACAGCTTCAAAATGAATTAAAAGAATTTGGTTTAGAAACATTTGGTAAAAATCTTACGTTAACACCTGCGCAAATCTTTGGGCAAGGTGTGGAGCAAACTTTAGAGGCTATCGGTAAAGCAGGCTTTGGTGGAGAAACTCGCTTTAACGAACTCTACGAAAAGCAGGCTGACTTTGTTGTCAGCCGAATGAAATCTCTTGTTGGTCAACTGACAGGAAAGTCTCGTCAAGAAGTTGGTAAAGCCTTTCAAGAAACAATGGAAGAAGCTGACGCCGCCTTGACGAAATGGGCAGAGCCACAATATGCGGCACTCGATGCAAAAGCCGCAGGCGCTAAAATCAATATCGGTGCTACTGAAAAAGAACTTAAAAAGCGTATTGCAGGCGGTAAAGTAGGACGTACAGAAGGTTCGACACTTGATCCAAAAACTTTAGAAGTGTACAACTACGTCTTAGGTGCTAAGAAAGATAATACTTATCTAGGAATTTTCAATACCATTCGGAGAATCTCATCTGACCTGCGTACTGCCCAAGGTATGACAGACCGTAATAAAGTTTATGAAAAAGCTTTGAGAGATGCTAGAGAGCTTTTAGAGCAGGATCTAGAGCGCAGTGCTAAAGCTACATTTTCAGGAAACAAGAAAGCAATCTATGATGACTGGACAACCTTAAATCAACAGTATAAAAAATATAGTGACACCTTAAATACTAAAACTCTTGCTAAACTATCAACAGAGGCTCCTGAATTTGTTGGGGAACAGATTGCTAAGCAAGGTAATGTGACCGCTGTTGAAGAAGCATTTAAAGCGATTGACACTGCTGTTGAGCTTGGCGCTAAAACTGCTGATGACGCTAGACTCATTAAACAAGATCTGCAGGGCAATTACCTACGATCTTTACTCGAAACAGTCGAAACTAAAGAACAAGCTGTTGGAGCTTTAGCGCAACTGATGCGTCAGATTAAAAATTCTAAGCAGGGTGATACATTTACTGCGGTTCTTGATGATGCGCAAAGAGCAAAAGTTGTACGTTTCTTAGGCTATGCCGATCATTTAGAATCCACATCATCTGGTGCATTCAGTCTTGTTGTTCGTGGTAGACAGGCAGGTTCATTAAACCAAGCGATTACATCTATCGGTGGTGGCTCTGCAACAGCCGGTATTTTTGTTGATCCAACTATCTTTGTCGGTAGTTTAGCTATTTTAACGGCTCCAACATTCTTAGCCAAACGAGCTTTGAATCCAAAGACTGCTGATGCATTTTTAGATACTTTAAGGCCGATTGTTGATCGGGTCAAGAAGCCCGGATATCAGCTAACTAAATCTGATTTCTTGGCAGTAACTACAATGTTAGCAGAAAACTTTGAATTTGTTGGTGATGAATTACCGCCTGAAATGTTTATCAAAGGATTAAAACCTAGACAGGCGGCAGAATACCAAGCTAATCGTGGTCAGATTATTGCTGAAACCGGTCAAGACATCGGTATCCTGCCTAACTAACTAATCAAAAGCCTCAAAGATATCTCCGATCATAATCTTAAAGAACGGAATATTAATCACAAAACCATCAAAGAAATAGACTTGGGCATCATTGATGTCCTCGTCTAATTTCCATCCTAATACTGGCTGTGATTGTACAGTCTCAGCCGATAATCCAAATACATGATGAAATCTAATTGCTATCATAATTCTACCCTATATAAGTGTTTTGCATTGCCTGATTGATTTGAAGCGGCCTTATTAATTGCGTCCTGTTTATTTCTTGCGAGGTACTTTCCGACATATCGTTGTCCACAATAAACAGTATACATTACCATCCCCAATCATCTCCTTCCAAACCATGTGCATTGTAATCAGTGACTCGTTTCTCAAAGAAATTTGACATAGACGATCCACCTAGTATCTCTTCCATCCACGGCAGAGGATTCTCCTTAACCTTCCAATTGGTCTTGAGGCCAAGTTGCAGTAAACGTCTGTCTGCGAGGTAGCGAATGTACTGCTTGACATCTGCCGACGACAGACCTTCCAAGTCACCCATCTCATACGCAAGATCAATAACCTTGTCTTCAAGTTTGACTGCAGTACGGAACATTTCGTAAATATCTTTCTTAAAATCATCATTAACAATCCGTGGATGTTCTGCACAGAACTCTCTAAACAACTTTGCCATTCCTTCAGCATGCTGTGACTCATCTCGCACACTCCATTCGACAACAGTACACATCCCAGGCATCTTACCATATCTCTGGTAGTTCAAGAGCATTGCAAAGGCACTGAACAAACTCATACCTTCATTTAATACTGAACGTGCAATTGCAAGTGCTGTACCGCTTATAGAATTTACGTCTAATCCGGACATGAACTCCAGTTTTGCAGACATTTGATGATACTCTAGGAATGTACCAAACTCCTCTTCCGGAAGTCCGAGAGTGTCATTGAGTAAGGCGTATGCTCGTTGGTGGATGAACTCACGAGAAGCAAAGGCTGTGAGCATGGCTCTGATTTCGTTGTTCTTGAACTTGGGTATATAATACTCAAGATAGTTTGTTCCAACTTGAACGTCTGTTTGCGTAAATAACCGCAAGATCTGGGTGATATGGTTTTTCTCGCTTTCCGACAGTAGCCCGGATTTCCAGTGATTGACATCTGTTTGTAACTCCAGTTCCTCTTCTATCCAGTGAATACGTTCATGTTCCGTTGCATACAGCACAGCCCAAGGATACTTGAATGGTTTGTATGTTACGTTACTCTCCAGTAGGGACATCTAAGCTCTCCAGTTCTGTTTGGTTCTGATATATTACGTTCATTAGATTATTGTTGTGGTATTGCAGTCTTTCGATCTCGCTGTACGATTTTTGTAACATCGTAAAACAATCATTCAGTAATCGTCTGTTGAAAGGATCAGAGTCTTTAATTATATCCAGTCTTTTAATCAGATTGCTTATCTCTTCTTTCATAGTCTCTCCTTTGCATAGTATTCTATGCATTAACCCTGACAACTCACACAGCCTTCATCGTCATCAAAGTCCTTCAGCGCATTACGGTCTACTTTAGTCCCAACCTTCTCTGCTGTAACACCTGCAGTCGTCCGGAGGTAATATAATCCTTTAAGCCCTTCCTTCCATGCCTTGAGATGCACCTGATTGACAATAGCCTTGTCTGTCCCAGATGGGAAGAATACGTTGACGCTTTGACCTTGGCATATAAACTCTTGCCTTTTTGCGGAGTGTTCCACAACCCATGTTTGGTCAAGTTCAAACGCCGTCTTAAACGTATCTTTTTCATCTCCGTTGAGGAACTCCAAGTGCTGTACAGAGCCTTCATTCTCAAGGATGCTCTGCCATACTTTCTTGGTGTTCTGTCCTTTGGCATCTAGAAGTTCCTCAAGGTACGGATTACGAACAGTATGACTACCGGCACGAGTACGATGGACAAAGCAGTTGCTAATACGTGGTTCAATGCTAGCAGAGCACCCACATAAGATACTAGAATTAGCGTTAGGAGCAATAGCCAACAGATGCATATTTCTAACACCATCACCCACTCCATCAGGACATTCGCCACGCTCCACAGCGAGCGAGTAGGTGGCTTCAACAGCTTGTTCTTTGATGTCTTTGAAGATTGCATAGTTCTCACTCGCCGCCTGCCAAGACTCCCAAGCTATGCCTTTGCTTTGTAGGTAGCCATGGAATCCCATTGCTCCAAGGCCGATGCTACGCTCTCTGTATGCTGAGTAGACAGCTTTTCCCAATTCTTCTGGTGCATTGTCAACAAAGTATTGAAGCACGTTGTCCAAGAATCGGATAAGGTCTCCAACCATGCCACTTGTTCGCCATTCGTCGTATTTTTCAAGGTTGACGGAACTGAGGCAACAGACTGCTGTGCGTTCTTCATCTGTTGCGAGATGGATTTCGTTGCAGAGGTTAGAGCCATTAATTGTGAGTCCAAGCCGCTTTTGAGAGTCTGGTAAGCCTCTTCTGGCTGTGTCGATAAAGTTAAGGTATGGGCTACCAGTTCTGAAGCGAGCTTCAAGGATTCGTTGCCATAGTTTGCGAGCTTTGACTGTATCTCTGATAATTCCTGTATGCGGGTCTGTAAGGTTCCAATCTGTATCATTGATTACTTTCTCCATAAATTCATCTGTGATGTTCACAGCATTAAATAAGTTAAAACATTTCCGATTGATGTCGCCACCAGTCGGTACTTTAAAAGAAATAAATTCTTCAATATCTGGATGACTGATGTCCAAGTAGGCCGCATAACTTCCTTTGCGTGTTTTGCCTTGTTTATATGCAGTCATCTGAGCGTCAACCACTTTCATGAACGGTATTGGCCCCGGAGCTTTATTAGAGATACCTCTAACATTGCCCCAATGTCCTCCAACACCTCCACCCTTAACAGACAGCCATGCTACCTCAGAATTGTGATTAATAAGGCTATCAAGATTGTCGCCCACATAAGTAAGGAAACAACTAATAGGCAGGCCGCTGTTAGTTCTGCCATGTTCAGGTGCGTTCGACAGCACAGGTGACGAAAACATAAACCAACCTTTACTAGCATAGTCGTAAATACGTTGTGCCAAGTCAAAGTCATCATAGCAATAAGCCACTGAAGCACGTGCAAAGGCTTGCTGAGGACTGTTTTCATGCTCAAGCATGTAGTAGTCATGCATGAGTTTAATTGCTTGATCGCTGAGTCGAGAGTCTCTTTCATAATCAATCTTAATCCCAAGATATTGTGTCATAGTATGTCTGTTGCTTTTTCTAAATAGTGTATTGCTTTTAGTAAATCTTCTTTACCACCTTTTTCCTGATAACGTGACACATACTTGATCACATTACCAATCAGGAAACCTTCAAACTGATCTTTTGTTAAAATAGCTTCCATATACTCCCAAGGCTGTATATCTTGCCTTGTGTAGTGGTCACCTCCTACCTGCTTTTGATTCGCTGACATATTGTACTAGCTCCATAAAATGATCAAAGTCTACCACTGCTAGAGGTTTTGATCTGTTCTGTTTAATAACCACAAGAGGCTCATAATCATTGTGTCCAGTTGCTTGGACATAATAATTGTATACTGCAATCTTTGCTAGATTCTTACACTCTATTGTGTAAGGAAAAAGCTTCCTAGCGGCAGGAGAGAGAAGAACATCCTCTCCGCCTGCACCCATACTAGTGCTCCTTACATCGTCGCTCTCAAGCCCTGAGAATGCCTCTAAGATGGCATCTCTGACAGATTGCTGTAGTCTACGTCCTTTGGCTTTGGCACTCTGTGCCTTTATGCCGGGTGTAGCCGTTCTTGTAGTCTTTCTTTTTGTCCCGGAAGACTTTTGCTTTGTTGAACTTGCCACTATGCTTTGCTACCAAGTTCTGGCGGTTTAAAGTAATCATCATTATATCTCAACATATACAGTAAATGTCCGTTTTCTATGGCTCTTTCTTCACCAAGCTGTTCTACAATTATAGACCACATTTCTGTTTCTGTCTTGTCCGCAAGCAGTTTCTCAGCTTTTTTATCACCGATACCGTATGCCCCAATGATGTTGTCTACCTTGTCTCCGGTTAGGAATTGTTTGTAAAAGTTCAGATCACATTCAGGTTTTGTTAAGTAGTATTTGATTTTCTTAACAAAGTTATAATGCCATCCAACAACTTGATCCAGATCTTTATCTAAAGTCACAATGATGGAGCTATCACCAAGTTCAGTCTGTCGTATTGCAAGCATGTCATCTGCTTCAATACCTTCATTAATGGTGGCTTGCCATTCTTCCTTTAAATATGTTCTCAGAACATGATAATGGATAGGTTTATCTGATGTTCTGTTTCCTTTGTAGGGAACCGTCTGTGCGTAGTTATTCCTGAAGTTGTTTTTACCTGTTAAATGCAATTCCCAAGTCCAAACATCAGGCAGGTCAAAGAGAAGTAAATCCTCTAAGAATCCTGCCATTGTTTTGATGGCGACACCTTCACTTTCGTTATTGGTAGCAAAGCCAATCCGATAGTTCAGAATGTCGGCATCAATTAGAGCATGCATTAGAGAATTTCGTCGTCGTCCGTTTCTTCAACAGGCTCGCCTTCATAAGAGACTAGCTCATCAATCACAAGCTTACGGAGTGACGGTGAAACACCTTCCTTGCCTTTCCAGTTCCAAGAATAGGATGAAATCATTGCAACAGCCTTAGAGCCATTCCCGATAGTGATGCCTTCTAAGACATCTCCATCTGAATCAAATGCCCGGATAGGGTTGCTTGATTTGCAGGTGATAAAGTATCCTTTATCTTCTTTCTGCCGTACTGCAATGCCCATTTCTTCAATGGCCTTTACAGCAGGATCTGACAGATTACACAGGTCAACCTGATATTTCTGCGACATGTCGTTAGGCTTGTCAAGGTAAGCCCACATTACGTCAGCTTTAATTTTTACACGTTGTGTGTTTTCCATACCATTCTCCTTTTTTGGTGGTACTTAATATTATAGCACGATTTTAGTGCGTATCAAACCAATTTTTACCGATCTTACTTTCGGCATCTACTGGGCATCGAAAGCCCAAGGTAAACCCGGCTTGTGAGGCCGCATCGCACATGATCTGCGCAACTTGTTCACCATATCTCTCCTCTGTTTCAATCTGTATTTCGTCGTGCACAATCGCAACTTGCTTAACAGGGACTCTGTAGTGCTTAAAGAGTTTGTGCGCTTCAATGTTCCATTGCTTGGCAATAATAGCACCGCATCCTTGTAAGAGGCTGTTGAGTGCCGCATGCTCGCTTCTGACCAATATTCTTCTACCATCAATGCCCGGTACATAGCCTTTTGCCGCCACCTGCGCAACCTTCTCCATAAGTTGTCGTAACTTAGGTGTGTTATTATAAAAACGAAATAAGATTTCATTGCCTTCTTTCGCCCCGCCGCCAACAATACTGCCGACTTTTGATGGCCCTGCCCCATAAAGCGTTGCATATATAAGTGTTTTCGCTTGAGGTCTAGTGATACCTGCGGCATCTGCATTCTTCTGATGGATGTCACCATTCAAAAGCTCCTCTGTCCACTCCTCATCCTGCATGTAGTGTGCAAGACATCTTAATTCAATCCCTGCAAGATCCGTGCCAACTAGTACATGATCATCTTCTACAGTCCATAAGGAACGAATCTCTTGACCGTATGGTTTGTTCACTGAAGGAACCTGTCCCATATTGGGATTACGGTGAGTCATTCGCCCTGTCACTGCTCCGTTTGTAATAATACCTCCGTGTACTCTACCATCTTCTTTCACATGTTTCAACCATGAATCTATCATTGCAACACGTTTCTGTATCATTAAATATTCTGCGATCATGTTAGCTTCCGGGATGTCTACAGTTTCTAGTGTAGATTCATCGACAATTGGTTGACCTTTCTCTGTACGCTTTGTAGGTTTCCACCCAAGATCCATCAGGCGTTCACCGATCTGCTTTCTAGATGCAAGATTAAAGATTGTAACCTTATCTTTTAATCGCTTCTGTGTTTTCTCAGAATATCTTTCCTCCACAATCGGTGGAAAAACAGACTGCACCGTGTCCTCCAGTACACCCATTCGATCTGACAGCGTAGCTTTAAGAAGTGTAGCCGCAGGGATATCCAATTTAAAACCGTTTTCCTCTTGCTTCTTACAAATGACAGCGATCTCATGTTCGATCTTAATGCTCTTATCAGAATCTTTCCATCCACTAAGCTCACCCATAATAAAGCGATAAACATCAACGGTAAGCGCAACATCTTGTTTACAGTATTGCACCATTTCATCTGACAATCCACTATCATAGTCCTCAAAATCTATCTTCTGATTCTTCAGAGCTAGTCCCCATGCCTTGAGGCTGTGTCCTCCTTCTCGCTGTGGATTCAGAAGTCTTGAAAGAAGTAATGTGTCTACCGCTTTCGATTTCGGAATCCCAATATTCCAAAGCTTCCTTAACACCGGTGCATCGAAACCGATTATATTGTGTCCGATTATTTGATCGTATTCCTTTACCAACGGAGCAAGTGTTGATGGCTCTGTATGACATATTTGCTCTCCTGTCTCAACATCCTGAGTCACTGCACACCAAATTGTACTGTGTGTGCTGTTTGTCTCGATGTCCACTACCATTTGTTTCATGCGTATGTCCTACAAAATAACATTTACGTGTGTCTGGATTAAAGGCTAAGACTACCACACCTAATTCTTTCTGTAAAGGTGTTAGATGACTTTTATAGTCTAATTTATCTCTACGATGATCAATCTTTAAGGTCTTCACATCAATTAAGGTGATTGTACCAGAAGGTGACATAGCAATCAAGTCTACAGCACCTGTACAGCCACAATTATGAAAGACTTCAAACCCATTATCCCATAGCCAAGTGACTGCGTAGTATTCTGCAAAGTCTCCTTTCCTATTTGGGTTGTGTTCTATGTTCATAACGCTTCCTCGTCAATCTCACGCATTCTACCGGTATCGTGATTATAAAGCAATGAGCATCCTTTCCCGGTAATCCCGGAGAATCTATTCTTTAATACACGTACCCGTGTTGTGTTACGTTCTGTTTGATCGTCTGCCTGACCATTACGTTCTAGGCCAAGCACCATATCTGATAACTGTGCAATACTACCAGATCCACGCAATTGTGCAAGCGATGTTGCCGCACCTTCTTCATGTCCTTTAGTATCAGGGCGCTTGAGATGTGATACACAAACCAAACTGATTCCTGTTTCTTGAACAAGCATTCTGAGCTTGGTCATGATCTCGTCTATGGCTTTTCTTTCATCCCCATTAGACTGAGCAGAAACAATGATGCTGATATGATCAACAAACACATACCTACATCCAACGACTTTGGCAAGGTAGCGAACACGATTGATGATATTATCAACATCAGTGGAACCGAAATGATCAAAGAGATACACACGATCTGTGCCAAGTGTTTGATTAAATGCATCATCTTTTTCCTTCTGAGTTGCTACAATGTCTGGTAGATGTAATGGCTTATCTGCCGCCAGAGACATCAGAGACAATCCAGTACGTCTGGTAGACTCTTCCAAGAACATTAAACCGATGTTGGACTCAGTATTCTGTAAGATATGCCATACAATCTCACGAACAAACTGAGACTTACCTAAACCTGAGCCTGCAGTAATGGTGACTAATTCACCCTGACGGAGGCCATAGGTCAGAGCATTGAGTCCATCAAATGGATACATCACATCTGCTTTCTCAATCGGCTTCATCACTGAGTCATAGAGACTTGAGCCTGCCACAATACCATCTGGAGTCCATCTTTCTGCTCTCCAAAAGTTATTGACAAAATCTGATGCACGATTATCTACAAGATATTCATTAGCATCTTTGAGTCCATTGACAGGAACCATACACTTTGCTTTGTGACTAAATAGTTCTGCACATTGTGCTTGAGCTTCTAATCCTACAGCATCATTATCAAAGTGGAAGATGATATTCTCAAATGTATCTAACCAATCATAATTGGCTTTACAATCCTTCAGAGCAGATTGTGCTCCATTCCTTACAGAAACACATGCAATAGGATACTTATCATTTCCAAGCATCTGATAGGCAGACATTGCATCAAATTCACCTTCAGTAACTAAAACATATTTACCTCCGGAATTGAATCTCTCTTGACCAAATAGCTCTGGATTATCTTTCCATTCACCTTCAATAGCAAAGTTCTTTTCACCTTTAATGCGTACCTTTGCAGAGGAACCAATAGGAAATACTAGGTCTTCACCTCGATATCCTACACCGTATCTCTCACAGGTCTGCACTCCTATCTTCCTATCCCTAATATCACGATAGATTAGGCTCTGAGAGCTACGTAGAGGCTCTGTACTGGACGATCTAGTTGGTAGTGATATCACCCTACCAGAATCCTCTTCTTTAGCTCTATGCCCACATTTAAAACAATGACCAAAGCCACCATCGTCGATTCCATAGCCTCGACTACTGTGACACTCTGGACATTCTAGATTGTATTTAACGAATGCCATCACAAGCTTCCTAAATAATATTCCAATTTTGTCTTTGCATGCTTAATCGACGTAGATATCTGATCAAGCTCTTCACTCTCTACATCACCTGTATCGTTGATATATTCGCATGCACTATTGAGTTTTTCAAGTGCTCTCTCAAGCAATGGTGTCATTGCTCTCCCTGTTCTGACATCAATCTTCATCCATGCACTCCGTGATCAAGTCATTACCAAGTAGCTGTGCGGCTGTGTTCACACGCTTGCGCAGATAATCCATTCGATTCTCTTGAAGATGACAAAATTCTGAGATCTTCTGTACAGACTCTGTGCCGATTGTGAGCTTTGATAGATACTCTTCAAGCTGTTCGATGTTATAGATATGTTCCATTATGATGGCTCCTTTAGCTCATTCAGATATTCTTGGTATCGAGCTTCAACGTCAACACCGAATAGTGAGAAGTATATTGACTCCACTGCCAGTTTGTCAAGCTCTTTCACTCGATGGATCTCTTCGATGATCTCCTCGATGCAGAACTTCAATGCCTCATCGTAGTCGTCATCACATCCAGTTTGTTTGTCAATCATGACATCAATATCCTTTTTAGTTCGGCTATAGTTTTATTTGTCCAAGCACTGAGTTGCTTCAGTGTGATGTGTGGGTTACTGTCGTAGAGTTCACAGATCTCTTGGTTAGTCATGTTATTCACTCCATTCCATCAACTAAACGCTGAACCAATACATCTGTGTATTGAGTCAAGCAACCATCCACTGCAACTTTTAAGTCCTGTACAGTGTCATCTGCGACTGTACCAAAGAAATCATCTTCTGTCGAGTATTCTTTGATTCTTTTATCCAGTGCCCTGACTAGAGTTACTGTGCTTACGTTGTCCATGCTTTAATTGCCTCTTCTAGGTCATTACAATAGAAACCTGCTACTGCAGGCTTACCTTCCTTTGGTTCAAGCGATTCAGCAATACTCTTGAATCTACTGTATCCAAATGTGTCCCCGATCATATCAGCTTCTTCAGCGAGAAACAATGCCCATTGATAGGCTGATTCACCTGTTAAGCCTCCCATGAACTTCTCACGCTGTACTGAAGGAAGTTTACCACTCATATCATATATCCTATCTGTCTATATAGTATCTATTTATTAAGTTATTACAGTAATAATAATTAGATATACATTAATAAACCAATAACATAGTAACTAGTTATCTATATAGTATATCTATATAGTTAAGAGTAATCTGTTCTATCTGCTATGTCAAGATAACTATTGATATCTAAAATATCATTAAAATCAACATCTTCTGAGTCATTGCTAATAGTAGAGTAACAATGGTTACAAAGATCTATGAACTCTCCAGTGATCTGTGACTTTCTTGTAGCCTCTGAATCATTCAGTTCCATGTTGCAAGCTAAACATCTCATAATATATTTCTCCATCTGCTTCATATTAAAATATAGATCTGCCTTATGTCAAATCAAATCTATGATCTGCTTGATAAAATACTAGATCTGCTTGATAACTTTAGCACATGTAGATGTCAAATGCAAATAAGAATCATTCGCATTCGCAAATCGTTCGCATTTACAACCGCAAATAAGAATCATTCGCAAATGCAAATGAGAATCATTTACAAATAGGAATCATTCGCACAATGCAAACCATTCGCATCGGTGAATCATTCGCATTGTAATAAAATTTCAGCAGCCTAAAAATTGGCATGGTTTATGCATTAGCAAAATTCGTGCCAAAATTCAAATTCAGACGCAAAATATGCGCATATAATTAGTCGTAGTCCTTAGAGCGATTTTAAGCGCCTCTGAGAGCCGATAGCGTGAAACCGGTACACTAGCATTAAAAAAAATAGATCGTCGATTTAGGTTTTTTGGCATGGTTGTTGCTACGTGTGCGCATGCGCATATAAAGGTCGAAACCATATAACCAAATGATATAGTGATATAACAAAATAGTCTTAGACTTTAAAATTTAGGTATGGTGTAATTACTACATCGGCTGGCATCAAGGCCTACCGATTAACTTAAACCAAAACAGGACTATGAACATGAAAAATATTATTCGGACTACAATTGAGTTTTTCAAGTATAACAAAGAAGAACGCATTGCTCGCTATATGGTGCGCCAATATTGGCCAACCTTGGACGTACAATTCGCCAAAGAGAAAAACGGTACGGTTCGGTTTTATACCGATAGACTAGGCCTGCAGGGTTTCTATCGTATTCGCAAAAATAAAATGCGTCCGATAGCTGGCGAAGCTTACGATAGTTTCTCACAAATTCACTGCGGCCTAATCACTATCGCTGTTGAAGCGCCCAAAGGTAGGGACATTTGGAACTTTAGCGTAAGCGCTGAGAAGTAATTTCAACCACGGGAGCGCCCTAGCAATAGGGCGTTTTTTATCATGATAGAATCACAAGCTTTCGGAATCGATAATGGTGCAATGTTTCTTATTATCGTTTTTGGTTTAATCGGTCTTTATAGTATGGTGACAAAATGAGTTTCAAAACAGTAAACCCAAAGATTAACGCATATACCCAAACAAGCGCTGACAATAACGCCGACATGGTTATGATGGTTGTTTTATCGATTCAGCAACCATGGCATGCCATAGGCGACCAAATGCGAGACTATAAAGCTTTAGGCGCTGATAGTCGTTTCGTCTGGGGCAACAAGCGCAAAACCTTTGAGTGGTTGCAGGACAATAAAGAAGCGCTTTACCGGGATGCAATGGACGCTAACAATATCAAACTTGGTAAATATCGTGACCGAGCGCTAATGGATGCGTTTTTACAGGTTCCCGGTTTAGGTCTTGCTAAAGCAGGCTTTTGTTGTCAGCTATTCGCCGGGCGTGTTGGGTGTATAGACGTTCACAATTTACGCCGATTGAATATAGCGCCTAGTGTCTTGAATATGTCGAAATCCGTCCAAGTTGAAACAAGACATAAAAAGATTGACGCATATGTTAGCGCATGCAAACAACGCCGGGTTTCTTGGTTATGGGATACATGGTGTAACCTAATCGCAAAGAAAGACCCTAAACGATGGGTAGATGGTGAACATGTTAGCGCTGTTCACTATGATTACTTGGTGCAATGATGGTGAACATTATAGACGATATTATAGACTTCATCGTTGAATTGTTATTCCATTAATCGAATCCCGGTCTAATCAACCGGGTTTTTTTTTGTCTCGGTTTAGGCCTTCACCAATCCAACCTTATAGGGTACTATATCGGCCCATCTACTTTCAAGTCTTTACAGTCTATATTATCTTAGACCATGGTATAATAACGTAGCCGTCAAAGTTGGCATAGATCTTGCTAGACTATTTCGCCTATGTCGATTGGCATAGTCTATGCAATAGCAAATATCATGCCAACCTTTGATGGCCTATGAAGTTGGCATAGTCTATGCAATAGCAAGGATCGTGCCAAGTCTTCAAAGTCAATGCAAATCGTAATCGTAATGCAAATGATTCGCATTCAGCCGACTTTGATACTATTTAGGCCTACGCCATTATTTTAGGCCGGGAGCGTCTTTTTAGTCGTCAACATCATCGTAGTTACTTCATAGACTTGCAAGAGACTAAAATTAGAAAAAAATGCATAATTATGAAAAAAATACAAAGACTATACAGTCTTTACAACTTTTTGATAACTTTACAGATTCTGTTCTGAAGCAATCTTAGTATAATAGACTAAAAAAGGCTTGCATTTGCTTGATTTAAATGATAAACTATTACTATAAGATGGAGAAACCATGCAGAGTCCCATGACAGAGACAATAGAACCTAAAAGAAAACGTGGTAGACCACGAAAGACAGAGGTAGAAGCCAAGAAAAGAGGCAATAGAGGCGTTGTAGGCCGTCCACCGGGCGATGCCGCACGTATTAACGAGTTCAAAGCTCGTTTATTAGCCACGTCAGGCGACAAAGTAATTAACAAGATTATCCATATTGCTTTAAATGATGAACATCCCGGCCAAATGGCGGCATTAAAGATGTGTATGGATAGAGTATTACCGATGTCTTATTTTGAAAAGGATAAAATGTCTCAAGGTAAGAGTGCTGTGAATATCACAATTACCGGTGTTAACGGAGACACTAAGATAGTTGGCTCTGAAGAAGACATTATCGATATAACACCGGAGGATTAATGATAAAACCTGAACTACTTGACACAATCAAAGAAGACCTTATCCGACATGAAGGATATGTGACTTCAATTTATTTGGATTCTGAGAACTTACCAACTTTTGGTATCGGTCACTTGGTCACTGAGCAGGATATAGAATTTTCTTGGCCTGTAGGAACACCAGTGACTGACGAAAGGATCTTAAATGTTTTTGCTGAAGACTGCAATGATGCCTATACAGACGCATGTGCAGTTTTCTTAAATCTTGAAAGCCATCCTGATGACGTTATTCGTGTCTGTGTGAATATGGCATTCAATCTTGGACGTAATAGACTCAGTAAATTTAAAAAAATGATTACTGCAGTCAATGAAGGCAACTACGATACAGCCGCTGATGAAATGGTAGATAGTAAATGGTATCGTCAAGTAAAGAGGCGTGGTGTAGAACTGGTTGATCTTATGAGGTCTGTCCCAGTTGGATCTTAATATTGAGTTGCTTCCTTGGCAACAAGATGTTTTTGAAACTGATGTTCGTTTTAAAATTGTAGCGGCAGGTCGTCGTACCGGCAAGTCTCGATTAGCGGCTTGGATGTTGATTATCAATGCACTCCAAACTGAACGTGGTCATGTATTCTACGTTGCACCGACTCAAGGACAGGCCAGAGACATTATGTGGAATACCTTGTTAGAACTTGGTAATCCTGTGATCTCTGGTAGCCATGTGAACAACATGCAAATCAAGCTTATTAATGGAGCGACGATTTCATTAAAGGGCGCTGACAGACCAGAGACGATGCGTGGTGTCTCTCTGAAGTTTCTTGTGTTAGATGAATATGCGGATATGAAGCCTAGTGTATGGGAAACCGTACTGAGGCCTGCACTAGCTGACCAAAAAGGTTCTGCGTTATTTATTGGGACACCTCTTGGCCGAAATCATTTTTATGACTTGTATAAGTATGCTGAGTTAGGTGATGACCAAACATATCAAGCATGGCACTTTACCAGTTACGATAATCCGTTGCTTGACCCTGAAGAAATTGATACAGCAAAGCAGTCAATGTCATCCTATGCCTTTAGGCAGGAATTTATGGCGAGCTTTGAGGCATTGGGTTCTGAGATCTTCAAAGAAGACTGGATACAATTCAGTAATAACGAACCAGATGATGGTGATTATTATATTGCTGTGGATTTAGCAGGCTTTGCAGATGTTGCCTCCAATGCCACAGGTAAAAGTAAAAAACTTGATAAGACAGCAATTGCAATTGTCAAAGCGAGTCCTGATGGTTGGTATGTTGCTGACATTTTAGCCGGTCGTTGGGATATTAAAAAGACTGCAAAGAAAATATTTGATGCAGTGTCTGCTTATCAACCTGTTGCAGTCGGTATTGAAAAAGGTGCATTGAGAAATGCAGTAATACCTTACCTCACTGATTTAATGAAATCTGGAAACAGGTACTTCCGGATTGAAGAGCTTACACACGGTAACAAGAAAAAAACAGACCGTATAGTATGGGCTTTACAGGGTCGCTTTGAACACGGAAAGATTACTCTTTCTGAAGGTGAATGGAATACTGAGTTCTTAGATGAACTCTTTCAATTCCCGAATCCGCTTGTTCATGATGACTTAGTGGATGCATTAGCATACATAGACCAACTTGCCAAGGTCAGCTATTACGTTGACTTTGAGGAAGAAGAATTTGAAATTATTGATCCAATAGCAGGATATTAATATGGAATATACAAAAGATGACTCAGCCGTAGTCGGTTGGATTATGCATAAATGCGAACAGTGGCGTGATCATTATGAATCAAACTACTCTGAGAAATTCGATGAATACTACAGACTATGGCGAGGCATCTGGGCACAAGAAGATGCTTTACGGCAATCAGAACGCTCTAAGATTATTTCTCCTGCGCTTCAACAAGCTGTCGAGTCTGCTGTTGCAGAGGTCGAAGAGGCTACATTTGGTCGTGGGCGTTTCTTTAGTATTAAAGACGATGTTCAAGATGAAAATCCACAAGACATTGCAATTCTTCAGAAACAACTTGATGAAGACTTTTCACGAACTAAAATTCGCAAAGGCGTGGCTGAAGCTCTTTTAAACTCTGCAGTCTTTGGTACTGGCATCGCTGAGTTAGTTCTTGAAGACATGAAAGAGATGAAGCCTGCCACACGCCCTGCAATGGGCGGAGACATGGTGGCTGTCGGTGTAGAGACTGTGAATCGTACTGTCGTTAAACTGAAGCCTGTGTTACCACATAATTTCTTAATTGACCCAGTTGCTACCGATGTTGAATCGGCTCTTGGTGTTGCTATCGACGAGTTTGTTCCTAAGCATCAGGTTGAAATGTTAATCAATGACGGTATCTATAACGATGTTGTGATTGAATCATCTTATGAAGATACGGATTTAGAGCCTGATCAAGACTTAACAGTTTACTCAGATGACAAAGTACGTTTAACAAAGTATTATGGTTTAGTTCCTCGTTACATGCTTGAGATGGCTTTAACTGAAGGCGATAATGAAGAAATTGCTGATATCCTTGATAGCGAGTCAGAGTCTGAGCAAAAAAATGAAGATTATGTAGAAGTTGTCGCAGTAATTGCCAATGGAGGTCAATTGCTGAAGATTGAAGAAACTCCTTACATGATGGAAGATCGTCCTGTTATTGCTTTTTCTTGGGATACCGTACCCGGACGATTCTGGGGCCGTGGTATTTGTGAAAAAGGATACAACAGTCAAAAAGCACTTGACACTGAATTAAGAGCACGAATTGATGCGCTTGCGCTTACTGTACACCCTATGCTTGCTGTCGATGCTTCTAGGCTTCCTCGTGGAGCTAAAATGGAAGTTAGACCCGGCAAGGCCATCCTTACGAACGGTAATCCTTCTGAGATCCTTAAACCATTCCAGTTTGGACAACTTGATCAAGTATCCTTTGCCCAAGCTAAAGATTTAATGACAATGGTTCAGCAGGCTACCGGCGCAATTGATTCTGCAGGTATTCCCGGCTCTATTAATAGCCAGTCTACTGCCGCAGGCATCTCAATGAGTCTAGGAGCGATTATAAAGCGCCACAAGCGTACTTTGTTAAACTTCCAAGAGTCTTTCCTTATCCCAATGATTGAGAAGTGTGCTTGGCGTTATATGCAGTTTACACCAGAACTGTACCCAATTAAAGACTTCAAATTTGTACCTTCTAGCTCACTTGGTATTATTGCCCGTGAATATGAAGTCACTCAATTAGTACAGCTTCTCCAAACAATGGATAAAGCAAGTCCAATGTATGGTCAGTTGCTTGAAGCAATTATTGATCACATGAACCTGTCTAATCGTGAAGACCTTATTCAGTCTCTACGGAAGTCTCAACAGCCTACCCCAGAACAACAACAGGCACAACAAGAACAACAAGCCTTACAGAAAGGACAGCTTCAGGCTCAAATCAATGCCTTTAATGGTCAAGCACAAGAATCACAATCTCGTGCTCAGAAGATTAACGCTGACATTGCATTAGGGCAATACGAAGCTGAAACAGACCGTATTAAAGCTCTATCGAGCAACCTACAGCCCGGTGACGAGGACGATAAAGAGTTCCAACGTCGAGCTAAGATTGCAGAGCTTTACCTGAAAGAACAGGAAATTAATCAAAAAGCATCACCAACAGAAGGAGTGATAAATGCTGACACACAAGGAATGGGACAAAATATCCCAATTAATAGACAACAAAACGAAAGTTTTACAAGACCAACTCCTCAAGTTGGAGCAGGAACTTTCACGCCCAAAACCGAAGGCGACACCCAACAATAAAAAAGTAGAGATTTCTGCAACATAGGTGTTGTGTTCTGTTTAAATATATGCTATACTATTTATATAGTACAAAGAACCTCACAGAAGGATAATTCTTTTGGATATAGAACTACAAGTTCAGTATGATAATTATTTTAATATGTTTCGTACTGAAGGTTGGAAACAATTTATTGAAGATATGCAAGACATCTATGATAGCTATATTATAGAAGACATCAAAGATGAATTGCAACTTTCTAGAGTTCAAGGTGAACGCTTTATTTTGAATCAGATACTTAATTTTGAGTGGTCAATTCAAAATGCTCAAGACTTGCTTAACGAGTCTGACGATGATTAAGCGTTTTGATTTTAAATGTCTAGAATGTCATCACATTGACGAATACTGGGTTGAATCGGTTGAACGGTTTGTCTCTTGCGTCGAATGTGGTGAGACTGCACAGCGGATAATCTCTCCTGTTCAATCACATTATAAAGGTTTCGGATGGCCCGATGCTGACGATAGGTGGGCGAGAGATCATGAGAGAGCCGCTAAGAAATAATAATCCATAATGCTACGGCACGGAGTTAAATAATGGCAAAATTTATAGAAGAGCGTGATGACGAATCAACTTTGCAAGAAGGCGAAGAATTTTCAGCACCAACTTTAGACGAACCTGAAGAGGTTCAAGAAGAATCAACAGATGATAGCCTCCCTGACAAATATCAGGGTAAAGATATCACCGAAGTTGTTAGGATGCACCAAGAAGCTGAAAAGCTTTTAGGTCGTCAATCTTCAGAGGTTGGTGAGCTACGTAAGATTGTAGATGATTTCGTAAGAACACAACTCGCCAAAGAAGAACAAGCCCACACTAGCACAGACGAAGAAATTGACTTTTTTGCTGACCCGCAAAAAGCAGTGGATGCGGCTATTGCAAAACACCCGAAGATTAGAGAGGCCGAAACAGTTACACGGCAACTTTATCAACAGGAAGCAATGGCTAAATTAAAGAACCAACATCCTGATTTTGAAACAATCGTACAGGATAAAAAGTTCTTAGACTGGGTGACAGACTCTAAATTCCGTACTGACCTTTTACGTAAGGCAGACCAGAATTATGACTTTGAAGCCGCTAATGAGTTAATTAGCACTTGGAAAGACCGTCAGAGCATTGTTTCTGAAGCGGCTCAGACTGAAGCTAAGGCTCGTAAAGAAACAGTCAAAAAAGCATCGACTGGAAATACTAAAGGTTCTGCTGAAGCACCAAGTCGTAAAATTTATCGTCGTGCAGACATTATTAAACTCATGCAAACTGACCCAGACAGATATATGGCTTTGTCACAAGAAATTAGACAAGCCTATTCCGAAGGTCGAGTACGATAGCCTTATAGGAGACTAACTCATGGCAACAGCAACTTATCCGGGAGCAGGAGGCTTTACTTCTAAAGTAGAAGCTGACAAGTTTATTCCCGAACTTTGGTCGGACGAAATCGTTGCGGCCTACAAAAAGAACTTGGTTCTTGCGAACCTTGTAAACAAAATGCCTATGTCAGGCAAAAAAGGTGACAAGCTTCACATTCCTAAGCCTACTCGTGGCGATGCGAATGTTAAAGCGGTTGACACTGCAGTCACTATCATTGCGAACACTGAATCAGAAGTCGCAATTGATGTTAACAAGCACTACGAATATTCTCGTTTGATCGAGGACATCGTAGAAGTTCAAGCTCTTGACAGCCTCCGCCGCTTCTACACAGAAGACGCCGGTTATGCGCTCTCTCGTCAAGTTGATTCTCATCTTTTCTCTTTGGGTCTGCGTTTTGGCGATGGCACAGCGACTGAAGACGAAATCAACGGCACATTTACTCCAGACGCATGGGAAAACTCTAATGTTTTCTATGTTAATGGTTCTAGCGGTGTTGCAACTTACGCTGACGACACAATGGAAGATACCGATGTCTTTACTGACCTCGCTTTCCGTGAGTTGATCAAGAAGATGGACGATGCTGACACTCCAATGGACGGTCGTTTCTTGGTTGTTCCACCTGCAGTTCGTCAGATCATGCTTGGCATTGATCGTTACAACTCTTCTGACTACACCAATCAAAACGGTGTACAGAATGGTTTGATCGGTAATTTGTATGGCGTAGACATCTACGTTTCTACAAACTGCCCTGTGCTTGAAACAGCTACTCAGAACACTGCTACTACTTCAACACAAGACACTCGTGGTGCAATTCTTGCACACCGTGACACAATGGTGTTGGCAGAGCAAATGGCTGTGCGTTCACAAACTCAGTACAAGCAAGAATACCTTGCTACTCTTTACACTGCAGATACTCTGTATGGTGTACAGGTACTGCGTCCAGAAACAGGTTTCGTATTGGCAATGCCTGCCGGAGTCTGATTCTACTCTCTGGGGAGCCTATTCTGGCTCCCTAGTTTTACCATTGTTCCCTACCAAAACAGGAATGGAAGATGCCTACTCAAATTAAACTTAAAAATTCTCAAACCGCTTCTAGCGTTCCTACCACTTCTGATGTTGCTGTTGGTGAATTAGCAGTCAACACTGAAGATAAACGCCTCTTTACTCAAGACTCTGGCGGTTCAGTTGTCGAACTAGGCACAACTCCTTCTTCTATTAATACCTCTGGTGCTGTTACATTTGGTACTCTTTCTGATGGTTCCATAACAGTGACTGGGTTTGCTGATGACGACACTATGTCTCTTGACTCAGCGACATTGATCCCTACCCAACAGTCTGTTAAAGCTTATGTAGACACCGAAGTCACTAATTTAATTGGCGGTGCTCCCGGAGCTTTAGACACACTCAACGAATTAGCGGCGGCGCTTAATGATGATGCTAGTGCATACAACACATTAAATACTGCAATTGGGACAAAACTTCCATTAGCCGGTGGAACTATGACCGGCGCTATTGCAATGGACACCAATCAAATTACAGGTTTAGGTGATCCTTCATTAGCACAGGATGCCACCACTAAGAACTATACAGATACGACATTTGTCGCTAAAACCGGTAGTACCATGACCGGTGATTTAGTCATGGACGCTAATAAAATCACTAGCACTGCTACTCCTGCAACAGACGACACACTCACTCGTAAAGGCTATGTCGATGCCCAGGATGCTACAAAATTAAATACATCGGGCGGCACTATGTCCGGTGCTATTGATATGGGTTCTAATAAAATCACTACAACCTATACACCTACTGATAACGCAGACCTGACAACTAAGACCTATGTTGACGGTATCTTAGGATCAGCAACATCGGCTTCAGCGGCTTTAACAGACTTTGATAGCGTGTACCAACGCAGTTTATCTACAGCACCTGCGTTAGATCGCAATGGAGACGCACTAACAGCCGGTGATTTATATTTTGACACTACTGACGATACCATGTATGTCTATGATGGAGTAGCATGGGGAGCCGTTGCACCGGTTGCAACATCTTTACCTTTTGCAAGTATTACATCAACACCGACTACATTGTCAGGATATGGTATTACTGATGCTGAACCTGTCGATACTGACATCCTCCGGGCAGACACAGCAGACACAATCACTGCACCGATGCGTGGCACTATCACAGACAATACAACCTCGCTTACGTTCGACATGATTACAACAAACAACTTCAAAGCGGCTGTATCTAGTGGAACGCCTACGCTGACATTCCAATATAACTCAACATCAACGCTTACAAATGCTGAAGGACAGTCAGGAAACATTTACCTTAACAATACTGGCGCAATTATATCGGCTGATGCAGCGGTATTCATTAGCTCTGCTGACCTGACGACAATCAATACAGCAGGTAAATACTGGTTGAGTTACTTCTGTGATGGCACTAATGTGTTTGTTGCTGTAACTCCCGCATTAACTTCAGCAGGTGCTTAATGGCGATCATCCAAGGTAATGCAAAGCAAGGCTCAGTCAGAGGCTTCTATCCTAAGACCATTGAAGGATCGCTACGGTTTAACGATGATGACTCTGCGTACCTAGAATGGACTCCTGACAGTGCAGGTAATCGTAAGACCTTTACAATTAGTTTCTGGGCAAAAAAAGGTGTAGGTGGTTTTGAGACTATCTTTCGAGCAAACCTGACATCTAACAACTATGAAGCAATCCAGTTCACAAGCGGCGATCAATTAAGGCTGTTTGGGCATCCAGATAATTCAAACATCAATTGTACAACAAATGCAGTGTTGCGTGATCCATCTGCTTGGTATCACTTTGTATTTGAAGTTGATACCACACAAGCGACAGCATCAAATCGTGTCAAGATATATATCAATGGTTCATTACAATCTTTAAGCACTGCGACTTATCCATCATCAAACGCAGACCTCAACATCAACAATACAACGGTTCATCATTGGTCTGGCGAAGGAAGTTTTGACGGCTACCTAGCCGAAGTCTTCTTCATTGACGGTACAGCCCATGACGCTGACGCTTTCGGTGAAACCAAGAACGGTGTGTGGGTTCCGAAGAACATCACAGCCTCAGACTTCACAATAGGTACGAATGGGTTTCACCTGACGTTCCAAGACGATACAGAGGTTGAGGCGTTTAATACAATTACTTGGCGAGGCGATGGATCAGGAACTTTCAAGTCTAGAACCGGAGTTGGGTTCCAACCGGATTTGGTTTGGGCGA
>Ga0255752_10001165_pt1 | contig 31038 bp, 34 predicted proteins | sample 011ome_25_FD_179952 | JGI IMG/M metagenome (GOLD analysis project Ga0255752, IMG submission 179952) | Coastal salt marsh microbial communities from the Groves Creek Marsh, Skidaway Island, Georgia - 011512CT metaG (version 2) | ecosystem: Environmental > Aquatic > Marine > Intertidal zone >... | reverse complement strand
TTGGATTGGATTCAACGAATAAAAGTTCATATAAATTATTTAAAATGGAATTTAATTCTTTGGCATCATCAAACTGATTAGATAGATTAAGAGAGCATATTTGAGAAATATATTTAGGGACAATATTTGCAGCAACAGATATTACTCCATGTCCCCCTTTTGCCATAAAAGAATTAAAAGAGGGATCGTCGCCAGAAAAAACTGAAAAGTATTTTTGATCAGCTATAGAGTTAGATATCCTAATAAGTTCAGATAGTCGTTCTGAACTATCAAATGCCTCTTTTATTCCAACAATATTTTGATGTGTTGCAAGCTTCAATACAGTTTCAGGTTTAAGATCACATGCTGTGCGTGATGGAACGTTGTAAAGTATTTGAGAAATATCTACCGAATCTGCAATTTTTATAAAATGTTGAAATAAACCCTCCTGATTTGGTTTGTTGTAGTAGGGAGTAACTAGAAGAGCATAGTCTGCTCCTAACTCAGCAGCTTTTTGAGAAAGCTCTATAGCTTCTTGAGTTGAGTTAGCACCAGTACCAGCAACTACAGGCACCCGTCCCCTGACAAAATCAATAGTTTTTTCTAGTATTTTTAGATGCTCTTTTACACTTACTGTTGCTGATTCTCCTGTTGTTCCAACAGCAACAATTCCATTTGTTCCAGACTCAATCTGCCAATCTATTAGTTCTTCTAGAGCATTAAAATCTAGGCTTCCATCTGCTAACATCGGAGTAACTAAAGCTACGAAACTGCCTTGTAAGGGTTGCATCATGAGAGTTTTCAGTAAAAAATGAAACTATACACTTTTTTTTGAGGAAATGATGGCTAAAAATTTAGAAGGAAAGAACTGCCCAAAATTTAAAGCTGATGCAACAAGCGGCCTAACTATATCTAATGAAGCATATAAAAATAAAAATGTTGTAATTTATTTTTATCCAAAAGACTCTACTCCCGGATGCACAACTGAAGGTCAAGAGTTTAGAGATAGCTACAAAAAATTTAAAAAGTTAAATGTAGAAATATTAGGAGTCTCAAGAGAATCAATCAAATCTCATGAAAACTTTAAATCTAAACAAAATTTTCCATTTGAGCTGTTATCTGATCCCGATGAAAAAGTATGCAAAGCTTTTGATGTAATGAAATTGAAATCTATGTATGGAAGAGAGTACATGGGTGTCGACCGAAGTACATTTATCGTAAATACTGAGGGAAAAGTAGTTAGAGAGTGGCGATCGGTTAAGGTTAAAGGTCATGTGCAAGAGGTTCTTGATGCTGCAAAGGAATTATTTGGGTAAATTAATTAGATAAGTTTTTTGGCCATGAATTCCATATCGCTTTGATCAAAGTGGCTATTGGTATTGCAAAAAATACACCCCAAAAACCAAACAATGCTCCAAATACAAAAACTGCCAACATAATAATCACAGGATGCAGTTTAACCGCATCAGAAAATAACAAAGGTACCAATAAATTCCCATCTAGAATCTGCAAAACTAGATATGCCCCCATTAAGAGCCAAAAGTCAAAACTCAAACCAAATTGCAACAAACCAATTATCGCAACAGGAATTGTTACAAGAAAGGCTCCCAAGAAAGGTATCAAAACTGAAAACCCAACCAATACAGATAACAGGGCTATATATTGAAGATCAAAATAGAGAAAGATAATCGCTGCAGCTAGGCCAACAATTACAATTTCGATAGCTTTCCCTCTTGCATAATTACTCAACTGATCATCCATCTCAACCCAAACATTTTGAAGCATTGCTCGCTCTTTAGGGAGAATCTTGAGAAAACTAGAAATAATTGAATCTCTATCGAATAAAAAGAAGAAAACAAGTATAGGAAGTAAGATTAGGTTTATAGCTATAGTTACTGTATTTTGAATTCCTGCAATTGAGGCTTTTAAAAACTCCTCAGAAATTGCGGTAATTTGACCTGAGAGGCTTTGTAAAAAAGTTGTAATTTGATCAGAAGAGACCAAATCAGGATAATTCTCAGGCACAGTTTGAATAAATACTGTAAATGTTTTGACCCATTTGGGAATTTCTAAAACCAGTGACTGAAGTTGTTGATATACCAAAGGAACTAACCAAACCATTAGTGCAATACCAATTAACAGGAAAAAACTATAGGTGAAAATTAATGCAACCGTGCTATTTAAACCATAGGCCTCGAGACGCTTCTGCATTCCTATTAGCAAATATGCAAAAATTAAACTCATTAGAAATGGGGTTAAAATATTGCCTAAAAAAAATATAATTAAAAACCCAATGCATAGCAACAATGCAAATATCAAAGTTTCCTCATTTGAAAAAATCTTCTTAAATAAATTATTTAATTCTTCAAGCACTTTTTATATTTAATTTTGTCGTAAAAATGATATGTTAATTGAAAACAATCAATAGTGTAAGCATCACAGCAATTGAAAAAAATAAAAACATGCTAGTTCACCGTTCTCTTTTTTTTGTCTTTCTTGTATCTCAAGTTATCTTTGGGCAAGAAAAGGACCTCAATCTACCAGATTTGGGTGATCGAGTCTCGGGAGTGATCTCCCTAGAGCAAGAAAGAGTTTTAGGTCAAGGTTTTTTAGAGCAAGTATATGCTCAGGCTCCTCTTATTAATGATCCAATTATTCAAGAATATACCGAGCTGCTCATATACAGACTTTCTGAAACCTCTCAGGTTAAAGATAGAAAATATACTATTGTCTTAATTGATGAAAAATCTCTAAATGCATTTGCTGCACCTGGAGGAGTAATTGGGGTTAATGGTGGATTATTTTTAAATGCAGGAAATGAAGCTCAATTAGCATCTGTTTTGAGTCATGAATTGGCTCATTTAAGTCAACGACATTTTGCTAGAAATGTACTAAGGGGAAGAGATACAAACCTTGCATCCTCTTTAGTCATGGTATCAGCCATAGCATTAGCTATTGTTTCAAATAACCCAACAGCTTTTGTTGCAGGGCCAGCTGCATTGCAACAGCAACAACTAAGATATAGTCGAATGTTTGAAAGAGAGGCAGATAGATACGGCTTCAATAACCTCATTGCTGCAGGATATGACCCAGCAGGCATGGGTCAAATGTTCGAAAACATGGCGAAAGTGCGAAAATTAGCTGGAGATAACCCCCCGGAATTTCTTCTAACCCACCCTATTACATCTTCTAGGGTAAGTGATGCATTTAATGCTGCTGATCAAATAGAATTTACCGGCGGTAAAAAAAATACCATTAACTTTGAGTTTGTTAAAGGTCGATTAAAAGCAAAGTATCACAATCTATCACCGCAAGCCTCAGCTAGATACTTTGAAAAACTTTATCTAGATTTTCCAAATAATGAAAATAAATATGCATATATAAGAGCACTTCAAGCCAATGGTCAGACGGATAGAGCACTAGATGAAATAAATGAGATAATAAATAAATATCCTAAAAATTTAATTTTGAATATCACAAAATCAGAAATTTTATTATCGGGAAAAAAGTTTTCTGATGCTCAAAAAAATATTGATCAAATTCTTTCAATTTCACCAGGCAACTATCCTGCATCAATTATTAAATCAAAAATCTTAAGCGCCAAAAAAGAGTTTATAAAAGCAGAAGAGATCTTAAGAGATCTTTTAATAAGTAATAATCGTGATCCAGGTTTATGGATACAATTATCGGAAGTTCAAAGGGCTGGAAAAAATATTGTTGGGTACCATATTAGTCGCGGAGAATATTACATGCTAATCGGAGACTTTGATAATGCCTTAAATCAATTACGGTTTGCATTAAACCTCTCGGGTAATTCCTTTCAAACTTCTGAAACCATTATGACAAAGATAAAACTCGCAAATGAAAGATTGGGTAAAAGAAGAGGCTTCTAAGAGCTAATTTTTTCTTTTGGAGGAATCCTATAGCCAAGAAATGCCAAACATCCAGCAAATGGTATGGCTAATAAGGGAACATGAGAAAATGCCATGCCAAATGATTTTGTTATTAGAATAAATCCACTGCCTGAAAAATCTCCCATCCTTACCAAGAATGTATCAACCATAACTGTTGATTTGTACCTATCAGTTCTTTTTAAGTAGCTAAATACAACCTCTCTGGTTGGCTTGTTAATTCCATACTCAAATAACCTTAAAATAATTGTAATTACAAATACAAAACCTATTGAGGGATTGAGATAATAGCCAATAAATGCTCCCATGAACAAAAACCCATAAAACATCAAAATGGTCTTGGGCCCAGCAAACCTAATGATCATAGAAGTTAAAAAAAACTGAGTAAACAAAGTAAGAATCGTAACTGTTTGCTCAATCCTGCTAAAGAATATAATTCTATCACCTCCATCTGAAGACCAAGCATTTACTATCTCAATGGAAGTAACCCAATGAACTGTCATCATTGCAGTCCATATATACATATACAAACCTATAGATCTTATTTGTGCAGAAGAGATTAGATTTTTTAGAGCATCAAAACTATTTCCGCCTACAGCAGTGTCTATGTCTTTTGAAGATGCAAATCTATTTAGCAAGATAAGTCCTACAGCTAATGCAAGTATTAAAAATATAATTGAGATTGATGTAAAAAAAATAATGCCTGATTCATTGAATGTTGAGGCCAATTGTTTCGAGATCTCTGAACCCAAAAAAGCACCTAATGACCCACCAGCTGCAATGACACCAAAAGTATTTGTAGCATTATCGCCACGAAATAGATTGATAATCACCACCCAAAAAATTGAAACTACAAAAAAAGAGTAGACATTGCACCAAATATAAAAAATTTGGCTGAGCCATATTGCTGCGGAAAGATTAAAAAATTCCCATAAGGTTATAAATATTAGTAAATTGATTATAAAAAATGAATAGCAACCAATTAATACACCTCGCAAGTTTCTTTGAGAAGCAAGCCATGAGTAAATTGGATTTAATAACAGCATAACTAAAGCCCCTATACCTAATAGATAGGGAAGAATATCTGAATTTTGAACAGCCATTTCATTCCTAACCGGGCGCAAAATGTACCAAGAACACAAAACTAAAAAAAAGAAGATGCCGGCAAGGCCTGATTCTTTAGTGAATGATAGTGAAAGCTTTTTTACAAAAGATTTTATGGAGATAATTAATGCAGACATTGTTTAATTAATCTGGGATATGGTGGGTCGCACAGGATTCGAACCTGTGACCAATTCGTTAAAAGCGAACTGCTCTACCAGCTGAGCTAGCGACCCAAGACAGGATTCCATAAAAAAGATGTGATTATTCCATATTTTCTAATAACTGCAAGGCTAATGAAGAAGCAGAATTCTCGGGAAATGCTTGAATTACAAATTGATATTTAATTTTTGCGCCGCTAACGTCTCCTGACATCATTAAAATATCCCCTATTTTTTTATGAGCCAGAGGCGATCTCCAATGATCAGGGAAATCTATAGCTAATTTTTGAAAAAAATTTTCGCTTTCTTCAAGGTTAGATTCTAGCAATGCAATTTCCCCAAGCCAAAAGAGGCTTAGGGGAATTTTTTCATCATCATCGAAATTATTTACCAAATAATTGAAAGACAGCTTTGCGGCCTCAAAATTTTTGTCGTTTAATTTAGAAATTGCTTCCTCATAAACTTCATCAATGCTTTGACTGTCATTTATGCCTTCAAACCTAAATGTATTTACTTCTGAGCTAGCATCAGCCCCTGATGGAATATTATTATTTTCTTGCTCTATGCCCTCATCTATTAACTTTTCAATCAAGTAAGCTTGAGATTCTAGCTCACTTCTTAAAGTAGCAAGCTCTCCCTCAAGTTCTTGAATTTTTAAAAATAAAATATCAGAGGCATCTACTGATTGCGAGATAGCATGAAGGGGCATCAACAAAAAAGTAATAAAAAAAAATTTCATCCAAAAAGAATGTTACTTAATTTCAACTCTTCTGTTTTTAGACCAAGCGGTATTATTTGAACCGAGAGACAATGGTCTTTCCTCGCCATAACTTTTGGTAATTAATCTATTTCTATTGATCCCATTAGCAACTAAATAATTTGCAACTGACTCAGCTCGCCTCTGACCAAGGGCTAAGTTATATTCTCTAGTGCCTCTTTCATCAGCATGCCCCTCAATCGAAAGTGAGATTTTTGAATTTCTATTCATAAGCTCACTGACGCCTTTGAGGGCCTGAATTGATTTGGCAGTAAGATTGGATTGGTCATAATCAAAATACACAACTGCATTTGCAAGCACCGCCTGAGTAGCTGTAGATTTTGGTGTAATGGATACACCAGCAACACTTTGGTCTGCTACAGCCTCTTCTGTTATTTGCACAGAACTACAAGCAGAAAAGAATAATATTGTAATTAAAAGAGGAAAAGTAGGATTGATTGATTTTTTCATAATTTATATTCCATTGTTAGTATTTTATCTTAAAAAATTCGACCAGGCTGGCTCTCTGACTTCTCCGTTTGATGCTGGCAATTTAAACCTTGCACCACTGAGACTAAATCCAGCAAGCATGCTTAGATCTCCTTCTTTAATGCCATAGATTACCATATTACCATTTGGTGCAACACTGGGAGATTCATCCATCTTTGCTTCAGTTAATATTCTTATAAAATTTTCTTTTTTATATTTTAGTGCGATATGAAACAATCCGTCGCTGGATCTATGAACAAAGATAATTCCCTCCTCATTTGGAAGGTATGAAGCTTTCGCATTATATGTTCCCTCAAATGAAATGCGCTTTGCTTTTGGGTTTAATTTCCTAAGATCAAGCTCATAGATTTGAGGTGAACCCGATCGACCGCTTGTAAAAAGAATTTTATTTCCCTTTGGAGACCAAGAAGACTCTGTATCAATAGCAAATTGATTGGTCATCCTGGTTAATGTTCGGTCACGCAACCTAAGGATATAAATTTCTGCATTTCCATCTTGGTATAATGTTAATGAAAGGTATTTTCCGTCAGGAGACCATGATGGAGAGCTAATCTGTGAATCTTTAGATAATACTGCCTCTCTTTTACCAGATGAAATTTCTTGAATAAATACCTTTGCAATTCCAGTTTCAAATGAAACATATGCAACTCTCTGTCCATCGGGTGACCATGATGGAGAAATAATAGGCTCAGAGCTTGATAAAAGAATTTTTTCATTAGCCCCATCAGAATCAGCTAGCATAAGTTTATATGAGGAATTTAATTGAGAATCTTTTATCTCATTTACATACAAAAGCCTAGTTGCGGCAATGCCTTTGATTCCTGTGATTGACTCATAAATTCCATCACTAGTGTAATGAGCAAGCTGTCTAATTTGATTTGGGATGCCAAAAACTTTCGAAGTGCGCACTTTTTTCTTTTTGTGAATATCATATATTTCATAATTTATATCTAGTGAATTATTTGAATTAATAATAACTCCGGTGACTAAATAATCTATTCCCATCAATTTCCAGTCGCTATATACCAACTCATCATTGACTATCTTTACAGGCAAAAGTAATTCTTCATCTAGAATTTCAAATTCTCCAGTACGAATGAGGTCATTTCGCATTATATTATTCAGCTGTTTTGATGCCTTAAGGTTTCCAGTAAATGGTGTAATTGCAACCTTATAAGGATCTTCGGAGCCCTTAGTAATTTCTAAGAAAAGTTCTCCGTAACTAAAAATCGGAACAAGCAACAAGACAGCCAAAGAGAGATTTTTCTTCATGATGGGTTAAAGCTAATAGCGATAATTTTAAACTCTCTATCATAAAGGTTTTTAGGGATTGAATTAAAAAAATTAAATGACTCCACTCTTCTAACTGCCTGCAGTGCTGAGTTATCAAATCGAATGTTGCCGCTACTTTTTAAAAGTTCAACACCAGTAATTCTCCCTGAAGACCTGATTTTTAGTCTAAGATTTGCAACCAAGCCCTCAGGTATATTTCTAGGCTTCATCCACGCATCTTCAATCATAGAAATAATTTTTTGAGCATAGAATGAAATTTCTTGCTGCTCATCAGTTATCTTAATCTCACTTTCTTCTAATAAAAGATCAGCAATAGATGATTGAAATAGTGAGCTGTTTTGTTCAATTTGGATTTCATTCTTAACTTTTGAATAAACAGTATCTGCAGTGACTAGTTTTGCGCTAGTTGCATCGGTATTTTTTGAAACCGGAGTTTGTTTTTTTGCATCTTGGGGTGGCAAGTCAAATCGTAACTCTATTTGCAGAGGCTTTGAAATCAAAGGTGTCTGAGAAGCATTGGTATCAAAAGTACCATATATGTATAAAAAAATAGCTGCGTGAATAAAAAAGGAAAATAGAGATGCATGTAAATATCTATAATTAGCTATCATAGCCAGAAGTGATAATCCCCACCTTTTGAATTCCTAAACTCTGAATGCTTGCCATGCCCTTAGCTACAAAATCAAAAGGGACCTCTGCGTCACTTTTAAAAACAATTTCAATATCTGGGTTTGCTTGAAAAATAATGTTAGCTTTATTTTTTAATTCCATTAAAGAGATTGGTAATTGTTCTTCTCCTAGATTGATAAAATACTCTCCTTCTCTATTGATCGAAATTACAAGTGGTTCGCTTGCTACTGACATTTTTGTTGTATCAGTTTTCGGAAGATTTACCTCTATGCCTTGAATCAGCAAGGGTGATAGAACCATAAAAATAATTAAAAGCACCAACATGACATCAATGTATGGGACCACATTAATGTCAGCATTTAATTTTTTTCTTTTACCTATTCTATAAATCAAAGTTTTGCTTTAACCGTTTGTCTGTAAAGGATGCTGGCTAACTCCTCACCAAATATAGAAGATTGTTGTAACTGGGAATCCGAGTCTGATGCAAACCTGTTATATGCAACAACGGCAGGAATTGCAGCAAAAAGACCCAAAGCTGTAGCAACTAAAGCCTCTGAGATTCCGGGAGCAACAGCATTGATTGTTGCCTGGGTTGCGTCTGAAAGACCTTGAAAGGAGTTAATTATTCCCCACACTGTTCCAAATAATCCAACATATGGACTGACTGATCCAACGTTAGCTAAAAAAGGAAGATGGTACATCAAAGATTCCTCTTCCCTTGCCAAAGATACTCGTATGGCTCTATTCACGCTCTCTAAATCTTCAAGTGTAATTTGCTGGCCCTCACTCAGTCTCAAAAACTCACCAAATCCATGTTTAAAAACTCTTAAAGAGCCAACACACTCATCGCTAGAAACTTCATCAAGACCTTTATATAACTCATTGAGGTCCTTTCCAGACCAAAATTCTTTTTCAAAAGCTATATTAGCCTCCTTAATTCGATTTAAATTGAAGTATCTTTCAAAAATAACTATCCATGAAATAATTGAAACCATTAATAATAAGATCATCACTGATTGAACAATCAGGCTAGCTTGAAGAAATAAGTCTATAACTGAAAAATCATCCATGTTAACTCTCAAACAAATTTAGTAAGCCTAAGGGAAAAGCTTTTGGTTTGCTTGAGTCATTATCAATGAAGCACACCTCAACCTCTCCTTTGCAAATGAGTGTATCATTTTTTATGTTTGAAACAGATTGAAAAAATATAGTTCTGGCTTTGCTAACAAGCTCTATTTCTGTACTTACACATAAATCATCCTCTAATTTTGCAGGATGGTAGTAAGACAAATTAATTGATCTAACAACATAAGATTCATTACCTTTAGACATTGCTTCTGTTTGAGATAAATGATTCTCAATCAAAAACTGAGATCGAGCTCTTTCGAGGTACTTGAGATAATTTGCATGATAAACCACTCCTTGAAAATCGGTGTCCTCAATATAGACCCTACAATTAAAATCTTTAAACTTGAAACGAGGATTCATGTTGTTCAATATCTACCTGGAAAAGGTAACGAAGTATTTCTACAAAATCTTCCCACATCAAATCAATTGTCATCGGAGAAAAATCAAGCTCTGGAATTAAAGTCCCTGCAAGGACTCTTACTTTAATAGGTCTACGATTAAACTTGTAAATTAGAGCTGGAAACTCTCCCTCTCCAGTAGCTGCTAAAACTTGATCCCACCACTCTTGCGATGGCTCTGCGCCATCGCCATATCTCTTACATTCCAAACACCATCTTCCTAGTTTTAAATCAGGCAATTCTTTTGTTCGTGTTTGCTCAAGGATCCTTTTAACAGGCTGAGTTAAACCTAGTTGCTCAAAAAGAAGGTTGCCAATTTCCCTCTCGAAATTAGCTCCTTTAGTCCTTGAGTTAATGGCCACGATTACTCCTCTTCGGTAAAGTCCTCAGGGAACTCAGCATTTGTATGTACTTCTTGGACATCGTCAAGATCGTCCAAGAAATTCATAATTTTTAAAACTTTTTCTGAAGCCTCTTGATCTAAATTAACTAAAGTATCTGCCCTCATCGTATTTTCAGCAAGCAATGTTTCGATGTTATTTTCCTTGAAAGCCTCAATTACAGCAGAGAGATTTGCAGGAGTAGAAACGATTTCAAAATAATCTTGAGTAACGGAAAAGTCATCTGCGCCTGCATCTAATGCAATTTCCATAATTTGATCCTCGTCATGCGATAAATCAACTTGCACCACCCCAAGTTTATTAAAGAGATATGCTACTGAACCATCTGTACCCATATTGCCTCCAAATTTTGAAAAAGCATGTCTCACATCTGCAACAGTCCTATTTCTATTATCTGTCATTGTTTCAACAAGAATAGCAACACCATTAGGCCCATAACCCTCAAAAGTTAGTTCCTCAATAGCACCCATTTCACCAGTACCAGAACCTTTTTGAATTGCTCGTTTAATTGTATCTTTAGGCATATTAGCAGCGTTAGCTTTATCCAAGGCTAATCTTAGTCTAGGATTATCGCTGGGATCAGGACCTCCCTTAGCAGCAACAGTAATTTCTCTTATAACCTTAGTCCAGACCTTTCCTCGAGAAGCATCTTGCCGTGCTTTACGATGCTTGATATTTGCCCATTTGGAGTGTCCAGCCATCTATTGCTCCTTATCAAAAGTAGATTTGATATTTAACTCATCAAGTTGATCATCTGAAACCAATCCGGGCGCATCAGTAAGCAAACAAGATGCACTTTGAGTTTTTGGAAAAGCGATTACATCACGAATATTAGTCGTATCAGATAAAAGCATCACAATTCTATCTAAACCAAATGCTATTCCTCCATGAGGAGGACATCCTGATGAGAGTGCTGACAACAAAAAGCCGAACTTTTCTTTAGCTTCATCAGGGGAAATTCCTAGTATAGAAAATATCTCTTTCTGCATTGATGACTCATAGACCCTCAAAGATCCACCCCCTAGCTCATAACCATTTAAAACAAAATCATATGCACATGCCAATGAATTATCTGGATCAGCCTTTAACTCTTCAACGGATACAGCAGGCAATGTAAATGGGTGATGTAAAGACGTAAGATTGTTTTCTTTGTTTCTTTCAAACATTGGAAAATCAATAATCCAGCATGGGGCCCATGAGGATGTCATTAAATTTAAATCTTCACCAAGTTTCTTGATTAATGAGCTCATGGAAAGATTTACGGTATCTTTTTTTCCCGCTCCAAAAAAAATAATGTCATTGTTTTGCACATCCAAAGAAGAGATAATTGAATCGATAGTTTCTTGTTTAAAAAATTTCAGAATTGGTGATTGAAGACCATTTTCCTGATCAAGATCTACAACTTTTATATAAGCAAGCCCTTTAGCACCTAACTTACCAACATAATCAGTGTACTCATCAATTTGTTTTCTTGTCATTGATGCGGCTTCAGGAACCCTCAGCGCCACTACTCTTGAAGCAGAATCATTTGCGGGACCAGAAAATACCTTAAACTCTTCATCTTTCACCAGCTCAGAAATATCATTAAGCTCAAGCGGGATTCTTAAATCAGGTTTATCACATCCATATTTTTTAATAGAATCTTGATATGTAATTCTTGGTACTTCTTTTTTTTGATAGTCAGTAAATTCAGTGAGCAATGTGATAATCAAATTTTCACCAAGCTCAATAATGTCTTCAGTGGAAACAAATGAGGCTTCAATATCAACCTGAGTAAATTCAGGTTGCCTATCTGCACGCAAATCTTCATCTCTAAAACATTTTGCAATCTGATAATATTTATCCATCCCACCAATCATAAGCAACTGTTTAAATAGCTGCGGAGACTGAGGCAATGCAAAAAACTCACCTGGATGGACTCTGCTTGGAACTAAGTAATCTCTTGCTCCTTCAGGCGTAGCTCTGGTTAAAATTGGAGTTTCAATTTCATGGAAATTACGATTTTCTAAAATAGATCTTATCTTTGAAGTTATCTGTGATCTTTTGACTAATCTCTGGTTAACATCTGGTCGCCTTAAATCTAGAAACCTATGTTTAAGTCTTACATCTTCATTAACTTCTTGGTAGTCATCTAGAGGAAATTGAGGGGTAACAGCTGAACTAAAGATATTTAAGCTCATCGCTTCAACCTCTATCTCTCCTGTGGTCATTTTGGGATTGATAGCACCTTCAATTCTCTTCCGAACAAGTCCTTTAATATTTACCACGTATTCACTTCGACATGAATCTGCAGCATCAAATATTTCTTTTAAATCAGGATTAAAAACAACTTGCACTATTCCATGTAAATCACGAATATCTAAAAAAATTACCCCACCATGATCTCTTCGTTTGTGTACCCATCCAGATATCTCAATATTGCTACCTATGTCTGAACTGTTTATATCTCCGCAATAATGTGAACGCATTTTTATCTCTCTTGTTTAAGTTTTTTTATCTAAGTTTTTGCTAGTAGATTGATCAGTAGTTTTAGTTTGTTCTTTAGGCTTATTTGGTTTTTCATTCTTAGCATCTACTATATTCTTTTTAGAGCCAGTTTTAAAATCAGTCTCGTACCAGCCACCGCCTTTTAATCTAAAAGAAGGAGCTGAGACTAATTTATTTACTGATGTTTGGCTGCATTCAGGGCAAACTTCAATAGGAATATCTGAAATACGCTGAATAATTTCAAATTGGTGCTCACATTTGGAGCATTTATATTCATAAATAGGCATAAGTCTCTAAAAAAATATAGAATTATAAACTAAATGAAAATTCATATATAAAAAATGTATTGGTCTAAAATTTTTTTACCTACCTTGAAGGATATACCCCAAGATGCTGAGGTGATTAGTCACCAGCTAATGCTTAGATCTGGGATGATTCGAAAAGTTACATCAGGAATATACACTTGGCTACCGCTTGGTTTAAGGGTTTTAAGAAAGATTGAAAATATTGTACGAGAAGAAATGAATGATGCTGGTGCCCAAGAAGTGCTCATGCCAATGGTTCAACCAAAAGATCTATGGGAAGAAACCGAAAGGTGGAAAAAAATGGGTCCTGAGCTATTAAGAATTAAAGATAGGCATGAAAGGGAATTTTGTCTGGGCCCGACTCATGAAGAAGTGATCACAGATTTAATTAGAAATAATATTAAAAGCTATAAAGAGCTACCTCTCAATCTTTATCAAATCCAAACAAAATTTAGGGATGAGATAAGGCCAAGATATGGTGTTATGAGAGGAAGAGAATTCTTAATGAAAGATTCGTATAGCTTTGATATCAATCAAGATCAATTAAATGAATCATATCTTTTAATGAAAGAAACATATAAAAAAATTATAGATAGAATAGGCCTAAAGTTTAAAATTGTTAAAGCAGATTCAGGGGCAATTGGCGGTGATGCATCAGAAGAATTTCATGTCTTAGCTGAAAATGGAGAGGACACAATTGCTGTAAGTAATTCCTCTGATTTTGCAATTAATACTGAACTTTTACTCGGTGATGGCGAAGATTTAGAATCTCTTCAAGGAAAACCATCCCCAGATGGTGAGGGTATTATTGAAATTAAAAAAGGGATTGAAGTTGGTCACATTTTTCAACTCGGTAGAATTTACACTCAAGCAATGCGAGCTAATGTTCTTGATCAGGAAGGTAAAGCGACCGACCTATTTATGGGATGTTATGGCATTGGTGTATCGAGGCTAGTCGCTGCGGCAATAGAACAAAATAATGATGAAAAAGGAATTATTTGGCCAGAAGCCATAGCACCATTTGAAGTGAATATTGTTGCAATAGGATTTGAGAAAGATCAAAAAATAGCAAAAGCTGCCATAGACTTATACAACAAACTTTCATCTATGGGTTATGAGGTAATACTCGATGACAGAAAAGATGGCTATGGAACTAAAATGAAAGATGCTGAATTAATTGGAGTTCCAATTAACATTGTTGTTGGTAAGCAATACCTTGAAAATGAAGAAATAGAACTAAAACACAGAAATGGTCAGAGCTCTGCTGGAAGAGTGGAAAATATTAAAACCATCTTTGAACACTTCAAAGAAAGCTAATTAAATTCTCTCAATAATTGTTGCGTTAGCAGTGCCTCCACCCTCACAAATTGCTTGCAACCCATATTTACCATTGCTTCTTTCGAGTTCATGCAAAAGAGTTGTCATTAGTTTTGCACCAGTGGCCCCTAATGGATGTCCTAGAGCCATAGCGCCACCATTAACATTTAATTTTTCTAAATCAGCTTTTAATTCAATAGCCCAAGACAAAGGCACTGGAGCAAACGCTTCATTTACCTCATAAAGATCTATATCGTTCATATCTAATTTAGCAGCTTTTAAAACTTTATGTGAGGCAGGTATTGGGCCTCCTAACATCATAATAGGATCATCTCCCACAACGCTTATAGCTACAATCCTCGCTCTAGGGTCTGATTTTACTTTTTTAAGTCCTTCATCATTACAGATCATAATTGCTGCAGCACCATCAGTAATTTGACTTGCATTACCAGCGGTAATAACACCACCATCAGTTACTGGATTCAAACCAGAAAGAGCTTCAAAGCTTGCATCATATCTAATGCCCTCATCAAGAAGAACCATATGAGTTTTACCTTCCGCGTTTTTAGCCTGTACAGGCAGAATCTCTCTATCAAAATAATTGCCTTCGACTGCTGCTGCAGCTTTTTGATGGCTGCTTAAAGCAAATTTATCAAGATCCTCTCTAGATAAGTTCCATTTTTTTGCCATTAACTCTGCACCGGTAAATTGAGAGAAAAAAATACCAGGGTATCTTTCCTTCATACCCTCAGAATCAAACGGCAGACCATGACCTGCATCATAACCATCTTTAATACTTGCACCAATTGGTACCATAGACATTACCTCTACTCCCCCTCCAATAACCACATCTTGGGTACCAGACATTACTGCTTGAATTGCAAAATGGATCGCTTGCTGCGAGGAACCACATTGACGATCAACTGAAGTGCCAGGAACTGACTCTGGAAGGCTAGAGGAGAGAATTGCGTTTCTTGCAACATTACCAGATTGTGCACCTACTTGATCCACACATCCAAAAATCACGTCATCAATCAATTCAGGATCAATACCAGATTGATGAACCAGCTCATCAATAACTTTCGCCCCAAGATCAGCGGGATGCCATTGGCTTAAGCTTCCGTTTTTCTTTCCTCCAGCCGTTCTAACTGCTGAAACTATATATGCATGATTTGACATGATAATCTCCTATTTTAAGATCATCTTAATCAATTTCTGCACATCATAACAACCTAAAAGATTATTATTTCTTAGCGGTTTTATTGATGGATGGAATATAAGCTTTTCTAATTTCCTTTACTAAGCTATCTCTAATCTTAGTATTTTCTCTTAAAAATTTACTTGCATTTACTTTGCCCTGACCAATCTTTTCACCATTGTGGCTATACCAAGACCCTGATTTTTCAATTAATTCAAGTTTTTGACCAAGCTCTAAAATTTCTCCTTCAGTATTAATCCCTTCTCCATACATGATTTGAAACTCAGCTTGTTTGAATGGAGGTGACACTTTATTTTTAACAACCTTGACACGAGTTTCATTCCCGACAACCTCTTCACCTTCTTTAACAGCTCCAATACGCCTTATATCTAAACGAACAGATGAGTAGAATTTTAATGCATTACCTCCAGTTGTTGTCTCAGGGTTGCCGAACATAACACCGATCTTCATTCTAATTTGATTAATAAAAATAACCATTGCATTAGATCGTTGGATGTTACCCGTAATCTTTCTTAAAGCTTGTGACATTAATCTAGCTTGAAGACCCATGTGATGATCTCCCATATCCCCTTCAATCTCTGCCCTTGGAGTTAGAGCAGCTACAGAGTCAACAACAATTAGATCTACGCTACCAGATTTTACAAGCATATCGGTTACTTCTAGTGCTTGCTCACCAGTGTCCGGTTGAGAAAGTAATAGTTCATCTACATTAACGCCAAGTTTTTCAGCATAATTTGGATCCAGTGCATGTTCGGCATCTATAAAGGCAGCTGTGCCACCAGCTTTCTGACATTCAGCAATTGCTTGAAGGGTTAAAGTTGTTTTTCCGGATGATTCAGGGCCAAAAATCTCTACCACTCTTCCCTTTGGAAGACCGCCTATACCTAAAGCTATATCTAAACCCAGTGAACCAGTAGAAACTGATGGCATATCAACAATTTCCCTATCGCCCATTTTCATCACAGTCCCCTTACCAAATTGCTTCTCAATTTGAGATAAAGTTTCGTTTAGGTTTTTTTCTTTATCTGACATAATTAACTCCTTTACTGTATATTTATACAGTATATTATAAATTTACAAAAAGTAAATTAAATATTATCAAATTCATGCTGACTTGTTCATAAGTCATTGTTAGAATCATTTTTAAGTTAATATTTAATCAATATAAAATAATGGCATTCATAGTTACTGAGTCATGTATTAAGTGCAAGCATACCGATTGCGTAGAGGTCTGCCCTGTTGATTGTTTTTACGAGGGTCCTAATTTTCTTGTTATCCATCCCGAAGAATGTATTGACTGCGCGTTGTGCGAGCCAGAATGCCCTGTTGAAGCAATTTTCTCAGAAGATGAGCTACCTGATGATCAGATAGAATTTATTGAAATTAATGCTGAATTAAGCGAGATTTGGCCAAATATTACCGAAGAAAAAGATGAGTTACCAGAAGCCAAAGAATTTGCACAGATCAAGGAAAAAAAACACCTTCTTGAAAGGTAGAAAAATTTTAATTTTTAAAAAAGGAGTCAAGGTTTTGAACCCTGATTGGCTTGCCATCTTTTCTTAACTGAAACCGCAACATTGGATATGGTGCCTCCGAATTGCCAAGTTGAGCTATCATAGCTCCCTTCGCAACATTATCTCCTCGCTCAACAAATATTTTGTCGCAATGCGCATACAAACTTAAATAACCATCCGGATGGGAGATCATAACTAAATTTCCGTAACCTGGAATATCAGGTCCAGAAACTACTACATTTCCGCTTTGAATAGAGTAAATTGGAGCGCCTTTGGGTTCATTGAAAATCAACCAAGATTCATCTTTGGTAACTTTTTTTGAATTCTCACCTAAGGGATGATGCCAGTTAAGTTGAGGCACTGTTTTTGCACTTTTTTTGGCAGGCCCACCCGAGAGAGATAATTTTTGATTTGGATAAATGGTATAAGGTTTTTCTAAATTATTATTTTGAATCAATAGCTCTGCATCCAAATTAAATTTTATAGCAATAGACCAAATTGAATCTCCAGGCTGAACAGTATAAATATTGTCGTAAGAAGAGGGTAAGAAGTTTTTATAAGATTGATTCAAGGAATCTAAACTAGAACAACTAACAATGATTAAAATCAAACTAGTTAAGATGATTGTATTAAATTTGATCACAGTAAAAAGATGCCTGATGAAAGTATGAGTCCAGAAAAAACATACATTAAATTAAGCTCATGAGAAGAATAGATTGATAAAAGCAATTTAGGCAACATCAAAAGAGAGATAGAACAACCTATTGCAAATGGCATTAATAAATTGAAATCAAGTGTTGCGACAGCTTGAATGATAGGACCATAAACTCCTAATACCACCAGCATAGCACTGCCTGAAATACCTGGTATTAAAAAAAATGAAAAAGCGATCATTCCACACAGAAATATATAGAGCTTGGAAGTATTATCAAAGCTTATGCTTAGCTCTTGTAAACCAAATCCAATAACTAGCCCTAGAAACAAAAACATGATTAGCTTCCTATCATCAAAGAAATCTTTGAAAAATTTGATGATATATGCAGACAAAAAAATCATTAAAAAACCTAAGGAAGATAAAAATAATTCTTCATGATTCCTTAAAAGGTGATCAACCACTCTAGAACAAAGGATGACAGAGATCATCATGGAAAATATTAAAGGCAAAGAAATATTCAGTTGAAATATTTCTGAAAGAGATCGAATATTTAAGGTTAAATTTTTTAATTTTAACTGACTTAATATTTTCATTAAGTTTGGATAAATCTTAAAAATTACAGCAATGGTAGAACCGGAAATACCTGGAATCAGCTCTGCAACTCCCATGCAAAATCCAGCCAAGGAGTATTTAATTTGATTTTTCAAACTTAAATATCTCCATTAGAAACTCCTGGCAGCATCGGCACGAATGCAACCTCTTCATGAACTATTTCCTCATGCTCAGTCTCGCTTTTTTTAGTTATAACGTAGAGTTTTTGCTTTCCCTCAAGCCCGACAGGGATTACAAGCTTTCCTCCAATCTCCAATAACTCTAGCAACTCTTCTGGATATTGCCTGGGTGCTGCTGCACAAATTATTCCATCAAATTTTAAGTCTTCTTCCCAACCATTAAATCCATCTGCATGTTTTACAATAACATTTCGAATTTTTAACTCACTTAAATTTTCACGTGATTTTGAAACTAAAGGTTTTATTCTTTCAACTGCAAAGACATCATTTGCAAAATAAGATAATACCGCTGATTGATAACCGCAACCTGAGCCTATCTCAAGAACTTTATTAAGGACTTTCCCTCTTTTTGATGTATGAGAAATTAAATATTCTGTCATTCTTGCAACAATATATGGTTGAGAGATAGTTTGCTTGTAACCAATGGTCAATGCCCTATTCTCATATGCTCTACTCCATAGCGCTTGATCTAAAAAAATATGTCTCGGGACTTGGCTCAAAGCATCAAGAACTCGAAAATCAGTGATGCCCATATCAAGCAATTGCTGGATCATTTGATCTTTGACCCTTGTAAATGTGAAACCAGAACTACTCACAATTAAAAACCTCCCTATAAAGGTCCCAATGAACTAAATCAGCGCTTAAATTGTAATCAAGAATTGAAATAGAAATATAATTTTGTTCAATCGCCTGTATATCTGTTCCAAATTGGTTTGGCAATAGTGAGCCAGAGGGTCCAAAGCTATAAAACTTAGAGGAATCCTGAGATCTCATTAGATCAGGAATATCTGGCGCACCTCTTTGAGCTAAAGAGGTTAATTTAATTCCTTGTATTTGTGAGGGCAACAAATCAGGAAAATTAACATTCACCAGTAAGTTTTGATCTGAAGGAAGATTAGATGCCTGATTAGTGATCAATAATGCTTGTTCTGCAATAAATTTTAGATTTTGAGGTTTGTAAGCTACCACCGAAAAAGCAATGGGGACACAATCCAACCTTCGACCAGCAATCGCTGCGCCAACAGTGCCGGAATAAAAAATATCTTCTCCTAGATTTGCTCCTAAATTAATCCCTGAAACAATCATATCAATTGGATCCTGAATCACAGTCAACAAACCCAAGTAGGAACAATCTGCGGGAGTGCCAGATACCGAAAAAATATTTTCTGAGATTTCCTCAACTTTTATTTCTTTACGTAAACTAATTGCAGCGCTCATTCCGCTGCAATTATCTTTTGGTGCAATTAAAAAAACTTTGTGCTCTTCACTTAAAGCTTTATATAATTCAGTGATGCCAGATGCTTTATAGCCATCGTCATTAGTCAGCAGAATGTTCAATCTTTATACCTTCTTAAAGAAGCAATTGCATACACGGCTATCCCATTGCCTTTACCAATTTCTCCCATCTTTTCTGTGGTAGTTGCTTTCACTCCAATAAAATTTTCTTCTATCCGCAGGATACCGGATAGAGATTTTTTTATTTGATTTACATAAGGTCCAATTTTTGGTTTTTCGCACACAACAACAAAGTCAATGTTATGTGGCCATAGGCCATCTTGCTTTAATAAATCTAAAGATTTTTCGATAATTATGACACTGCTCAAATTTTTATTTTTGGCATCGCTGTCAGGAAAATAGTGACCAATGTCTCTTAGACCTGCAGCTCCTAAAAGAGCATCTGAAATAGCATGTAAAATAATATCTCCATCAGAGTGCGCTACAATAGAAAACTCACAATCTATAAAAACATTGCCTAAAGTAAAACCACTACCTGGTTGAAATCGATGAAAGTCTATACCTCGTCCAATTCTTAGGTCTCTTCCCGCATAATTGAGTATGTCATCATTGAATGTAATTTTAATATTTGACTTATCTCCTGGCGCTGCCAAAAGTTTATAGCCTGCACGCTCCATCAATTGAGACTCATCACTGATGTCAAGATCCTCTTTCTTAAGTTGCTGAAATGCAGATTTTAAAGGCTCATGATAAAAAATTTGAGGAGTTTGTACATTCAAAAATTGTTCACGATCAACTGGAATAAGATTTCCCTTATCTTTCATGCGCAAAGAATCAGTTACAGAGATTACAGGAAAAACTCCTTGAATAGATTTATCATTAGTAAGCTGAGACAAAAGGTCATCAAAATGACTCTCTTTTAACCATGGTCTCGCAGCATCATGAATTACAATGATTTCTATACTTTGATCAACTTCTGCTAAAGCATTTAGCACTGACTGACTTCTTGTAATGCCTCCTTCTACAATTTTTACCCTTGAGTCGTTGTAAAAAGATTGTGATTTAATGTGATTATCATTTGCATTTATTGCAACTATAACCTCTCTTATTTTGAGGCTTCTTAAAAATAAATTTACAGATTTTTCGATGACCGTTTCATCTCCTAGGTTCAGAAATTGTTTGGGGATAGACCCTCCAAAACGGCTACTGTTGCCAGCGGCAGGAATAATAACTGATATATTATTTTCGAGACTCATTGGGCTTAACTTCCTTGAACAGCAGGAAATCTTCATCCTTATATTTCAAGTTTAATTCTTCTCTAGCAAACTTTTCTGCATAAGCATCATTTTTTTGTTTGCTTAAGATATCTGACTCTAAAATATCATTTTCTTTTGCAAGGGTATTATTTTTCTCTAATAGTTGCTCATTCTCATTTTGAAGGGCTAGAAAACTTTTTCGACTATCAACACCAAAAAAAAGGCTGTATAAAGCAATAATAATTAGGCAAAGAGTAATTAAGTTTAAAAATTTAACCAATGACATTTTTAGCAAAAGTTAGATCAGGTTGCTCAGCTTCAATCCATAATAATCTGTTATATTTTGCTACTCTGTCAGATCTGCAAGGTGCTCCAGTTTTGATTTGGCCGGTTCCTAAGCCAACACAAAGATCCGCAATAGTGCTATCTTCTGTTTCTCCTGACCGATGAGAAATAATGGATTTAAATCCATTTTTATTGCCCAAATGAATAGTTTTCATGGTTTCTGTAATTGTTCCAATTTGATTAAATTTAATTAAAATTGAGTTTGCTAAAGAGTCATCAATGCCTCTTTGAAGCTCAGCTACGTTAGTTACAAATAAATCATCTCCCACCAATTGACACTTATCTCCCAAAACCTTTGTAAGATTCTTCCAACCCTCAAAATCACTCTCATCCATGCCATCTTCAATAGAGAGAATAGGATATTTATTAGTGAGTTCAGAAAGATAGTGCGTGAATTCACTTGAATTTAGTTTTTTAGATTCTCCATGCAAATTATAAATACCATTTTTATAAAATTCTGAAGCTGCGCAGTCCAAAGCAATCCCCACATCTTTGCCCTCTCTAAGATTATTATTACGAATAGCTTGAATGATGAGATCTATTGCTTCCTGATTGGATTGAAGATTAGGAGCAAAACCACCCTCATCACCAACGCTTGTGCTCAAGCCTTTTGCATTTAAAATACGTTTCAGATCAGAGTATATCTCGGCTGCCCACTGCATGGCTTGAGAGAAATTATTTGCTCCAATAGGCATAATCATAAACTCTTGAATATCAATATTATTATCAGCATGTTCACCACCATTGATAATATTTAACATTGGAATAGGCATTTGCATCTTTGGCTTTTCACCGTTTATATGATCAAAAACTTGATTAATGTATTTGTAAAATGGAATACCTAACGTTTTTGAGCCGGCATCTAAAACAGCCAATGAAACGCCTAAAATAGCATTTGCACCCAGCTTTGATTTAGATGAAGTTCCATCTAAAGCTAACATTCTTTCATCAATATCTTGTTGATTTGTTACATCCAGACCTATTAGGGCAGGAGCAATGACTTCATGAATGTTCGCTACAGCTTTATTTACTCCTTTTCCACTATAGGCTTCTTGGCTATCTCTAAGCTCTAAAGCCTCTCTTGAACCTGTGGATGCTCCACTAGGGACCATTGAAGTTGCACAAATACCGTTGTCTAGGGTGATCTTGCATGAAACTGTAGGGGTCCCTCTAGAGTCTATGATTTGAATGGCTTGAATCGAGTGAATGGATGACATTAAATATTTCTTTCTTGATTTTTTATAAAATCATCTAATTCTGATAACGTAGATAAAACAGCTGGGATCTCACCTGTGGAAATTGCGCAGGGACCATCACATTTTGCTAAATCAGGATCAGGATGAGCCTCTATGAATAAACCTGCTATGCCTTGACTAAGTCCAGCCTTGGCCAGAGGAAGCAAATATTCCCTTCTGCCCCCAGCAGCATTGCCTAAACCTCCAGGAAGCTGCAAGGAATGGGTTGCATCAAAGATAACAGGTACGTCTAAATTTTTCATGATTTGAAAATTAAGCATATCAACTACTAAATTGTTGTACCCAAAAGAATTGCCTCTTTCACAAAGAGTGACATTTTCATTCCCAGCTTGATGACATTTCTCAATCACATTTTGCATTTCTGGGGCTGATAGGAATTGAGGTTTTTTGAACTGAATTATTTTTTTTGTTTTCGCTGCAGCAATTACTAGGTCAGTTTGCCTGCACAAAAATGCTGGTATTTGAATTAGATCGCAAACATTTGAAACGGGATCTGCTTGAGATGGCTCATGAATATCAGTGATTACAGGTACATTAAACTCTGATTTAACTCTTTCAAGTATTTTCAAACCTTCATCAAGCCCTGGGCCTCTAAATGAAGAAATAGAGCTTCGATTGGCTTTATCAAAAGACCCCTTAAAAATCCAATTAATATTTAATTTTTCTGTTGTTTGAGCAAATTTTTCTGCAACGGTCATCACTATTGATTCAGATTCCAAAACATTGACCCCACCCATTAGCGTCATGGGTTCTTGATTTCCAATCTTAAAGTTTTCTAGTTTCAGAGTTTTCATCTTTTTATCTTAATGGCTTTTGCAATAAAATCATTAAAAATTGGGTGGCCATCTCTGGGGTTAGAGGTAAATTCCGGATGAAATTGACAACCTATAAACCACGGGTGTTTTTTAATTTCAATCATCTCAGCTAAATTACCATCCAATGATGTACCAACAATATCCATCCCCCCAGCAATTAAATCCTTCTTATAATCTGGATTAACTTCATATCTGTGGCGATGCCTTTCTGTGATAGTTATTTTTTTATAGAGTTTATATGACAAAGAAGATTTTTTAATCAAGCATTTCTGGCCGCCTAAACGCATGGTTCCACCTAGATTTGAGCTTTCACTTCTATGTTCAATTTTACCAGACGCATCTTTCCACTCTGTCACCAAACCAATAACGGGATGATTGGTCTTGATATTAAATTCAGTACTATTAGCATTTTTTAATTTCAATACATTTCTGGAGAATTCGATGATAGCAATTTGCATTCCGAGACAGATTCCAAAATAAGGCAACTTGTTTTCTCTAGCAAATTGGCATGCATAAATCATTCCTTCAATGCCTCTGCTGCCAAAGCCCCCAGGCACAAGCACGCCTTGATAAGGTCTCAACATTTTTGAAACATTTGTCTTAGTTATGTTTGTAGCATCTATCATTTGTATGTCGACTTTTGCAAGATTTACAATTCCAGCATGATCAAGAGCTTCATTTAATGATTTATAAGAATCTTTTAAATCTACATATTTGCCCACAACTGCAATCGAAACTTTTTTCTTAGGATTAAGTTTTGCGTCTACCACCCGCTTCCAATCATTTAATCTTGGAGATTTGACTTTCAATAAATTTAATTTTTTAAGAAGAATCTTATCTACCCCTTGTGCATATAAAAGCAAAGGAATGGAATATACAGTTTCAGCATCATGCATGGAGATAACACTCTTGGGATCAACTGAACAAAATAAAGCTATTTTTTTCTTTTCATCATTTGGTAACTCTTTTTCTAATCTGCATATCAAGCAATCTGGCTGAAGCCCCAAAGATCGAAGTTCTTTAACAGAATGTTGTGTAGGCTTGGTTTTGAGTTCCTCAGACACTTTAATATATGGTACCAAGGTAAGATGAGCCAAGGCGGTAGTGGTTGATGGAAGTTCAAGCATCATTTGCCTAATTGCTTCGATAAATGGCTGGCTCTCAATATCGCCAACCGTTCCTCCTATTTCGACAATTGCTATATCAGCTCCTTTGGCACCCTCTTTAATCCTTCTTTTAATTTCATCTGTAATATGAGGGATAACCTGAACAGTGCCCCCTAAATAATCACCACGTCTTTCGTTTTGAATAACTTTTTCGTAAACCTTGCCTGCAGTAAAATTATTTTTCTTGCTAGCTTGAAAACGAACAAACCTTTCATAGTGACCTAGGTCCAGATCAGTCTCTGTTCCGTCATCGGTTACAAAAACTTCCCCGTGCTGAAAAGGACTCATGGTTCCAGGATCAACATTGATGTATGGATCGAGTTTATTTAAAGAAACTTTTAAACCCCTTGCTTCAAAGAGAGCACCAATAGACGCTGCTGCAATGCCTTTGCCGAGTGAAGAGACCACACCACCGGTGATAAAAATGTACTTTGTTTGAGCCATCAGTTTTTAGGTTATGATGGGAATACAGAATATCAGATTCTATAGCTAATAAAAACTAAGTTAAGCAGATTCTTCAAATAAGGGTCTTGATAAGTCAGCCCAATCTATGTCAGCATCACTTTTAGCTGTGGCGTATTCTAAAATACCTAGATCTTCAAATTTGTTTTTAACAGAATCTCGAAGGAGCCCTATTCTTCTTAGGTTTGGCATGACTCTTTGAAATAGCAATTTTTGAAAAAGCTTTGTAATGTCTGAGCTTAATTGAAATTGCCTTGCATCTTCAGCATTCCAGCCAAAATGCTCAAAAACTTCCATCGAAACAAGCCTTTCTCTGCTTAACCAACATGCCTCATAGGCGAATTGAGCGCGGTCCTCTTTTTCGTCTTCTGTTAAGGTGTCAACAAATTCCTCTAAATAATTAATTCCAAAAGTAACATGTCTAGCTTCATCTCGAATAATCAAGCCAAGCATATCTCGCAATACTGGGTCCTTTGCTAGATCTCTTGAGGTTTGAAATGCTGCCAATGCAAGACCTTCAATTATAATCTGCATACCAATAAACTTAAGATCCCATCTTGGATCAGTAAGAATTTTATCTAGAATTGATTTCAAGGCATTCCCAATTGGATACATAAGCTTTGTTCTTGTTTGGATATATTTATTAAAAGCTTCTACATGCCTTGCCTCATCAAATGTCTGAGATGCAGCATACAGTTTTGCATTATAGGTTGGAGCGCATGATGTCAGTTGAGAAGCAACCAGAAGAGCTCCTTGCTCACCATGAAGGAATTGGCTTAGACTCCAAGCATTTCGATGATTTAAAAATTCAACTTTTTTCTCATCAGATAATTTTTGATATGGAGCATAATCATCCCAAAAAATTGGAGACGGTTCGGTTAATGGTTCAAAGGATCTTGACCAATCAACATCAACTTCAACATTCCAATTTAGCTCCTTGCCTAATTCATAAAGTTTTTTGATTCGATTATCCTGGACACTATAATCCCAGTTATAAGCTCCAGATAAAGGGGTTTGGAAAATTTCTGCAATATCATCTGCAACACCCTCTGTCATGTATGGAGGAAGATCTTCTTCCAGTTGAATATCTCTGGGGTTATTTTTTACATAATCAATTTTCATACATTTAAATAATGTCTCTTTACTCTTTGGTTCATTTTGGTCATAAGCTCATAAGAAAGCAAACCATTTTTTTTTGTATTTTCTAAAATTGACAAATCAGGTGACCATAATTCACACCAATCTCCAATTTTACAATCAGGGATTTCTGTAATATCAATTGAAACCAGATCCATGCTAACTCTGCCAATAATTTGAGACTTATGGCTATTAACTATTACAGAGGTCCCATCTATAGCTGTTTGAGGAAATCCATCAGCATACCCACAGTAAACAACAGCAATCTTTGTAGGTTTATTGGTTTTTACCCTTCCGCCATATCCAATCCTTTCATTTTTTCCTAATGATTGAATAGAAATAATTTGACTTCTAAATGTCATGGCAGTTTTTAAACCAGGAAAATTGATCCCTCCATACATTGCAATGCCCGGCCTAACCCAATCATAGGCTTGATCTGCAAAGTTAAAAACTCCTGCAGAATTCAATATGCTGCGCTTCATATTTTTGGAAACTTTGTTCCAAGCATGATCAAAATTTTTAAATTGCATTACATTTAATTCATCCTTAGGATTATCAGCGCAAGCTAAATGGGTCATCAAAACATTTGAATCTTTAAAAAGTAATTGGAACTGATCAAGATCATCTAATCTGATACCAAGTCTATTCATTCCAGTATTTACTTTAATCCAATGTACCAATTTATCTTTGTATTGCTTTGCCAAAGGTAATTGAGAGACTGAATGAATAACTGCCCAAATATTATTTTTGTTTAAGGTTTCATAAGCTTCCGAGGAATATACCCCTTGCATAGCTAGAATAGGTTTTAATGAGCTTTCTCTAATCTTTAAAGCCTCTTCAAGTCTAACCACACCATATCCATCTATAGCTTTATCTAATGCTTGAGAAGTCTTTTCAAGGTCATGTCCATAGGCATTACTTTTTATAATGCCCATGATTTTGCAATTTGAAGGTAAGTTGTCTCTTATTATTTTGATGTTATCTCTTACAAGCTCAAAGTCGATTATGAGCTCAGAATTTGGTTCAATCATTATATTGAGTCGTAATAACTATCGACTGCAAAATCTTCAAACCTAGTAAACTCTTTAAGGAAGGTAAGATTTATTTTACCAATAGGCCCATTTCTTTGTTTGCCTATGATGATTTCAGCTTTGTTGCCCTCTTCAGAATCTTCGTTATAAACCTCGTCTCGGTAGATAAATAAAATTACATCTGCATCTTGTTCAATTGCACCCGAATCCCTTAAATCAGCCATAATTGGTCTTTTATTGGGTCTTTGCTCCACAGCACGATTTAATTGAGATAATGCAATAACAGGAACATTTAATTCCTTTGCAAGCATTTTTAATGATCGAGAAATTTCAGAAATTTGATTAACCCTGTTCTCTTGGGAAGCAGGCAATTGCATTAATTGAAGATAATCAACAACTATCAAAGATAATCCTTTGGGTTCTTGACGTGCAATTCGTCTGGCTCTTGCTCTTAGCTCCATGGGTGAAAGCATTGAGCTATCGTCTATGTACAGAGGCAAATCTTTTAATTTAGACGATGATTCCATAAATTTTTTGAGATCAGTTTGATTCATAGAGGCTGATCTAACTTTTTGTTGATCAATTTTAGCGTTGCTAGCCAATAATCTTGTGGTTAATGATTCAGCTGGCATCTCAAGACTAAAGACTAAAACGCCTCCAGGTATTTCTTTATTTAGAATAAAGTTTTCAACAACATTCATCGCTAAAGCAGTTTTACCCATGCTCGGTCTGGCAGCAACTATTATCAGGTCTCCTTTTTGCAGTCCCTGCAACTTGCCATCAAGATCCTTATAACCTGTCGATGCTCCAAGTAAGGAGGAGCCATTTTTTGCAATTTCATTCATTCTCTCAATTGATTGAGGAATAAGCTCATCTAACTTTTGAATGCTGGTTGATGTTCTACTGGCCTCATCATTTAATGAAAAGATTTTAGTTTCAGCCTCATCAAGTAATTCAGCAGCATCTTTGCCTTGGGGATTAATAATGAGTTCTGAAATCTCTGAATTAATCTTCAGCAACCTTCTTGAAATGGATTTTTGCCTAATCATTCCGGCATACGCTTCTAAATTTGCAGCAGATGGACTGGTGGAGGCTAGATCAATTAAGTAATTCTTTCCTCCTACTCTGGTTAAAAGGTTTTTGCTATCTAATCGATCTGAAACAGTTAAAGGGTCAAGAGGTTTGTTTGAGTTAACAAGTTCGCCCATAGATTGAAAGATATTTTGATGATCTTGGCCCTCAAAATCAGTGAATTCAATGATTTCGCTGACAGCATCATACCTTTCAGTTTCAAGCATTAAACCACCCAATATAGCCCTTTCAAGCTCCCTGACTTGCTCTGTATTTTCTATAGATTTAATAGACATATATATGATTCTTACATCATACAATCAAGATAACAACTACTCAGCCTGAACGGAAACCTCAACAACACAAGAAACTTCGGGATGAAATAATAAAGTAATTGAATAATCTCCAAGTTCTTTTAAAGGCCCATCGGGTAACTGAATAACACTTTTATCAATTGCATGATCAATCGCGCTAAATGCTTCTGAAATCTCTCTCGTACCAACTGAACCATACAATGCGCCCTCTTCAGTCACTTGAACTTTGATCTCAACCCTAGCCCCTGATACTGTATCAGCCTTGCCCTGTGCATTTGCTATTTCGTCAGCAGAGGCTGCGGCTAGTTCTGATTTCTTACTCTCCACATACTTAAGGTTTTCTTCAGAAGCGAACATTGCCTTCTTTTTTGGAATAAGAAAATTCCTAGCATATCCTGAGCTCACCTCAACAACATCTCCAATTTCACCTAATTTTTGGATTTTATCTAAAAGTATAATTTTCATGATTTATCTATGTGAATCTGTGTATGGTAACAAAGCTAAAAAGCGAGCAATCTTGATGGCTTTAGTTAATTTTCTCTGCTCTGATGCGCTTATGTTAGACACTCTCGCAGGTATAATTTTTCCCGTCTCAGTAATATATTTTTTGAGGAGATCAACATTCTTATAATTAAAATTTTTGTTGTTAGATTCAGTCATTATTCATCACCCTTTGGTTCTTCTGTTGCGGCAGTCTCGTCGGTATTATTTTTAACAGCCGGTGTAACTTTTGGCTTCTCTTGTTTTGGATCTTCTGTAGGAGATTTTTTTGCCTCCCTTGATTCAACAAGTAACAAAGAATCCTCTAAAGATGGGTAATCAACCTTCAATAAAAGATGTCTAATTACAGAAGTGTCATATTTTAATTTGGATTCAAGCTCAAGAGCTGATTCAGATGGGCCTTCAATCTGCAAAATAGCATAGTGACCTTTATTGTGATTAAGAATGCTGTAAGCTAGCTGTCTGCGACCAATATTCTCAAGTTTATTAATTTTAAAATTAATATCGGTCAAGGTCTTTTCAAACTTAGTTTGAAAATCGTCAAATTTAGTAGATAAATCTGGATTAAGTATCAGTGTTAATTCGTAATTATTCATTTTTTTCCTTATGAGTTAGAAGATTTTTTGAACATCAAAAAACCAAGGAGCAGGAATTCTAAGCCAAATACATCTAGCAATCAATAATTATTTTTTAAGAAACCGAAGGCTTTATCAAAAAAACTTTTATTACTTTCTAAAGTATAGCCCTGCTTGATTTGATCAAAGCCAAAACCTACTAAACCTAAAGCAGTAGCGTATATTGGATTTTTTAAAACTGATTCCATTCCATTAAATTTTTCTGGAATACCCAATCTTACACTTGTTTGAAAAATAGACTCAGCCAAAGCAACAGCTCCTTCCATTTTTGAGGTACCCCCTGTCAAAACAATGCCTGCAGGAATTTTATTTTCAAAACCATTGCGTTTAATTTCTGCTTTCACTAATTCAAAAAGTTCGACATATCTCGGTTCGATGATTTCAGCCAATGATCTCCTTGATAAATCTTCAGGCGGCCTTCCTCCAACTCTCATTACTTCCAAAGTTTCTCCATCTTGAGTAAGTTCTGCTGCTGCGCAACCATGCTTTTGCTTGATGTCTTCTGCTTGAGCTGTGGGGGTTCTTAATGCAACTGCTATATCGCTAGTCACTTGATCACCCGCAATTGGAATAACTCCTGTAAATGATATTGAACCAGAATTAAATACTGCAATATCAGTGGTTCCACCGCCGATATCTACCAAACAGACTCCTAGCTCTTTTTCGTCCTCTGATAACACAGAATATGAGCTTGCGAGCTGCTCCAAAACAAAACCATCTACACCAACTCCACATCTTTTAACGCATTTTTCTATATTCTGAATAGCATTATTTGCACAAGTAACTAAATGAACGTGAGATTCTAACCTAACACCAGACATGCCAAGAGGCTCTCTAATGGAGTCTTGATTGTCAATAACATATTCTTGAGGAAGAACATGTAGCACCCGTTGATCTGATGGAATTGCAACTGCTTGTGCAGCCTCAATAACTCTATCTATGTCACCAGCATCAACTTCTTTATCTTTAATGCCTACAATTCCATGAGAATTTAAACTGCGAATATGATTGCCTGCAATCCCAACATACACATTCTTAATTTTTCCCTCAAATGATGCTTGAGCCTGATCAATAGATTTTTGAATTGCATCTGTAGTTGCATCTATGTTTACAACAACCCCTTTTTTAAGACCGCTAGATGGATAAGATCCCATTGCCACTACTTCTAGTGATTGCTGATCAACATACTTACCAATAATGCATACAACCTTTGAGGTTCCAATATCTAATCCAACAACATAGTCTGAGTCTTTTGT
>Ga0255752_10001162_pt1 | contig 31102 bp, 23 predicted proteins | sample 011ome_25_FD_179952 | JGI IMG/M metagenome (GOLD analysis project Ga0255752, IMG submission 179952) | Coastal salt marsh microbial communities from the Groves Creek Marsh, Skidaway Island, Georgia - 011512CT metaG (version 2) | ecosystem: Environmental > Aquatic > Marine > Intertidal zone >... | reverse complement strand
CCGAATGCGGACGCTGCACGAGTGAATGTCCTGCCAACCTAACCGGGAAAAAATTAAGTCCTCGTAAAATTATGATGGATACCCGTGACCGTATAGACGAGATCGGTAAAAACATTGAAGCCAACGGTGAATTCAAGGAGGACGGAAAAACACTCCTTGGCGATTATATCACACAAGAAGAACTTTGGGCATGCACCTCATGTAATGCCTGTGTTCAAGCTTGTCCAGTGGATATAGATCCTTTGAATATCATAATGCAACTCCGTAACTTCGCCACGATGGAAGAGAGCAGTGCACCAGCCGAGCTCAATGCCATGATGACGAACGTCGAGAACAATGGAGCGCCATGGCCATTTTCACAAATGGACAGAGCCAATTGGATCAACGAATAGCACCAAAAACAACCCAAATACAAACAGTAATTCTTTAAACGCGTTAAAACACACACATGGAAAAAAGCGCAAATGCCCACATCGACAACCTATTACGCGAAGCATCTGAAGACGGCCAGCTGATCAGCCCAATGCTGCCTGAAGAAATCAAGAATTACCTTATCGACATTGATGGCACCATCTGTGACGATATACCAAACGAGGAACCGGAGCGCATGGCTACTGCGAAGTTGTACCCAGATGCGTTGGATACCTTGAACAAGTGGTACGATGAAGGTCACGTAATTACCTTCTTTACCTCTCGTACAGAAGACCACCGTGAAGTCACTGAAAAGTGGCTGAAAGAAAACGGCTTCAAATGGCACGGTCTACTAATGGGTAAACCGCGCGGTGGAAACTACCACTGGGTAGACAACCACATTGTACGTGCTACTCGTTACACCGGTAAATTTACCGACCTAATAGACAAGGAAACTACCATCCAAGTCTTCGAAGACTAAACACTGTACCTAACTCTATCGCATCAAATTATGACCACCTTCTCAGTACCTACACTCGCACAGATGAATGCCGCTGGCCAAGCGCCGGAAGTACTGTTTTGGGTAGGCTGTGCCGGTAGTTTTGATGATAGAGCGAAAAAGATTACCAAGGCTATGGCGAAAATCTTACACCACTGTGGTGTAAGCTTCGCCGTTCTTGGTACGGAAGAAGGCTGTACAGGCGATCCGGCAAAACGTGCTGGGAATGAATTCCTGTTCCAAATGCAAGCCATGATGAACATCGAAGTTCTCAACGGCTATGGAGTGAAACACATTGTTACTACCTGCCCTCACTGCTTCAACACATTAAAAAACGAATACCCTGAACTCGGTGGCGAGTACAAGGTGGAACACCACAGTCAATTTCTTAACGGACTGCTCAAAGAAGGCCGGTTGAAAGTTGAGGGTGGTCAATTCCGTGGTAAGAAGATTACCTTTCACGATCCTTGTTACCTCGGTCGAGCAAATGATGAGTACGAAGCTCCGCGTGCTTTATTAGAAAAGCTCGACGTGGAACTAAAAGAGATGCGCCGTTGCAAGCAAAACGGCCTTTGCTGTGGTGCTGGGGGTGCACAGATGTTTAAGGAAGCGGAAAAGGGTGATGCAGAGATCAATCACGTTCGCGCCGATGAAGCACTCGAAACCAAGGCAGAAATAGTTGTCGCTGGTTGTCCTTTCTGCAATACGATGCTTACCGACGGTGTGAAGAACCGTGAAAAAGAGGAAGAGGTCCAAGTACTAGACCTTGCTGAAATGATTGCCCTAGCAGAAGATCTTTAATTATGGGAATGCAAACTATGAATCCAGAATCACGCATGTGGTTCTATGGTCTAAAAACACCCATGAGTGCCGCTCAAACTGAGGAACTCAGCGGAATCATGGATGAATTCGTAGGTGGCTGGAAGGCCCATGGCGCGCAGCTAGCAGCAGCGTACCGGATCATTGCCGATCAGTTTCTAATCATAGCCGTCGATGAATCCCAGCAACAAGCCACGGGATGTAGTATCGACAAAAGCGTTCACTTGCTTCAAGAGTTTGGCGCCAAGCACCACCTAGACTTTTTCAATCGCATGCTCGTGCACGTGATGGAAAATGGTGCGTTTGCCTCCTACTCTACCTCAGAACTGAAAAAGGCCATTGCCGAAGGTAAAATTGGACCCAAGACCCAAATCATGAATACCACCGCGGCTACTTTACACGAAAGCGGGATGGGCACATTAGACCTCGCGGACAGCTGGGCTGCGAAATACCTTTAGAATATCGCGCTTGCGATCTCGTAGATATTCTTGCTTTTACCCATGCTGTAGTAATGCAGCACAGGTACTCCTGCATCCTTGAGCTCCTTGCTCTGTTGGATACACCATTCGATACCCACCTGGCGAACCTCTGCATTGTCTTTACACTTCAATACTTCAATAGCAAGGGTATCCGGTATATCCACATGGAAAATCTGCGGTAGAATACTCAATTGACGCTTGGTGACTAATGGTTTCAAGCCTGGAACAATAGGTACAGTTATACCTGCCTCACGACATTTATCGACAAACGCAAAGAACTTGCTGTTGTCGAAGAACAGCTGGGTCACAATGTAATCTGCACCAGCATCGACTTTCGCTTTAAGGTATTCGATATCAATATTCAACGAAGGAGCTTCAAAGTGCTTCTCAGGATAGCCCGCTACACCGATACAGAAATCTGTTGCCATAGTATTCTGAAGGTCCTCGTCTAGGTACCTTCCCTGATTTAAATCATTGATCTGCTTCACTAAATCAATCGCAAAATTATTGCCGTCCGGTTTCGGAGTGAAGTAGCTCTCTCCTTTTGCTTGATCACCACGAAGGGCCACAACGTTCTCGATCCCAAGGAAGTTGAGATCAATAAGCACGTTCTCTGTGTCCTCCTTAGTAAACCCACCACAGAGTACATGAGGAACAGCCTCTGTTTGGTAACGGTGCATTAATGAAGCACATATCCCTACAGTACCTGGACGCTTACGCACCACTTTTTCTTGCAATAGACCGTTTGGAAGACGCTTATATACCGTTTCCTCTCTATGGTAGGTCACGTCAATAAATGGGGGCTTGAATTCCATCAACGGATCAATGTTGTCGAAAATCTCCTGAGCCTTCTGACCTTTAAGTGGCGGTAAGATTTCAAAGGTGAATTCACACCCCTTGGCGTTAGCTAGTATATCTGTAATCTTCATATCAATAATTTAAGTTTGGAGCCAACCATTTCTCTGCAAGCTCCATAGAGATGCCACGCATTTGAGCATACGCTTCTACTTGATCCTTAGCCAATTTTCCCACGGCGAAATATTTGCTTTCCGGATGAGCGAAGTAATACCCGCTCACACTAGCCGCGGGGTACATTGCGAGGCTTTCAGTCAATGACATTCCTATGCCCTCAGCCTGCAACAGCTCAAAAATGGTCTCTTTGTCCAAGTGGTCTGGACATGCTGGGTATCCCGGTGCAGGACGAATCCCGCTGTACTTTTCTGCAATTAGATCGTCATTCGTCAGTTGCTCATCTGGTGCGTACCCCCAGAGCTCACGACGCATGCGAAGGTGAAGGTATTCTGCCAATGCTTCGGCTAATCGGTCTGCCAATGCCTTTAACATCAATGCGTTGTAATCGTCCATAGCATCCTCAAAGCGCTTCAACGAACCTTCCATATCCAAGCCTGCCGTCACTGCGAAACATCCTACATAATCTTGCACACTTCCTTCTGGAGCGACAAAATCTGCAAGACTTTGGAACTTAGACTTCTCTCCTGTCTGTCGCAGGGCATAGAAACTACCTAATTCCCCATTTTCGCCAAGCTTAATTTCTTCACCAGCACTGTTGGCCGGGAAAATACCGTACGCTGCCTTGAGCGTGAGCCATCCGCCCTTCTTGATGTCGCGAAGCATGGCCTGCGCATCTTTGAGGAGCTTCTTGGCTTCTTCACCCACCACTTTATCCTCGAGAATTCTCGGGTACTTACCAAAGAGCTGCCAGGTCTGGAAGAACGGCGTCCAGTCGATGTATGGAATGACATCAGCTACAGCAATATCGTGCACCTGTCTGCTGCCAATGAATTTTGGCGTAGGAACAGTCGTTTTATCAAAGACCAATTTTGGTTTGTTCTGCTGCGCAAATTCGAAAGGCACCAAAGCTTTGCGCTCGCGTTGCTTCGCATACCCTTCTCTTACTTTTTCAAGCGAGGCTTTCTCTTGCAACACATACGTTGGCCCTTCGCTGGAAAGTAGCTTAGAGCTCACGCCTACTGCACGGCTGGCATCACTGACGTGCATTACCGCACCGCTATACTCTGGATCAATCTTCACCGCAGTATGCGCTCTCGAAGTAGTCGCACCACCGATGAGCAATGGAATGTGCATATTCATGCGCTCCATTTCCTTGGCGATATGAATCATTTCATCCAAGGACGGTGTGATTAGTCCACTAAGCCCTAATATGTCTACTTGATGCTCCTGAGCAGCTTGTAGAATCTTCTCTGGCGGCACCATCACCCCTAGGTCAATGATTTCAAAATTGTTACATGCAAGCACAACACCCACAATATTTTTTCCGATATCGTGCACATCACCCTTTACCGTAGCAAGTAGGACTTTACCAGCGCTCGAGCTGCCACCCTCCGCCTTCTCGGCTTCTAGGTAAGGCAGTAGATAGGCAACTGCCTTTTTCATCACGCGGGCACTCTTCACGACCTGGGGCAAGAACATTTTCCCTTCCCCAAAAAGATCACCTACGACATTCATTCCGTCCATTAGAGGACCCTCAATAACTTCTAGTGGTCGTGCGAACTGCTGGCGCGCCTCCTCGACATCTTCGTCAATGAATTCGGTAATCCCCTTGATGAGGGCATGCCCTAAACGCTTTGCAACGGGCTCATTACGCCACTCAAGGACCTTCGCCTCGTCTTTAACGGTGCCTTCCACGGTCTGTGCAAATTCGAGCAATCGTTCCGTAGCATCGTCTCTACGGTCGAGAAGCACATCCTCGATGTAGGTCATTAATTCTTTATCTACTTCCTCATAAACCTCAAGCATCGTTGGGTTCACAATCCCCATACTCATTCCGTTCTGAATAGCGTGGTATAAGAAAGAAGCATGCATAGCCTCTCTAACAGTATTATTTCCGCGGAAGCTGAAGCTTACGTTACTTACCCCACCACTTACTTTGGCGTACGGAAGGTTTTCACGGATCCATTTGGTCGCACGGAAAAAGTCCAATGCGTTTAAGCGGTGCTCCTCCATACCCGTAGCTACAGGGAAAATATTCGGATCGAAAATGATGTCTTCTGGTGGGAAACCTACTTTCTCGGTGAGTACCTTGTAAGAACGCTCACAGATTTCAATGCGACGCTCGTAGTTATCTGCCTGGCCATCCTCATCAAATGCCATGACAATGACTGCCGCACCGAAGCGCTTGATGGTGGTGGCTTGATGGATGAATTCTTCTTCACCGCCCTTTAAGGAAATGGAATTAACCACACATTTTCCTTGGACACACTTCAATCCTGCCTCGATGATCTCCCATTTGGAAGAGTCAATCATGATAGGAATGCGTGCGATATCCGGTTCTGCAGCAATAAGGTTTAAGAAGGTCGTCATGGCTTCTACCCCATCAATCATCCCTTCATCCATATTCACGTCCAAGATTTGAGCGCCCCCCTCGACTTGGTCGCGTGCAATATCCAAGGCTTCGTCAAACTGACGCTCCTTGATCAAGCGCAAAAACTTACGCGAACCCGTAACGTTCGTACGCTCACCAACGTTTACAAAGTTGGTCTCCTCAGTAATTACGAGTGGTTCTAACCCACTGAGTTGCATAGGACGCGCTGGAAGGTTAGTGCTCATAGGTTCTTGGGCTGTAATTTTTAGATAAGTCAGCAATTGCTTTAATGTGTGCCGGTGAAGTTCCACAGCAACCGCCAATGATATTGATCAAGTTCAAATCCAAATAATCTTTTATTTGCGCAGCCATTTGCTCTGGTGTTTCGTCGTATTCACCAAAAGCATTTGGCAATCCTGCATTTGGGTGTGCACTAACAGCAAACGGGGCTTTGGCATCTAATGTTTGCAGATAAGGCATTAATTGTTTGGCACCTAAGGCACAATTCAAACCAACACTCAGTAATGGTGAGTGGCTTACGGAGATTAAGAACGCCTCAGTAGTTTGACCGCTAAGTGTACGTCCAGACGCATCTGTAATGGTTCCGCTCAACATGATTTCAACTTCTCTTCCGCTAGCTTCAATAGCATCTTGAGCTGCAAACAGTGCGGCCTTTGCATTGAGGGTGTCAAAGACAGTTTCAATTAGAAGGATATCTACGCCTGCTTGAATAAGAGCTTCACATTGCTCGAAATAGGTCTTCTTGAGATCGTCAAAGGTCACTGCTCGGTAGCCCGGGTTATTGACATCAGGACTTAATGATGCAGTCTTATTTGTAGGCCCTACAGAACCTGCAATGAATTTAGGTCCCTGACCGCCTGCCGCCTGATAGCGCTCGATAGCACGACGTGCGCAAGCCACGGCCTGTACATTGAGTTCTTCTACGAGATTACTCATATGGTAATCTTCCATAGAAATAGAATTCGCATTGAAGGTATTGGTCTCGAGGATATCTGCTCCTGCCTCTAGGTAGGCATAATGTATATCTTCAATAGCTTGAGGCTGCGTAAGTACCAAAAGGTCGTTGTTGCCTTTTAGAGGATGAGCATACTCCTTGAATCGTTCGCCACGATAGTCTTCTTCCTCAAACTTGTACGCTTGAATCATGGTACCCATGGCACCGTCCAAAACCAGAATTTTTTCTTCTAAAGCCTTTTTAACGCTCATCTCCTTTAGTGTTAGGTGGCTATAAAGAAAGGTGGAGATGCAACTGTGATCCGTATCATTCCTCTTTTCAGAGGTGGGTTGTGGCACCCGGCACTTCCGGGTTGCCAAGACGTCTCAGGGCCCAATCCCTCAGTCTTTCTTGATAGCGGGGTAAAATTAGGCGGATTTTTTGATTTTTTAGTCCTTTGGGTTAGAAAAACTAATTTCTTTTCTACTTTTGACCCTGTGGAAGGATTTGACTGCTTGCAACCACAGTAAAAAATGCTAAATACAGACCAGCATCTCACTTGGCAAGCAGCCTTCTCCCCCATTAGACTAGATTAAAATAACCCTAATAAAAAGGAAGAGATGTCTTATTTCTTTACATCTGAAAGTGTCTCCGAGGGGCACCCAGATAAAGTAGCAGATCAAATTTCTGACTCTATCATCGACCACTTCTTGGCTTTTGATCCAAATTCAAAGGTAGCCTGTGAAACACTTGTAACGACTGGTCAAGTTGTTCTCGCTGGTGAGGTAAAGTCAAATGCTTACCTAGACGTTCAGCGCATCACTCGTGGTGTGATTGAAAAAATTGGTTATACCAAAAGTGAATACATGTTCGATGCCAACTCGTGTGGTATCCTAAGTGCTATACACGAGCAAAGTGACGATATCAATCGTGGTGTAGACCGCGGTAATCCTGAAGATCAAGGTGCTGGTGATCAAGGTATGATGTTCGGTTACGCTTCAAACGAAACTGACAACTACATGCCGCTAGCATTAGATCTAAGTCATAGAATTCTTCAGGTTTTGGCAGAGATTCGTCGTGAAGCAACAGAGATTCCTTACTTGCGTCCAGATGCAAAATCTCAGGTAACTATCCAATACAGCGACGATAACCGTCCTGAGCGCATTGAAGCAATTGTAGTAAGTACACAGCACGACGATTTTGATACAAATGATAAGGTCATGCTCGCAAAAATCAAGGAGGATATCGTAAACATCGTTATTCCACGTGTTAAGGCACAACTACCTACTGATATCCAAGCCTTATTCGGTGACGACATCAAATACCACATCAACCCTACGGGTAAGTTCGTGATCGGCGGACCGCACGGAGACACTGGACTAACTGGCCGTAAAATCATTGTAGATACCTACGGTGGTAAAGGCGCGCATGGTGGTGGTGCATTCTCAGGAAAAGACCCTTCAAAAGTGGATCGCTCAGCGGCATACGCAACGCGTCACGTTGCAAAGAACTTGGTAGCTGCTGGTGTATGTGATCAAGTACTCGTGCAGGTATCTTATGCCATTGGTGTTGTTGAACCCATGGGCGTATTCGTTGATACTTATGGTACCTCAAAGGTTGATTTTACCGACGGTGAAATTGCAGCCAAGGTCAACGAATTGTACGACCTACGCCCAGGTCTTATCGAGCAAAACCTTAAACTGCGTCAGCCGATGTACAGCGAAACTGCTGCATACGGTCACATGGGACGTAAAAACGAAGTGGTTACTAAGAAATTCCTCTCTGCAGACGGACAGACTGTACTAGAAGCAGAGGTAGAACTATTTACTTGGGAAAAGCTCGATTACGTGGATACCTTTAAAGGGGCATTCAGATTGTAATTCCAATCGATAGAAAAAACAACCCCCGAGGCGCGCTGCGCCTCGGGGGTTTTTTATGTCCTAAAATTTTCGCCCTATTTCAAGAGCTCTACGTTGCGGTAGATGATCCAAGATTCGCCTGCAATACGTATCATATACGTTCCCGCAGGTAGTGTGCTTAGATCCAGACTGCGCTCTCCATGGACTTCAGTAATGAACTGACCGGTCATGTTGTATAACGATATACTCTGAACGTCAGCAGTAGTTTCAACCGTCAGTCTACCATTTGTAGGCACTGGATATATGGTTAGGTCATCAGGAGCCAACTCTTCCATCCCAATACCACTTTGTACGGTGATTTGCTGGTTCGAACTACCTGTACAGCCCGCATTATTTTCTGCCAACAACGTTACTATGTAAGTTCCTTGATTGGCGTATGTGTGCTGAGGATTAGGCGCAGTGCTGTTATTGCCGTCCCCGAAGAACCATTGCCAAGAAACAGGATACATCGAAGAATCAATAAATTGTGCTGCTTGACCTGCTTGTATGGTATTTGGGAAGGCAAAGTCTACAAACAACACATCGTTAAGAGTTACCGTTTTGTAGATCGTATCTGAACCTCCTGCATTAGAAGTAACCAACATTACCGAGTAGGAACCTGGCTTGATGTAGGTATGCGATGGATTCAATGCCGCCGAGAAATAGCCATCACCAAATGACCAATAGTACTGAGAACCATTTGTACTCTCATTGGAGAAATTCACCAATCCAGTACATGTATTTTGAACAGAATATTGATAATCAGCAACAGGTGCAAAAACAACATTGGCTTGAACTGTCACCAACTGTATACTATCATTGTTAGCAAATGTTAAAATACCAGTTTGAAGCCCCGGGTTTGTTGCTGTAAACGTCACGGGCAAGGTTACAGAAGAACCAGCAGCAATAGTCTGCGAGGTCCAACCGGGAACAAAATGCGTATTATTACTTGTAACATTTGTTATGGTCAAATCTGTACAACCGTTGTTTTCTACCGTAATAGAAGTAGCATTAGGTTGTGTATCATAGATGGTACCATAATTCAAAGAGTTTGAACTCAAATCCATATCCGGTTCACTTACCACATTAACAGTCATAGGAACGCTGTAGAATGGATCGGAAGGATCGTTCGTTTCGAAAATAACGCTGGTGTTGTAAGTACCCACCGCCAAGTTTGTTACGGTAACTAGTAACGACTTTGACGCTGAATTTCCAGCGGTTAATGTTCCAGACGTTAAACCAACTGGAGCTGCCCAAGAAACAGATTTACGCTGCTTCACTCGAACAGTAGCGTTCTGGCCTGTCACACTCGTATAGTTGTATGAATATAATCTGATGTCGAAGTATCCAGCAGTAATAGCATTGCTCAACTGCCAGCCAGTAATAAAGCCTGTTATAGTATCATTTGTATAATCAGACACATTATTATCATAGATGGTTTGAACATAGCTGTTATTCAAATACAAGTAAAAGTAGTGGCTTGAATTACTATAAGCTCCATTCAATATGATCTCATAAAATAAAGTATCCGAATCAATAATGTTGTTAAAGGTAAATGTTAGCTGGTTAGAATAGTTCGGTGCAGAATACAACCAATTTTGTGTATATGAACTATCATAAACCTCAGCTACGCTCACATCATAAGTGAGAGCAGCTGAACCATTATTAGAAATCGTATATGGCACTGTTGTAAAACTGTTGCACTTATTCACCGTTACATTAATTGGGTTGGGTACAACAGCAATATCTGAAGCACCAACTATAGTTGCTGTCAAACATTTGTATACCGTATCAGCGTCCGTGTAAATGGAAAGTGTATCACTTGTCGATCCTAAAGTTGATGAATAGAGACTTACCGGCACATATCCTGTATCTCCAGGTGCTATTGAAATATTGGTTGCTGAGGACGAGAAATCGGAACCCGCTGTAGTAGCGCTTGAAATATTCAGGGTATCACAACCCACATTATATACAGCAACATTGCGTACATGCGTCATGTTTTGGAATGAATTCCCCCAATCTTCACAACCTGCATCAAGCGAGCTTTCACCCTGGCCATTTACGCTTAAAACAACAGGAATACTAAATGTTCCTCCTGTTGGATCGTTGCTTGTTATTGCGATACTCAGATTATAAACACCTGCTGATAAACTATCAGAATAAGCCATACCATTAATCGTCGTTGTATCACCACCAGAGGTGTTTCCTGTAGTAGGTGATATCGAAATCCAATCGACTCCAGTAGATTTATCTGCTAAAGAAGTGGTAAGAATATTACCCATCATTGTTTCGATTTCAGAATAGGTCTGATTCCAATTGTAAGCAAAGTATATCAACTCACCGTCTCCCATTGGTGTAACTGTCAGACCATGGGAATAATAAGAGTAGTACGAAAGTTGCACGGTTCCAGCATTGGTGATGCGAGAGTTCATGGCTGCACTTTGTGCTACAAAACTTGAAGGTAAACCTTGAGTATAAGGATGATTCAAAGAAGTATTTACCACATGTGTGTAATTGGTATAATTACCGTAGTAATAGCCAGAAATGAAATCCATAGCCAAGATGTCTGCAACGAAAGCAGAGCCTATGATAATCATCTTACCTCCATCATTAATGAAGGTTTCCATATCATCTTCAATGGCAGTGTAGTCAGAAGAAGATGGTGCAGAAGTTATAGAAGGGAATATTACTACATCTGCCCAGCTCAGCTCGCTTACTGCCGCTGAAAGACTTGTTACATTCTTAATATTCATATTCCCGACACTACCGACGTACGAGCTAAGGTTAGACAACAAGGAAGGATAGACATTGTAATTTACGAGAAGTACGTTTAGTACTTCGCCAGAAGTGATGGTCCAATCCAAGTTGGTTCCAGATTCAGTGTTGGCAATTGGGAACGAGAATCCAGCAGAATCTCCACAATTTGAAATTGTAAGGGAAATAGGGTTGGTATTCACCCAAGCATTCGGTGCATCTTCAATAGTTCCGGTATAGCACAAAGGCCAAATGGTATCGGATGTGTTTACAAAAATGGTATCTGCGATAGTACCAGTGGCAGATGGATTGATGGTAACGATTACCCAGCCGCTATCTCCTACTCCTATTTGACTGTAGGCAGCGGAAGCGCTGAAGATGGCATCGGTTGATGAAAGCGAATTGAAAAACAAACTATCACAACCTAAATTTTCCACCAATACGCTATCTATATAAGTCCCTCCTACAACCAATGTATCAAGATCGTAACATAAAGAGCGGTTAATGAACGATTCAGATACACCGTCTAAAGTTAGATTGACAGTGATATTAATGACCGAATCAACCGGATCATTGGAGCTCACATATGCCGAATATTGATAAGAGCCCTCTATCAGACTATCGCTGTAAATCTTCATCACAACTAATTGCGAATCAGAGGCAGTAACAGAACCCATGGTAGGATCGAACACTAGCGTCGAAGGGTTAGAGCAAGGGATGCCACAATTGGCACTGAATTGCGCCATCTGCGTTCCTAAGTTAGTCGATGAGGTATTCGTGTAGGTGGCAATGGTCGTGCCGTTTTCTATAACATTCAGCCCTATTTCCGACTTATAACTTCCTGTGGCCGATACGACAATCTGATACGTCTCACCGGAACATAAAAGAATACTTTCATTGTAGCTATATCCGGTATAAAAAGAAGTTCCAAGAGTGTAGAGTACATTCCCATCTGCATCAATCACATCAACTTTAGCGCCGTTCCATCCGTCGCCGTATGAATCGGTAAGCTGTATGGTAAACGGACAAGCCGGCGGCGCAACGGTGGGAACTCCTTCGTTTTCGAAGGTCAAAGTTTGTTGACCGTTATTGTAAATCCAGAAAGAAACGTCAATAGTATCAGGGCAACCCGTGGCAGTGACGTTGAATGTAGTGGAATCTAATGCTATTGTAGGGGCATCAAATCCTACCGCTTTGAAATATCTAGTAAAACTGCTATCCGGCGTATACACTATGAATGAATCAATAAAAGACCCAGCATAAGGCGCAGTAAACTGTGCAAAGACATAACCAGTGTCTCCGTAGGCTATCGAATTCATGGAAGCACTAAAATCAGTTCCAATTTCAACGAGAGAATCGACTAATAAATCGGCACATCCTGTATTCAGCACCATCATCGAATCCGTGTACAGTTTACCCGTTGCTACATTACCGAAATCTAGTGTATCTGAAATAGTATTAAACTCGTATCCCCCATCTATTGTCACGAAAACTGGAATTGTCTCATTGTTTATAGATGTATCGTTTGATGTTACCAAAAGGTTTGCTGCATAAACACCAGCGGCAAGTCCAGAGGCATCAAAGGTCAGACTCATCGTCGATGTATTTCCAGCTAGCACTGTCGTTGATGCAGGGCTTATTGAAAGATTTGCACTTGTCGGTCCATTTCCAATTTGAATGTCATCAATAAATGAAACATCGTTTGAATTATAGTTCACTATGTTGACATGACTAACCGAATTAAATGAATTCAGAAAATCATAGCTATCGATGTACGTACCATTGACGTAAATATCAAACGTCTGATTGACCCAATCGATATTTTTGTACTCGACGTGTGCCCAATTGCCTAAGGTATTGGTTAAATATTCCCATCCTGCCACACCATTTGTGGATCTTTTTCGGATGCCCAATCTTCCATCCCATAACCAAAAGGTGTACCCTAGAATAGATGGACTCGACGAAAAATCACCAGCCAAACCAGTCATGCCTGCCCTGAAACTTGAAGATGATGCGCGAGTTTTATAAGAAAAATATGTAGGTTGATAACCTGTTCCACCGCCAGGAACAGGGATGTGAGCACGATTAGTCGTTGAGCTGTTCGAAAGCTGAAGTGAATGTGAGCCTTGTACTGCAGAAGTTGAGCGTGTTACAGTTCCAGTGGTACCTGGAGAAAAGTAAACCCCCTCATCGTCATCGTCAAAGTGTATTCGTTGGGTTCCGTTGGTATCAAATATCTCAAAAGAAGCCGTTAATACACCTGCATTTGCGCCATTAGTGAGCGTCCAATACTCAGTACCGGTAGTCCCGCATTGTACGGTCATTTCGATCGTATCATCAAAAGCTTGTAGGTTGGGACCGTTGGCGATGGTAATATTTGAACTGATCGTATCCGAAGAGTTACAATTAGTTTCAACCAATGTGATGGTTTGTACACCAGATGACGTGTAGGTATGCGTTGGATTTTGCGCTGTACTTGTTGTACCATCGCCAAAATCCCAAAATGAAATACCGCCATTGGTCGAGGTATTCACAAACTGAATAGGTGTGTTGTAGTTTTGGCTCTGCGCAGCGTAGGTGAAGTTTGCTGTAGGCGCTGAAGTTCCTGATGTCGACCAACTAGCAACAAAACCGGTCGAATTTCCCCAATAATTGGTGTAAAACCTAACTGTTAAAGCCCCTGATGTGGCTGTAATCGTCGTTGGGGTTGATGTTGAGGAATAATATCCTAAATACGTAGACGACGTCCCTACTCCATCATAGAACTGAATAAAATCACTTGAGTGATACAAGCTCCATGTACTAAAAGTCAAAGTAATAGTATCGTTTCCAGGTGGGTCTATAACAACATAACCGTTGTTGTTGGAAGTGTAATTCCCATTAATCCCGCCGCCATCTACTAAAATTCCAGAACATTCAGTAGTCGTATCCGTTGAGCCATCGATTGGCATATTCAGAATGGTGGTTTGGCTAAACAAGCCAACAGGCAAGAGGAATGCCCACAAATAGCGTAAGCGCATCAGTTTTTTTTTTGGTGAGGTAAAGATATACTTAATCGATCTAATTCGAACCTAAAATGAGTAAGTGACAGACCTGTATAAAACTAACGCTCAAGAGTTCACCGCTTTGATCGCTGCTCCTTACTTTTGTAGCGTTAAAATTCCATTCATGATTCAAACAGATCTTCTCATCATCGGCGCAGGACCTACGGGCTTGTTTACAGTCTTTGAAGCAGGGCTTTTGAAAATGAAGTGTCACCTGATTGATTCGCTGCCACAACCGGGAGGTCAGCTCGCAGAGATCTACCCAAAGAAACCTATTTACGACATTCCGGGATTCCCGATTATAGATGCGGGTGAATTGGTCGATAATCTGATGGAGCAAATCAAACCGTTTAACGCAGGTTTTACCTTGGGCGAGAGCGCTGTTACTATCGATAAAGACGATGAGGGCCAATTCATTGTGACCACCGACAAAGGCACAAAGCATCGTGCGCCTTCTGTTGCTATAGCAGGCGGACTAGGTGTATTCACGCCACGCAAACCGCCCATTGCCAACATCACAGATTTTGAAGACAAAGGCATTAAATACATCATCAAGGATCCAGAGGTTTATCGCGGCAAGAAAGTGGTGATTTCAGGCGGTGGTGATAGCGCTTTGGACTGGACCATCTTCTTAGCGGAGATTGCTGATGAAGTTAGCTTGGTGCACCGCAGAACTTCATTCAGAGGACACTTGGACAGCGTAGATAAAGTCATGGCTCTGGCTGAAGCAGGTAAGGTGAACCTCATCACTAACGCAGAGGTCAAAGAAGTGGCTGGCGGCGAAACGCTTGAGTCTGTAACTATCCATGCCAAAGACGGCAGTAAAACACTTGTTGAATGTACCGATTGGTTGCCACTCTTCGGTCTTACTCCTACCCTTGGGCCTATAGGCGATTGGGGATTGGAAATTGAGAAAAACTCTATTGTGGTAGATAATGCCACAGATTACAGCACGAATATTGAAGGCATCTACGCCATAGGCGACGTCAACACCTATCCTGGCAAGCTGAAGCTTATCCTTTGTGGATTCCACGAGGGTACTATCATGGTTCAAAGCGCCTTCAAACGTGCCTATCCAGATAAGAAACTATCGTTCAAATACACCACTGTGATGGGCGGTGTAGGAAGTCTAGAATAAGATGAGTGCAGATATCAATATCGTTGTTGTTGACCGCGAAGGTCAAAGGCATGACCTCATTGCTCCAACGGATATGAATATGAACCTCATGGAGGTTTGTAAATCCTACGAGTTGCCTGTAAAAGGTACCTGTGGAGGTATGGCAATGTGTGCCTCATGTCATTGCTACGTGGACAGCGATCATCAGCTCAAGGATGCTTCGGACGATGAGGAGGACATGCTCGATCAAGCCTTTTTTGTGGAGGACAATAGCCGATTGGGGTGTCAAATTTTCATGCATCCTGACCTCGAAGGTCTTGCGGTTACCCTTGCCCCTGAATCTGAATAAATAGGCCTTTATTCGTTGCAATTCTTGAGTTATCTTTAGCTGCTCACAGAATTGAATTCCATGAAAAAACTTTTCTCCATTAGCCTATGTGTTGCCCTTTCTTTTACTGCGGTAGCACAACAATCTATTACCCTAAGTGACCTCTGGCAACGCTATTCATTCTATGCCGGCGGCATCAGCGGATTGCGCAGCATGAATGACGGCGCTCACTATTCAGCCACCACGCAAAAAACCATTGACAAATACAGCTACGAAAGTGGCGAAAAAGTAGACACACTTTTCGATATCGCATCAGTAGAAGGATTGAACGGTTTCGATGGGTATTCATTCAACGCAGATGAAACTGCTGCCCTTTTAGAAACCGAAACGGAATCTATCTACAGATACAGCTCTCGTAGTGTGGTTTGGTTGGCCGATTTTAATTCGGGTACTGCTAAAAAGCTCCGCGACGAAAAGGTGCGCTATGCAACCTACTCACCAGATGGCCAGCACGTGGCTTACGTCTTAGGCAACAATCTATATGCGTATGACATCGCAGCAGATGCGCATATTCAAATCACTAAAGACGGGGCTTTTAACAGCATCATCAATGGTGCAACGGACTGGGTCTACGAAGAGGAATTTGCCCTAGTTAGTGCCTTCTGGTGGTCTCCGGATTCACGCTACATCGGCTTTTTACGCTTTGACGAGAGCAATGTGAGGAGTTTCAATATGGATGTTTACGGGAATAAATTGTACCCTAACCCATATACCTTCAAATACCCAAAGGCTGGTGAAGACAATAGTGTAGTAACCGCACATCTATGGGACAGCGAAAACGGAAGCGTCCGTCAGGTGCTCGATAAGACGCCTTACGAATACCTACCACGAACAAAATGGTCCGACGACCGCACTTGGGTGATTCAAAGCATGAATAGGCTGCAGAATGACCTCAAGCTCTATGCAGTAGATGCGCCAAGTGGTGAACATGCCCTACTCTACAGAGAGACTGACGAGAAATATCTAGAAATCAATGATGAATTGTACTTCTTAGAGGACGGCTCATTTATCATGCTTAGCGATAGAGACGGCTGGAACCACCTGTACCATATCAGTGCACAGGGTAAAGTAAAGCGTCAGATCACCTCAGGCGATTTTAACGTTACTTCCTTCTACGGTATCGATGAAAACAAGCGTTTGTATTACCAGAGTTCGGAGATGAATGCTACTGAGCGTAACATCTACAGCATCCGCATCAATGGTCGTAGCAAGAAACTACTCACCAGCGAAAAAGGAACGCACCGTGGCACCTTTACAAACGATTTCAGTCTTTTCGTGAATACCTACAGTGCTGAAGGGGTGCCCCCGGTGGTTACTCTAAGAAGTAACGACGGGAGCATCGTTCGTACACTCAAAGAGAACAAACGCACTGAGGCAGCATTGGAGGCATACACTTATTCACCGAAAGAATTTTTCACGGTAAGCACGCCAACGGGAGGCGACCTCAACGCTTGGATGATCAAGCCGGTGGACTTTGATGAAAGTAAAACATACCCAATGTTCATGTTTGTCTATGGTGGCCCTGGCCGTCAGACCGTTGAGAACAGCTATGACGCATTTAACGGTATGTGGTTCCAAATGCTTGCAAATGAATACGACATGATTGTGGTTAGTGTAGACAACCACGGAACCGACGGGCGTAGCGAAGAATTTAAGAAAAGTACCTACGGTCAAATGGGGAAACTAGAGACCCGTGATCAGACTGAGGCCGCCTTAGAATTGGCCAAACGCTCTTACATCGATGGCGATCGCATAGGCATATTTGGTTGGAGTTACGGTGGTTACATGGCCTCCAACTGTTTGTTCCAAAGCCCTGAAGTATTCAAAATGGCCGTCGCTGTAGCACCGGTGACTAATTGGCGTTTCTACGATAACATCTATACAGAGCGCTACATGGGACTTCCTGCCGATAACGGAGATGGCTACGATGCGGATAGTCCATTGTCTCACGTAGATGGTTTAGAAGGCAAATACCTCTTGATCCACGGAACAGGAGATGATAATGTGCATGTACAAAACTCGATGCGTATGGTTGAGGCACTTATCCAAGCGGATAAAGACTTCCAATGGTTTGCTTACCCTGATAAGAACCACGGAATCTTCGGCGGAAACACACGTATGCATCTGTACCGGATGATGACAGGCTTCATTGCGGAGAATCTATAACCGGCCGTGACCAAATAAATCTTATACTTGCGTAACACAAAAACACACTGAAACATGAGTGATCAAAGTATGAAGCATCCACCAGCGCTGTGGACGCTATTTATGTCAGAAATGTGGGAAAGATTCTGTTACTACGGAATGCGTACCCTTTTGACTCTATTCCTAGTAAAATCTCTACTAAAAGGTGATGCTGAGGCTTCACTTATCTATGGTGCCTACACCGCTTTGGTTTATGCTGCCCCTGTTTTGGGTGGTCGCATGGCCGATTCTTTTCTAGGCTACCGTTATGCCATTATTCTTGGTGCTATCCTAATGGCCATTGGTGAATTCCTAATGGTTGCTGGTACTGATATGTTTGGCTTGGATGCAGGTCTACGCGAAAGCTTAATGCTCATAGGTATGGGTGGTTTGATCGTAGGTAACGGCTACTTCAAGGCGAACATCTCTACCATTGTGGGTAAACTATATAATGATGGTGATCCACGTCGCGATTCTGGTTTCACCATCTTCTACATCGGTATTAACATTGGTGCACTTTTAGCAACAACTGTGGTTGCTTTTGTGGGTGAAACCTACGGATTTGAATACGGATTTGGCTTGGCCGGTCTCGGTATGCTTTTGGGCCTATTCATTTTCTGGGGTGGACGTGAAAAATACAATCACGTACCAAATATCGACATCACAGAGGCAGGTCGCGAAAAGTGGTTGGGTATGGAGCGATGGAAAACAATTACTGTTTTATCCCTCCTTCTCATTCCATTGAGCTACGTATTGATTTCAAAAAATGAAATCCTTCAGTACTTGCTTATTGCCATCTTCCTATACGTAGCGTACCAATTAATCGCTGCAGGTATCAAAGAAGGACCTGTATGGAGAGACCGCATGATTGCATTGGTCATCATGATGGCTATCAACGTGGTTTTTTGGGCATGTTTCGAGCAAGCAGGTACGTCATTGACCCTTTTTGCTGACCGTAATGTCAACCGTGAAATCTTCGGATGGATGATGCCTGCCTCGATGACGCAGTTCTTCAATCCGTTCTTCATTGTAACCTTTGGATCGTTCTTCTCATGGATGTGGATCAAATTGAGCCAGATGGGTAAGAACCCTTCTATTCCAATGAAGTTTAGCTTGGGTATCCTGCAGCTTGGAGCTGGTTTCTTGGTTACCCTAGTTGGTCTTATGTTCGTTAATGACGCCTACCAGGTGCCGCTATTAACGCTAGTATTCTTGTACATGCTACACACTACTGGTGAGTTGTTTGTGAGCCCTATTGGATTATCAATGGTGACCAAACTTGCGCCGAAGAGCATTGCTGGTACAGCGATGGGCGGTTGGTTCCTTTCTTTCGCCATGGCAAACTACCTCGCCGGTGCCATTGCCGCACTTAGTGGTGGTGAAGAAGGCGGTGAAGCTTTAAGCGTCGCTGAAGGACTAGACAAGTACATTGCTACGTTCTCAACCATTGGTTACGTGCTCGTTGCATTTGCAATACTACTAGCCTTGTTAAAAGGACCAATTAACAAATTGATGCACGGGGTTGAGTAAGCTTTAGCATAGTTTTATCATATGAACCCTGCGCCTTATGCGTGGGGTTTTTTATTTTGGCTTTATGAAAAATACACTACTTGCATTTACCCTTCTGCTTTTTGGATCGAGCGTGGCTCAAGAGAAAATCCAATGGATGAGTATTGAAGAGGCCTATGAATTGACCCAGGCAGAGGAAAATCCGAAAAAGATCTTCATAGACGTTTATACCGATTGGTGCGGTTGGTGCAAGCGCATGGATAAAGCGACCTTCCAAAAACCAGAGGTTGCTGCGTACATGAACGAACATTATTACAATGTCAAATTCAACGCGGAGCAAAAAGAGGACATCACCATTTTGAACAACACCTTCACATTCGTTGCTCAAGGTCAAAGAGGGTACCACGAACTAGCGGCAGCACTGCTCAATGGGAAAATGTCCTACCCTACCGTCATTTTCATGAATAATAAATTTGAAATGCTAAGCCCTGTACCTGGCTACCAAGAGCCCGTGCAATTCTTAAAGATTGCCAACTTCTTCGGAAGCAATGCGTACAAGGATACTCCTTGGGAAGAATACGCCAAGAAATAGTACGCCCATAGCCTAAAGCAATAAAAAAGCCCGATGCTGAGCATCGGGCTTTTCTTATTTAGAATTTAAAGTCGTACCCTTTGAGGGTGAGCTTTTCGTATTTCTGTTGGTTGAACTCGTATAAGCGCGAAGGCTTCTTATTGCCCGGTGCTTCAAAGATGGTCTCCTCTGTATCTATTAATAATTCACTGCGCATAAACTTCTTTCTGAAGTTTCGCTTATCCAACTCCTTACCAAGACATGCTTGGTAGAGCGCGTGAATATTGTTGAAGGTAAATCGCTGCGGGAGTAATACGAAACCGATTGGACGACGCTTAACACGGCGCTTGAGTCGCTCCGTCGCCATTTCGTAAATTTCATTGTGGTCGAAGATCATTTCAGGCTCTTCTCCGTTTCTTACCCAACGGTATCCCTCTTGCAATTTGATATCCTTTACCTCGTCCCAATTCAAAAGTGCGTAATAAGCAATATTCACCACACGCCCCATTGGGTTACGGTATACGCGAGCAAAAGCGTTCAGTTGCTCCAAATAGATTTGGTCCATGCCTAATACACGCTTCATCATGCGCTTGGCTACATCCTCGACACTTTCATTTGCCTTTACCCAATTTGTTGGAAGCATTGGAGCTCCGCGGTACGGTTCTTCAGATTTCGCACCTACCAATGAGATCAAGTTTTCCCCGTCAAAAGCAAACACTACTACTGAGGTTCCTAGTGCTGCGTCGAATTTAATAGCCATAGTTTGGAAGTATTTTGAGCAAAATTAAAAATAAATGTACTTACGGAACTTTATTTTAATGTTAAATAGTGTTCATTATCAACACTTTACGTTAATAAAGGTTCGTGATAATATCAAAAATTATTCTAATTATCTAGGAATGAAGGGAAAAGAAAAAGCCCTGCGTGCTACGCAGAGCTTTTGAAGGGTGGAAGACCGGGTTCGAACCGGCGACCTCTGGAACCACAATCCAGCGCTCTAACCAACTGAGCTACAACCACCATAATTGGGCGGCAAATATACTTGCATTGAATCTATATCTGCAACCCTTTTAATTGAATTTTTTAGAATACCACCCAAAGAGTTACCACACAAAGGATTAGTAAAAATGTCAACAAACGAGTGCTACTACTCATGGGCACAGCATTGGCTTTGTTCCATACCAATGTTTCGTCGTCGTAGCTCTCCGCCTCTGGCTTCGCTAAGGATACGAGCACAAGAACTGCCGAACAAATCGCGAACAGTAAAAGTGCAAAGTGTAGGAAGTTCATTCCTACATACCAATGTAAGAAACCAATGTACTCCCCACCTGCTATTTCCATACTCAGACGAGCGACCCCAAGAATTGCCCCTGTGAGTAGGGCCCATTGTGCTCCCGCAGAATTGATCTTTTTAAAGAAAATTCCAAGTAGGAAAGCCGCGGCGATCGGCGGCGAAATGTAGGCTTGGATAGATTGAAGCTTTTGGAACAGTCCGCCTTCAATCATCTGCATCATAGGGATCCATGCAATACCTAATGCGACGAGTACAATAGTTGAAATACGACCTGCACGCACCAATTCTTTATCATTGGCCTGTGGACGGTATTTCTTATACACGTCAAAGGTGATGAGTGTTGAACAGCTATTAAATACTGAACTCAGAGAGCTCATCAATGCAGCAAGCAGACCCGCAACAACTAATCCTCTAAGCCCTGCTGGTAGAACCGTTTTGACCATTAAAGGCAGTGCGGCGTCATAACCACCATCAGTAAAGGATAAGAGCTCCGGATTTTTTTGCGCGATAGCGTACGCCACAACGCCTGGCATCATGAAAATGAATAAAGGCAAAAGTTTCATGTACCCACCGAACAAAGCGCCTTTGCGTGCGGTGTCGATGTCTTTCGCCGCGAGAACGCGTTGAACAATGAATTGGTCCGTACACCAATACCAGATACCGAGGATAGGTGCACCAAACATAATTCCCGTCCAAGGGTAGTTGGTATCGGACATTGGACGCCATAAACTCCAATGGTTCGCCGTGGTATTTTCCATAAGTTCACCAACCCCACCGAGCTCATTAAGACCAAATACAGTGAGGATAATAGATCCACCAACGAGCACAAACATCTGCATCATGTCCGTGTAGACTACTGCTTTAAAACCTCCAAATACAGTATATATCCCTGTGGCTACCACAATAACAATAGCGCCGGTCCAAAAGCTAATTCCGAGCAATGCAGTAAATACAATAGCACCCGCAAAGATCGTTACCGAAATCTTGGTTAACACATACGCTACGATACTTACGTAAGACAGGTAGGTACGCGCCCAGCCGTTGTAGCGCTTTTCCAAAAACTCAGGCATGGTGAACACACCGGACTTTAGATAGAATGGTACAAATACCCATCCTAAAAGAATGAGGATCAGGGAGGCCAAAAGTTCGAATTGACCCGCGACTAAGTCTCCGGAGGCTCCTTGACCCGCAAGTCCTACGAGGTGTTCGGATCCAATGTTTGAGGCAAACAAGGATGCGCCAATGACAAACCATCCCAAATTTCTACCGCCTAGGAAGTAGTCTGCAGCCTCGCCGTTTTCGCTCTTCTTAGAGCCGCTAAAAAATGCAATGACAAAAACGGCCACAAAATAAAGGCCGATAATTACGTAATCAGTAATGTTTAACATGTCGGTTCTGTTAGTTGCTGTCAAGATAGTGTACAACATACAATTTACTAAAACCTCCGTATGAAAGAAGTTTGAATTTGCGTGATGTTAGCACTACCTTGCTTTTAATGAGCTTTAGGATTCTTCACATTGTAAAGTGGTACCCCAACCCGGTTGACCCTCAGAACGGAATCTTCGTTAAAAAGCATATCAATGCTACGGCGGAGCAGCCCAATGTACTTGGATTCATTAACGCTCAATTCGAAACCATCGAAGAGGGTAACTTGACTTTATATGGAGCACAAGAAATGGGCATATCCGCCAAAGTTGCCGCTCTGTATGGTGCGCTTGCTCGAGTCCAGCCAGATGCCGTACACTTTCATTGTTATGCACAGGACCTTTGGGTATTCAGTAAAATTTTGAAGAGCAAAGGAATTCCTTACATCCATTCTGAGCATTGGTCGGGACTGTTGCCAGAAAACAATGCCAACCTCCGCGGTATCAAACGCAAAAGAATAAAGGCATTTTTCGAGGGAGCAGGTCAAGTTCTTCCTGTAAGTCCGGCTTTGAGCCAAGGGATTCTGCAAGTTGCTCCAAAGTCAAAGATCACCGTGGTGCCAAACATCATTGATGAGATTGATTTTTCGAAACCCAAGGAATTTTCTTCCAAAAGCTTTTGTGTGGTTGGTGATGTAGTTTTTTCTATCAAGCGTCAAGAGGTCATCTTAAACGCATTTCGTAAGCTACCCTCTTCTAAATGCGAATTGCACTTTTACGGCGGTGGACCAGATCTTGAAAAGTTAAGAGTACTGACCAAACACGACATTAATATAACTGTACACGGTCGCGTAACGAACGAAATGGTGCTACATACTTTGCCCAACCACCATGCTCATGTACAATTTAGTGCCTATGAGACCTTTGGGATCGCGACACTCGAAGCACGTAAAGCAGGGTTGTGGGCAATTTCTAGAGCCTCCTTTGGTTCTTCTGCTTATGCTGACGAGGGCGTATTATGGGCTGGAAACGAGGAAGAACTGCTCAAGGCCATGCGCCGGATTCTCAAGCTAGAAAAACCAGGTATAAACCCATTCGAAGGATTGAGTGCAGCCGGAATTGGCCTTCAAATTCAAAAATGCTACGATGCAGTATTGTAGCTACTTTTCTGTTATATTTAAACTTTCACAAAAATTCGAATTATGAGAAAACTTTTACTAGCATTTGCTGGACTTAGCGTTATCGGTGCTACCGCTCAGGAAGCACGCCTTGACCTAGGTCGTAGCGCGGCGATGTACGCAGCGACTCATGCTGATGGCACGCCACTGAATACTTCATACAACAAGCAGAGCTCTGCTGTTTCTATTGGTACCGCTCCAAACGTATATGGTGCTGCTTTTGGCCCTAAGACGAATTTGGTAGCGAACGAAGATTTGAACACGATTGCATTCGTTCACCGTTCCGACTATGGAAGTAATGGTGATTACAGTTCAGGCTCTCTTCGTTTTGACTATTCAACAAATGGTGGGTCAACGTGGACTGCTAACGCAGGTCCTGCTTGGAATCCGAATCAAAGCGGATATGGATATCCTGGTTTTGCCCGTTACCCGCACATCGGTATCCTAAATGAAAGTAATAACACTAACCCGTTGAATGCCTCTATCACTATATGGGCACCAACACTTGCCGGTACTAATTCTGGTTCATGGGGTGGTGCCTTAGTAGGAACGCACAAGATGGACAACACGGTGACAAACATGGCTGTAGATACTACTGGCGGTCACTTAACATTGGAGGAGTCATTTACACAAGATGGCAACTTCTGGGGATTGAGCTTTGATCATCCTAATTACACTGTTGAAGAGTATACGGATACAGCAATCGTATGGAAGGGAACCATGAACTTCTCTACTGATACGATGGCCTTGACTGAGATCAAAGCGTACTTGCCTGTAACTAACGATGCTACTAACGGTAAGATCTACGGCGACGGACGTATCTCATTTGATGAGAACGGAACCACAGGTTATATTTCTATAGAAGCCTACGACAGTTTGATTGCTCCAAATAAAGTAATCCACCCGTACTTGATTAAGACAACTGACGGTGGTTCTACTTGGAGTGCTCCAATGGGACCAAACATGGACCTCTTGGTTGACCAAGCTACAGGCGATAGCTTGAAAACTATCTTCTCTACTATCACTGGTGGATGGGCTATCGGTAGCTTGACTTCTTCTACTCGTGGTCATGATATGGCAGTTGATGCAAACGGTAACCCACACATGTTTGTACACGTATTCCCAGGTGTTGGTACTACGCCAACAGGTGGTACTATGGCAGGTGACTTCGTATACTACCCAGGTGTAAACTTGTTGGTAGACGTATACACTACTGATGGTGGTTTGACTTGGAAGTGTAACATCGTAAGCCAAGTATTTACCTGGGATTACGATTTCGATCCAACAAACGGTCCTGTAACGGAAGCCACACGTCCACACATTTCAATGAGCTCCGACCGCGAAATGATGTTCTTCTCTTGGTTTGAGAGTGATACTTCATTCGTAACAGGTATTGAAAACAACTTCCCAGATTGGAGATGTCAAGGGTACAACGTTTTAGGTGATTCATTGGAAGGTCAAATGACTGTAATGGGTACATTCGGTGATGCTACTTGGGGTAACGTTGCAGACTACGCGTTTGACAACGGTGACGGTTCTTACCAGTTGCACATGACTTACTCTCCTATTGAAGACTTCGGTACGTTCTCAGTATTGAGCCCGATTGACTTCTACTACCTAGGTTCTGCTTATCCAAACAACATTGGTATTGAAGAAATGAAAGCACAAAACTTCTCTGTAAGCCAAAACTATCCGAACCCTACACACGGTTTGACTAAGGTGGCTATCGAGAGCGTTGAAGCAGCTACATTTACAATGAATATCATGGATATCACAGGCCGTACTATTGAAGTACGTGACCTAGGTCGTCTAGATGCAGGTCGTCACATTGAAGAGATTGATGCAACAGGATTCGCTCCAGGTATCTACTTCTACTCTGTAAGCTCTGCAGGACACCAAAGCACTAAGAAATTCATCGTAGAGTAATTACTACAATTTAGAATTCAATAAAAAACCCCCAGCGCTCGTGCGCTGGGGGTTTTCTTTTATGGTACCTCCTACTGTGGAGCGTTTAATAGCTCAGGGTACGATTCACCACCTCCTCTAGTCGAGCACTGGCTAAGTAGCCTTCTTCTAAAGGTGCTGCAAACGGTACAGGAGTGGCGTCACTGCTCACCAGTTCTACTGGTGCATCTAACAGCTCAAAACATTCTCTCGCAATGCGGGAGGCAATGTGCTCTCCATATCCTCCGACAGATACATCCTCTTGAAGGACAACAACGCGTGATGTTTTTGCAATACTGCTTCGAATGGCCTCAAAATCTAGCGGCACTAATGTGCGTAGGTTCATCACCTCGATAGAGGATTCATGGTGCTCTGCCAATTCCATCGCCCAATGCACGCCCATCCCATAGGTAACTATGGTCAGGTCTGATCCTTCCAACTGCGTATGTGCTTTTCCAAGCTCCAAACTTGTTATACCCGATGGCACTTCCTCTTTCACCGTTCTATACAATGCCTTGTGTTCGAAGAACATAATAGGATTTGGATCATTGAAACTCGCGAGCAACAAAGCTTTTGCTTCTGCGGGATATGCAGGGTATACTACCTTTAGCCCGGGAACATGAGTAAACCAAGCCTCTGTACTCTGGCTGTGGTATGGTCCCGCTGCGACACCGGCACCGGTAGGCATACGAACTACAACATCTACGTGCTGTCCCCAACGCCAATGCAACTTCGCTAGATTATTCACGATCTGGTTGAAGCCTGTAGTTACAAAATCTGCAAACTGCATCTCCATCATAGATTTACCGCCTGCAATCGCGTATCCCATGGAGGTACCGACGATGGCACTTTCACATAGGGGCGTGTTGCGAACGCGCGCTTCGCCGAATTCCTCAGTGTAGCCCTCCGTCGCTTTAAATACTCCTCCGTAATCTGCTATGTCCTGACCCATAAGTACTAATTCAGGCCATTGTCTCATTGCTTCGCCCAATGCATCGTGAATGGCATCTATAAATCGAAGTTCTCGAGAACTAGTGGGATTATTAAGTAGTTTCTGGGACGGCGCATAAACATCGCTCAGACTTTCCTTTTGGTCGTACGACACGTCCGGCAATTCCAAAGCAGAATGAAAGGCTACATCAACTGCTTTTTTTGCCTTGTCCAATGCTTCATCAATCCAATCTTCCGTAATGCCCCATTGCTCAGGTGAAGCACGTAGTAAGGCCATCGGCTCCTTTTTCTCTTGCGCTTCAATCATTCCTTCAGGGTAGTATTTGGTACCACTGGCCTCTTCATGCCCTCGTAACCTAAAGGTGTTCGCTTCCAATAAGATAGGCTTACCTTCTTGTCTTGCATAGGCGGTCGCCCGTGAAAAGTGCTCTTTAGCTTCAGCCAGATCGTTGGCATTGAAGCTCATGGTCTTTATGCCATACCCAGGTCCTTTCTGCTCAAAAGATTCAAAGATGAACTGCTGGTGCTCTGGAGTACTAAGTCCCCAATAATTGCGCTCTACGACAAAAACCACAGGTAGATTCCAGACGGCCGCGACATTGAGTGCCTCGTGAAAATCACCTTGGGAGGTAGCGCCATCACCAGTGAAGGCGAGAACACATTTTCCAGTGCCCTGAAATTTTTCTCGCAAGGCTAAACCACAAGCGACACCTAACTGGGCTCCTAGATGAGAAATCATACCTACGATATGATGTTCCATAGAGCCAAAGTGAAAGCTGCGATCGCGTCCCTTTGTAAAGCCTTCTGCCTTACCCTGAAATTGCGCGAAGAGTCGCTCAAGTGGTATATCACGGGCAACAAATGCACCTAAATTCCTGTGCATTGTACACATAAATTCATCCTTGGCCAAGGCATGTGTGGCCGCCACACTCAGGGCCTCTTGCCCATAGGAAGCGAACCATTTCGATATCTTACCTTGCCTCAAATAGATGAGCATTTTCTCCTCTATCGCTCGGGTTAGAATGAAATGTTCTAAGAATTGCCTTTTGTGGGCATCGTTCATAACTTCTGCTTGATGGGTCGAGGGAATGAATTTAGCTCAAAAAAGGGAGTTATTTTTGTTAGATAGAACCTAATATTATGAACATGGCAACTATTCCAAATCTAGATTTCGCAAAGTGGTCTCAAGGGACTGAAAGCGAAAGAGCTGAATTCGTTAAAGAGTTAGGTGCTGCTTACACAGACATTGGTTTTATTACCATCAAGAACCACGGTTTTGGGACCGATATACAAGACGGTCTCTATAGCAAGGCGGCAGCTTTCTTTTCGTTGGAAAAATCAGTTAAATCCTCCTATGAAATCGAGGGTCTTGCTGGACAACGCGGCTACACTTCGTTTGGTAAAGAGCATGCGAAGGGCATGGAAGCAGCCGATCTCAAAGAGTTTTGGCAAGTAGGCCAGCCTGAACCCGCCTATGAGGGACCTGAATACCACGATAACGTAAGCGTAGCAGAACTTCCTGAGTTTGCACCTGGATTCAAGCACGCCTACCAAGAATTAGAACGAATTGGCCGCGAATTACTCAAAGCCATTGCCATATATCTTGATTTAGATAGTAACTACTTTGAGCCTTGGGTACAAGGCGGTAACTCTATCCTTCGCGCCATTCACTACCCGCCGATCACCCAAGATCCAGGAGATAGTGTACGTGCCGGACAACACGAGGATATCAACCTCATCACTCTATTGATGGGTGCAAGTGCCGAGGGACTTGAAGTACTGAATAAGCAAAACGAGTGGATTGGCATTACAGCCATTCCTGGTTCCTTAGTGGTGAACGTTGGTGATATGCTTCAAAGACTGACCAACGGTGTAATGAAATCAACCACACACCGTGTTATTAACCCACCGAAAGAAAAATGGGGCACCTCACGCTACTCTATCCCGTTCTTCCTCCACCCGGTAGGTAAAATGCCGCTAAATGCCCTTGAAGGTTGTATTACTAAGGAGCGCCCAAAGGCATTCGATGACATTACCGCTGGCGACTACCTTGAAGAACGATTGGTTGAAATAGGTTTGAAAAAATAGCCATGCGCATAGATATTATCACCGTATTGCCCGAATTGCTTGAGGGACCTTTTGCCCATAGCATTCTAAAGCGCGCTGAGGAGAAAGGTATTGCAGAGGTACACGTTCACCAGCTGCGTAAGTACGGTGTAGGAAAGCATCAACAAGTCGATGATTACCAATACGGCGGAGGCGCTGGCATGGTCATGCAATGCGGTCCATTGGTGGACTGTATTGAAGACCTGCAAAAAGAACGCAGCTACGACGCTGTTCTTTACATGACCCCAGACGGTAAGCGCTATAATCAGAGCGATGCAAATCAACTTAGTATGCTGGGCAACATCATGATTATTTGTGGCCACTATAAAGGAATAGACCAACGTGTTCGCGACCATTGGATCACCCATGAATACAGCATTGGAGACTATGTGCTCAGTGGTGGTGAGCTTGCAGCGGCAGTCATTAGCGACTCTATCATTCGATTGATTCCAGGCGTGCTAAACGACGAGACTTCGGCGCTGACGGATAGTTTTCAGGACGACCTTCTAGCGCCACCCGTATATACGCGCCCAGAAGATTTCAGAGGCCATAAGGTGCCTGAAGTGCTGACCAGCGGAAATTTCAAGGAGATTGAACTTTGGCGCGAGAAGCAAGCTTTAAAGCGCACGCAAGAGCGCCGCCCCGATCTGCTTAGCGATTAGAAAATGTGCACATCCTTGATGGCATTACGACCTACATGCTCGTTGATCGCTACTACAATTTTTCCTTTGACCATCAACAGTTCTTTTCGAACGACTGAACTGTCCAATTGAATGACGAGTACACCGTTTTCAACCTTTTTCCTAGAGGTCTGGCGCGCCACTGATGGGCCCATAACTTCGTCCCAAGCCTGAAGAACACGACTGTCGTCGGTTCCTTGACGTAACCTGTATCGGTCAAGCCACTGTCCGAGGGCCTCTCCCATGGTCTGTTCGTTAGAGCGCTTCGATCGTGCCATCGTCTTGGATTTCAAAAGTAGTATGCTGAAGCTTGAGCGTCTCGCTCAACTCTTTCATGCGTTGTGAGTGGGTATCGGTAATGAAAATCTGCCCAAAGTCCTCTGTATTAACGAGCTGAAGCAGGTTTGCAACGCGATCTTCGTCCAATTTGTCAAATATGTCATCAAGAAGCAACAAAGGGGACATTCCTAAATGTTTGCGTCCAATTTCAAACTGAGCCAATTTCAATGCAATTAAGAAACTCTTTTGTTGCCCTTGCGATCCTACACGCTTAATCGGGTAACCGCCCAGCTCGAACACCAAATCATCACGATGTGTACCCACAGAGGTATACTGTAGCACTTTGTCTTTGTCCAACTTATCTGCCAATAGCTCACGCAGTCCTTTCTCATGCAATGAACTCTTGTACTTTACAGATACCTCCTCTTTGCCACCGCTCAACACCTCATAAAAGCGCTGAATGGCCGGCTGAAGCTCTTCCGTAAAGCTTTTACGGTGTTCAAATATCACAGTGCCCTCTTCAACCATTATATCATCGTAAAGTGCTAACAATGAGGCATCAAAGGTGCGGTTAGAAGCGAAATATTTTAAGGTTGTGTTGCGCTGACTTAATGCCTTATTGTAATTCATCAAGGCATTGAGATAACTCCGACTGTTTTGGCTGATGGTCGCATCAACAAGTTTGCGACGGGTTTCTGCCGCATCGAGAATAAGGTCCCGATCCATGGGTGAAATCATCACTACCGGCAAATAACCGATATGGTCCGCTAACCTTTCCACTTCTTTTCCATCGATACGGATCTTTTTCTTTTGCCCCTTCTTCAAGCCAATGTCTAGACTATGATCGCCCCCTTTACGCTCAAGGTTGGCCTTGATCAGCGCCATAGATTCACCGTGCGTGATATTTTGACTGTCTGTTGATCCGAGATAAGAGCGGGTCAAGCTCAGATAGTGCAATGCATCGAGCACATTGGTCTTGCCATTACCGTTATTTCCAGTAATGATGTTGACCTTTTCATTGAAGTCCCAATGCGTTGAACGATGGTTCTTAAAATGAGTCAATTCCAAAGCACTTATGAAAAGCTTGTCCATACCGACAAAAATAGGCTTCCTAGAGTCAAAATTTGTACTATTTTTGGCGGACTCAATAATTATATGGCCATGGCTAAGAAGAACGCGCCTGCACAGCAGGATAACTTAGGATTTGATAATGTAGAACAAACGTTGACGAAAACTGAGCAGTTTTTAGAAAACAACGCCAAGCAAGTTGGAATCGTTGTTGGTTCCATTGTAGTGATAGTTCTAGGGTTTTTTGCCTACAACACTTATATCGTC
>Ga0255752_10001157_pt1 | contig 31140 bp, 30 predicted proteins | sample 011ome_25_FD_179952 | JGI IMG/M metagenome (GOLD analysis project Ga0255752, IMG submission 179952) | Coastal salt marsh microbial communities from the Groves Creek Marsh, Skidaway Island, Georgia - 011512CT metaG (version 2) | ecosystem: Environmental > Aquatic > Marine > Intertidal zone >... | reverse complement strand
TTGGTGGGACTGAATCTCCATCAAAAACCAATAATAAAAAAATAAAACTAATAAGCCGCGAATATAATATAGAAAAGTGTAACATAGAGTATGACATATCGGAATATGGTGGTGAAGGTGGATGCAGGTAGTCCAATCTTGGGAACAAGAGTGGGTGTAGATTTTTCCACTAAAAATGAAGTAAAAAGACAATTGGCCGCGAATATCGACGCTGATGATCAGTTGCGGTTTAATGGTGATGTTGATTGTAAGATAACGGTGGATTTTTTATTGAGGAGTGATGCTGGTAGTTATGAGGGGTTGTATCATTTGTTTGATAACTATCATGGTACTGGAGCTAATGGGATGATTTTAGATGTTGGGGGTAATCAATATAGTGGTTGTTTTATTGATGATTTTAGTTTGACGGTTAAACCTTTTGAGCCTGTGGTTGGAAGCGCTTCGTTTAGTTGTTATAGTCCTAGTACTACAGCTTTAGCTGGGATAGATGATAGTTCAGTAAATGATGATTTAGATACCCAAAATATAATCTATGGTCACGATTGCACCTTGACTAATGCTGGTAGTGTTGTGGCCGCGAATATAATTGATAATTTAACATATAATAAAACATACTCCAGAACCCCCGTTTATACGTTGGGTTCGCAGCAAGCGACAAGTCATTTAGTGGATGGGGTAGAAGTGGAGATGAATGTGCAGTCTACAGGGTTGAATGAGTTGATTGATTTTAGCGGTAGTAAATTAACCAGTATATTTGGGGTTGCATTGCAAGACTCTTCTAGTGTTGGGGTGAGTTATGATAGTACTGATTTTGATTTAATAGTGAATGCTGGGGCGCATGTGGTATCGGAAGGTTACTCTATGGATGGAGGCGGGACACTAGTGACGAAAGCAACAATAAAGGAAGTGATTTTGTAATAATAGGTGTATATATAAGATACATATGGCCCGAAAAAAGGTTGCTACGCAAAAGGAGGTTCCGTTTCGATTGTCAGCGGATTTTGAGAGATCAATAAAGTTTAATAAAAAGAATTTTAGATTCAGCCCCAAACAAAAAAGGTTTTTAGATCTTATACTTGGAAAAGATACGAAGATTATTTTTGTTTCTGGCCCTGCGGGAAGCTCAAAGACTTACATGTCTCTATACGGAATGTTAAAATTACTGGAGGAGGATTTCTCTAAAGATATTTTGTATGTACGAAGTATTGCAGAAAGTGCAGATAGGGGGTTGGGGAGCTTACCCGGAGACATCACAGAGAAGTTTGACCCGTTTTTGGGTCCACTTTATGACAAAATGGAAGAAATTGTCGCTCCCGGAGATGCCACTTACCTAAAACAGCAAGAAAAAGTGTCTGCGGTCCCAATAAACTTTCTTCGTGGGGCGAGTTGGCAGAATAAACTGGTGTTTGCTGATGAAGCTCAGAATTTCACACTAAAAGAACTGACTACCTTAATCACTCGTATAGGAGAAAACAGTAAAATTATTATCGGAGGCGATTTTTTTCAAAGTGATATCAATGGAAAAAGTGGATTCAAGCCAATGTTCGACAAATTCGATGATGATGATTCAAAAGAAATGGGAATTCACACATTTTCGTTCAATGAGAGCGATATTGTGCGCAGTAAAATATTAAAATTCATTATTAAGAAGCTAGAAAGTGGAAATTAGTGTAATTACTTACTAATTTTGATATAATTGTAAGATGAGTCACATTTTTTGTTATAATTGTGGGGTTAAGATTGAATATAATTTTGCTAAACCTAATTTTTGTTCTAAATGCGGGACAAGTTTTGGAGGTCAGCAACAATCTCAAGCGGCTGTGGAGCAAGCTCCCAGTCAGACTAAAGCGTCTTTAGTTTCGGATGACGAAACTGATGCTGAGTTCGTACCGCAGCTGCGGAGGCTAGATGTAGAAATCGAAAAGCCTAAAACTTTTACTATTGGTTCTTTGGCGGGGCAGAACACTCCACCAGATTATAAGGGGAAGGGATCATACGATTTTGATGAATTCACTTCTAAGCCTTAATGTCAAAAAAGAAAAGATATGAAGACTATCAAGACCTCATAGATCGTGCAGTTAAGAAGCAAAAGTCAAGATGGCGTTTAGACGCTATAAAATGGTTTGACTTTGAGGATGTTGAGCAGGTAGTAAAATCTCATATAGCCCAGAAGTGGCATATGTGGGATCAGTCGCGCCCACTGGAGCCATGGCTTAGTCGTGTAATCACGAATCGCATGTGGAATCTTATAAGAAATCACTATGGTTCTTATATAAAGCCTTGTTCGACATGTATTTATGCAAGAGATGAGTTATGTGCTAAAACATTGAGTGGTAATCAAGATGTTTCGTGCAAAGATTATGCAAAATGGGCCAAGAAGAAAAAATTTGGGCTAGAATTGAAAACAGCATCTAGTTTGGATGATAATGAGAATGTGGTGAATGTTAAATGCAGTTCATATTTTGATTATGATGCTGACATAGATAAGCTTAATGATAAAATGCGCAAAAAACTTGGTGAAAAGCTTTATGAGGCATATTATATGTTATATTTTGAAGATTGTTCGGAAGAAGATGTTGCTAAGTATATGGGGTATAAATTGTCTGATACTAATCGTAAGATTGGCTACAGACAGGTAAAGAATCTCAAATGTAAATTTCAAAAGATTGCAATAAAAATTTTAAAACAAGATAAGGAGGAGTGATGGAATTAACACAAGAGCAAAAAGATTATATAAAAGCCAATGCCGCGAAAGTCTCTAATTTAAATGAGCTTACCCAAAAATGTTTTAGGGATGATGATTTGGACGGGCGGACGAAAGAGGGTCGGGCTGTGCGTAAATACTTATTAGAGAATAATATTGATTATAAAACAACCCGCCGCAAACCACAGGACAAAATCGAATTAAACGATTCTCAGAAAGACTTTATTATACAACAAGCCCAAGAAGGATTGTCGTCTTTGGAGATTGCCAAGCTTATATTCCCCCAAAAACAAGTAAAACCCTTAAGCAATGAGCAAAGAACGGTTTTGGCGCACATTAACGAGATCAATCCAGATTTCGTACCGTCTCAAGATTCCGCAGCCGTTAGCGACTACGTCCCGCCTAAAAGCCCGAGTCGAGTGTTAAAGAAAATCAATGATGCAACAGGATTAGGCTTAGAAGAAAACAAGCTTAACAGACAAAAGCAAATCTGTGTAGAAAAGCTTCAAATCAATCTTTCCAATAGTAGATTTTTAAAAATCATCAATAATTATCTTAACAGGCCAGACAGAGAGTTGTTCGAACAAGAATTTATTCGTTTGAGTTGGGACAAGCCCGATTTAACCGCTGACGAGCTGAATCTATACCTTAACGTATGTAAAGAGGTCATTAACTTGGAAGTTGTTTCTGCTCACCTTAACAAACTTAATGATATGTTTGACGTGGCTGATGACCAGACCGAAATGACCGTACGTCTTGCTGAGATCATAAAAGCAAAATCACAAGAATATCATCAATGTGAAACACGTATTGAGAATTTGACGAAAAAGCTACAAGGTGACCGTGCTGAGCGCATGAAGAAGAATCAAAAAGATAGTGCGTCATTTTTGGCTATCGTTCAGATGTTTCAAGAAGAGGAGGAGCGGAAAAACATGGTTCGCATGGCAGAAATGCAAAAAAAGCTAATTAAAGAAGAGGCTGAACGTATGGAGGGTATGGCTGAATGGAAAGCGCGAATTTTAGGTATTAGTAAAGACGATGCAATTTGAATGTAAAGAGTGTGACAAGGCGTTTGATACGCAACGTGGTCTGCATATGCATATCAAGAAGCACGATATGCTGCTTGGTGATTACTATGTCAAAAACTATCCACGTTTCGATAAGCTGACTGAAAAGCCTATCGAGTTCAAAAACGCAAGCCAGTACTTCTCTAGAGATTTCAACACAACCAGAAACATGAACCTCTGGTTTGAGAAAGCGCCCAAAGATGAGGTGAAAAAATATATTTTGGAGAAATTCAAAAAAAGGCTTAAAAAGAAAGACCTTAAACACGCTCCATCAAGCCTCTACCTGAAGACAGGCGATTGGCCCACGCTAGATGTCATAAAAAAGCTGTTCGGCGGTTACAACGCATTCTGTGGCCAAATAGGGGTAACTCCTGCTTATGGAGATAATATATGTAAAGAATTTTTTGAAGATTACAGTGATCAAGAGGTTTGGATAGACACGAGAGAGAACAAGCCTTTAAATTTTAAAAATCCTTATGTTTTTAAATTAGACTTTGGTGATTATACACTACCCCCAAAAAACTATACTCATACTCATGCAGAAAGAAAGTCATTCCAAGATTTTGCTGCTACTGTTACTAATGGTTATGCTAGGTTTATTCGGGAGATAGAAAGATGCCAGAGTTTGGGGTGTTTTTTATTTATTGTTGTTGAGGCTGATTATAATAAAATTTATAAAACAAATAGTGCTGCTTATAAGAAATTCAATATGGGTTTTGTATTTAGCAGAATGAGATCTATTGAAGCACAGTTTAGTGATTGTTGTCAATTTGTGTTTAGTGGATCGAGAAAAGACAGTGAGGCGTTAATACCCAAGATCCTCTGCTGTGGCAAGAAGCTATGGAATGTTGACTTGCAATATTTTTGGGAAAAAGAATTAGAAAAAAATGGCTTGGATAGAAGGCAACCAGAACCTGTACAAGAAGTTCAAAGAAGTAAACCAAGAAGTACTTTCCAGAGAAGGTTACATCGAAGAAGGAGAAGCTAGGCTTTTACTTTATAAATTCTTAAGAGATAATCCATCTTTTACTTGTGAGTTATTCACAGGTGTTAAGTTGTTTCCGTTTCAGCATATGGCTATTAAGTCAATGATGGAGACGGATTACTTTTTGGGTATATGGAGTCGAGGTATGAGTAAATCATTCTCTACTGCTGTGTTTGCCATCCTAGATGCTATAATGAATCAAGGTGTGCAGATTGGAATCATATCTAAATCGTTCCGTCAGTCCAAGATGATCTTTAAAAAGATTGAGGATATCGCTAAAAGCCCCAAAGCTGAGTTCTTATCTCAATGCATAACCAGAACATCTAAAATGAATGATGAATGGGTTATGGAGATAGGCAGAAGTAAAATTCTTGCTTTGCCTCTTGGTGATGGTGAGAAACTTCGTGGTTTCCGTTTCCAACGTATGATTATTGACGAGCTTCTCCTTATGCCTGAGAAAATCTTCAATGAGGTTATTATGCCGTTCCTTTCTGTTGTTGAGAACCCTACAGAGAGGCAAGAGATCTATGATCTAGAAACTCAGATGATCGCGGAAGGGGAAATGACCGAAGACGAAAGGACTAAATGGCCAAACAACAAAATTATTGGTTTATCATCCGCATCCTACAAGTTTGAGTATTTGTTTAAGCTTTATCAACAATATGAATCTTTAATCATCAATGAGAATAAACAAGATGGCGCTCATAGGGTTATTATGCATTTTAGTTATGATTGTGCGCCTCCACAGCTATATGATCAAAATTTGATTAACCAATCCAAATCAACAATGAGTCAATCTCAGTTTGATCGAGAGTTTGGCGCTGTATTCACTGATGATAGTTCTGGATACTTCAAAGTTAGTAAAATGGCTGCATGTACTCTTCCTGATGGTGAAGGGCAGTGTGTTGAGGTTGTTGGTGATCCCAGCTCCAAATATATCCTCGCATTTGACCCTTCTTGGTCCGAGAGTGAAAGCTCAGACGATTTTGCTATACTTTTGATAAAGATGCACCCAGAGACGCGAAAAGGCGTTGTAGTGCATAGCTACGCTGTTTCTGGGTCTAACCTGCAAACACACATTCGATATATGGCTTATCTGTTGACTCACTTCAATATTGAGATGGTGGTGGGTGACTACAACGGAGGTGTGCAATTTTTGAGCGCTTGTAAGGAAAGCGGTATATTTAAAAAATTAAATTTAAAAATAGATACAGTGGAGGCTGATTTAGATAACCCTAAAGATTATCCTAAAGGTATTAGACAGTTGAAGCGGTCAATAGATAAAAAATCTAGAAAATTTGTGTTTTTAAGAAAGCCTAGCTCCACATGGATTCGTTTTGCTAATGAAAGCTTGCAAGCCGCTTTTGATCATAAAAGGTTATACTTTGCTGGGTCCGCTATGGATGACAACTACAACATGCAAAGAAAGGCTAACATCCCTATTGAGAAAATAAAGTTTTTGAGAAATCAAGATGCTGAAGAAAAAAACAAAGCCGCAAAAATGATTGACTTTGTAGAGCATCAAAGAGATATGATGGATCTTATAAAAGTTCAATGCGCCTTAGTGCAAGTTACCACTTCGCCTCAAGGAACACAAAGTTTTGATTTACCTCCTAACCTTCGCAAACAGCGAGGCGCTGATAAAGCCCGAAAAGACTCCTATTCAGCCTTAGTCTTAGGTAACTGGGGTATGAATGTATATTTTGATATGTTAGACGATAAAGGCTCTGATATAACAGAAACATTCACCCCAATGTTTATTTCTTAACTTTTAAAAGTTAGAAAGTTACTTTTTGTGTAATATAATAATGCAATGGCTAGGAAGTATACGAAACGATCAGATTATTGGAATAAGTTCAACAAGAACAACAACTTGGGAGATTTAGCTATGAGCCAAGCTTCTCAAGAAGAATATGTGCCTGAATTACTAGGCGAATCATTTTACACCTCTGACGCTTCGTATAAAAAGGTTTCTACAGCTAGAGTCAATACTGCGGGAACTTCAGGTTCAGCTAGAGTCAACTCCGCAGCCTTAAGGAATACTATTGATAGGTTTTCTAGTATTCGTAAGGGTATGCTCCCTTATGAGTATGCTGCTGATGGCGTAAATGTTCGTGAGGGTATTGAGTTATGTCAAAAAGCTTACGCTAACGTATCAGTGTTCAGAAACGCTGTGGACGTTATGTCTGAGTTCGCAAACACAGAGATTTACTTAGAGGGTGGCACAAAAAAGAGTCGGGAGTTCTTTAATCAGTTCTTCAAGCGTATTAACCTTCAAAACCTTAAAGATCAATACTTCCGTGAGTATTACCGTAGTGGTAACATCTTTATCTATAGGTTTGATGGGGAGTTTGAGGTTGAGGATTATGCCCGACTTATGAATCAAGTTGGAGCCATTAACCCTTCAGCTAATAAGATTCCAGTTAAGTATGTATTACTAAATCCTTTCGATATTGTATCTAAGAGGGCTACGACATTTAATGTTGGGGCATATGAGAAAGTTTTATCTGAATATGAGCTTTCCCGCTTACAGAATCCAGCTACAGAGGAAGATAAATTAATTTATGATTCTCTTGACCCTGAGATGAAGAAGTTGATTAAAGATGGATCATATTACACAGATGGTATCAAGATTGAGTTAGACCCCAAGCGTCTTAGCTTTTCGTTTTATAAGAAACAAGATTATGAGCCATTTGCAGTGCCATTTGGATATCCAGTATTAGAAGATATCAATGCTAAGCTTGAATTAAAGAAAATGGATCAAGCCATTACCCGAACTGTTGAGAATGTTATTCTTCTCATCACTATGGGAGCTGAGCCAGAAAAAGGCGGTATTAACGCCAACAATATCAATGCCATGCAGAGTCTCTTCAAGAATGAGAGTGTTGGTCGGGTATTAGTTTCTGATTATACCACTAAAGCAGATTTTGTTATCCCAGATCTAAACAAAGTTCTTGGGCCAGCTAAATATCAGATTTTAAATGAAGATATTAAACAAGGTCTTCAAAATATTGTTGTTGGAGATGAAAAATATAATTCAACACAAGTTAAAGCCCAAATATTCATTGACCGCCTTAAAGAAGCTAGGAGTTGTTTCTTAAATGATTTCTTACAGAGGGAGATTAAGAGGATAGCTAATAGCTTAGGGTTTAAGTCGTATCCTACCGCTACTATGAAGGATATCGACATGCGCGATGAGACCCAGCTTATGCGTGTGTCTACTCGCCTCATGGAGCTTGGTATCCTTACCCCACAACAAGGTATGGAGATGTTCCATAATGGAAAGTTCCCAAATGCGGAAGATATCGCTCCCGCACAAACAGCCTTTATAGAACAAAGGAAAGAAGGCTTTTATAATCCAATTGTTGGCGGTATTCCAATGATTGAGCCTCAGATGGGTGAAGGTTCCGACGAACCCCAAACTGTAGATACTCCAAAATCTGCGGGAAGACCAAACGGGACAACAACAGTCGATAACGAAAAACTTACTAGACAAAACATCCAAGGTACTATTTATGCCGTGGAAGCATTTAATTCTTTAGCTAGAGAAAGAGCCGAGGAGAAGTTCGGTGGAGACCTTAATGAACAGCAAGAGGAGATGGTTAACAAGCTTTGTGAGTCGATTATTTGCGCCTCAAAGCAAAATGAATGGAATCAAACCCTTGAAGCTTGTATTGATAATTTCGAACTTATTGAAGAATTAAATGTTATGAATGAAGTTTTAAGTGTAGCTAATAAGCATAACTTAGAAGTTTACCCGTCAGCAATTTTATATCACAGTCATGAAAATTAATCCAGAAGACATTGAAGTGCCTCTTGAGAAAACTGTTAGTTTTAACAATGGGGAAGCGGAAGTATCAATCGCTAGCAAGTATAGTGGGTCAGAAGCAGGTTTATATAAATCTTATATGAGCATGTGCGCATCCGATGATAAAGCTCTTGTTAATACAGAAGGAATGGACAAAAAGCATACTTATGCAGCTTGTGGCGTTCAGTATGATAAGATGAGAGCTATGATGAATGAATATGGCGAGGGAGGACTTACTGATAAACAAAAGAAACTTCCACCCGCGATTCAGAAAGCTATTCTCGACAAGATGAAGAAGGATGGCAAGATTAGCAAGGAAGACTCTGAAGCTGCTGAAAAGAAACTTTTATCAAAAGATGATGAAAAAGAGCCTGATCCAAAAGGTGAAAAACTGGAGGTTAAGGAGAAAAAGTAAAATGCCTTATAAGTATACAACTACTTTTGAATCTGAAATTTTTGCTCATCAAGTTGATGATGAGTTCGTATCTAAGGCTTCATTAAGCGAGCTATCTTCTCTAGTCCCAAAAAACATTGACTTTGAGAAGAATGTAGACCTTCTAGGTGTATCATTTAATGCTGCTGTTGTTAATGTATTTAACAGAAACGGTGATGGTATTGATACCGCTACCGCTTTAAAGTATAACGATCAGTTTATACATAAGCCTACTAATATTGAACATAATAAAGATAAGATTGTGGGGCATATTGTCACTGCTGGTTTCAGTGAGTATGGCTCTAATAAGATTTTATCTAATCAAGAATTAGAAAATAAGAAAGATCCGTTTAATATAGCTTTGGGAGCTGTTGTCTATAAATCTGCAAATAAACAATTTGCGCAACTTATAGAGAGATCTACAGATCCTGAAGACGAATCTTATTATAAAAAAATATCTGCAAGTTGGGAGGTTGGTTTCTCTGATTATGTTTTGGCTGTGGGAAGCGATAAGCTTAACGAAGCCACAATTGTATCAGACCCTCATAAGATCAAAGAAATGAATGGTTTCTTAAAGGCTTATGGTGGTTCTGGTAAAACTGATAAAGGGGAACCTATCTATAGGTTGATTACTGGAAAAATATATCCTTTGGGTATAGGATTCACTTCTAATCCAGCTGCGGATGTAAAAGGTATCTATAAAGATCAAGAAGATAGTGATCAAGATAAATTTTCACAAAAAGATAAAAAAACTGTAACAAAAGAAAATAACATAGCTATGGAAAACATTGTTAATGAACTAAAGGAGATCCTCGTCGAGAAAAAAATCGGTGAGGAGACTGTAGCTTCCATGACTCAGACTTTTTCAGAGGCGATTCGCGAAAAGAACGAAGAGTTTTTGAAAGAGAAAGAGGCTCTTACGAGCGAGAAGGAAGCTGTTAAGAAGGAATATGAAGACCTTAAGGCTTCTGTAGCTGAGCTTGAAAGCAAGCTCAGTGAAGCTAATGAGCGGATTAACGGATTTGAAAACGAGAAGAAAGCTGAAGAAGCTGTCGCTCGTTTCAATTCTCGTATGGACGATCTTGATAACAAGTTCGACCTCGCTGATGAGGATCGTGAATTCCTTGCTAAAGAAGTGAAGTCTCTTGACGAGACTGAAGAAGCTTACGCTTCGTTCTCTGATAAGCTTGAAGTGCTTTGGAAGCATAAGAGCAAAGCTAATAAAGAAGCTTTCGAGGCTGAGATTCAGGCTCGTATTGATGAGGAAGTTGCTAAGCGTGTTGCTACAGCCTCTGCTGAAGTTGATGTCGAGGAAGCTCTTGACAATGCAAAGCAAATTGATGCTGACATCTCAAACAATAACGAGGCTCTTGCTTCTCAAGAAGAGAGTCTTGTTGACAAATTTAAAAAAGCGTTCTCCCGTGAGAACATTGAAATTTCTTAACTTAAACTAAAATAATACTATGGGACTTAAAATTCTTCCTTTTAGACAATATGACGAACATGATGTCGTCAATCTCTATCGTGTTGCCGATGGAATGGTACTCGATAGCACAACTGGAGCTGGTTCTGGCGATGCTGGAACTTTCGTGAAGGTTTCTGCTGGTGACTTCTCTGCTGACCCTGTTTCTTATGGAACTGACAGCTATCTTGGAAAAACTGATTATCCTTTTGTTGGACGTAATCAGTATCCAAAAGTAAGCCTTCAAGTTGAGCCAGCTGGAGCTGGAGATGTTCCTCTTGGGATCACTCTTCTTCAGACTGCTAAGAACGACGAGAACGGCGAGAAGCTTCTTTACAATCCTCAAAAAGCTGCTGAGCTTCAGGCCGCTCTCCCCGGAGAGGCTGTCCCTGTTGCTACTAAGGGTATCTTTACTATCGCTAGCGCTGCTTTCCAAGGTGATCTTGGTGGCGACCTTGCTATCGGAAGCGGGATTAAAGCTTCTACTGGTGGAACCGTAACTGGTTGCGCTCCTACTGATAGCGCATGTTTTGGAACCATTCTTGGAACTGGTAGCCGCACCACTCAGAATGGTGTTACCGATCAGTTTGATGGTGAGTACCTTGTCTTCAAATTCAACTAATATAGAAAGAATCAGATAAATGAAAATCACTTTAAAAAGAACTCCAGAACAAATCGAGTTGGTTAAAGCTATGGCTTCTCGTAACCGCACTGTCGCTTACGAAGCTCAAGTAGCTCTTGCTGAGTTTATTGGACCTGTGCTTGCAGAGGTCATCAATCAAGCTCCTACCCTTTCGAATCTTTTCACGACTCTTCAGTTTAACGCTGATGACAATCCTTCGATCCCTCTTGATCTCTATTATGACATCAACGACGAAGATTACATCAAGGTTTACAGCCAGTCTCATGCTGGTGGTCTTCCTACCAATCAGGTGCTTCCTACTGCATCTGAGATGAAAATTGCTACCTACGGTCTTGATACCGCTGTTAGCTTTGATCGTCGTTACGCTGCTAAGTCTCGCATGGACGTTGTCTCTAAGACCTTCACCCGTGCCGCTCAGGAAATTCTCGCTAAGCAAGAAACTACTTCTGCTAGCTTAGTTATGGGATCTCTCGCTGAAGCTACCACTAACAGCACTGACCACGTTTTTGAAAACGGTCATGGAAGCTTGAACTTCGTCCTTGACGATATCAACAAGCTTATGACTCGCGCTAAGCGTATTCAGGCTTCTTTCCTTGGTGGATCACCTGCTGGTGGAACCGCTAAAGGAATCACTGACCTGATTGTTTCTCCTGAAGTCGTCGAGAAGCTTCGCGCTATGGCTTACAACCCAATCAACACCTCTAACGGCCCTGCTGCTAGTGGTGGAACTGGGGCTGACGGTATTGCTGCTCCTGACGAGCTTCGTATGAGTGTTTACAGCAACGCTGGTCTCCCTGAGTTCTACGGCATTTCCATTATGGAGATTCTTGAGCTTGGAGCTGGCAAGAAGTTCACTAACGTGTTCGACACTGCTCAGACCTCTGGTGACGCTTCTACGGGCGCTCAGTTGTTCACCACTAACGACGATCTCGTTATTGGTATCGACCGCTCTCGCGAGTCTCTTATTCGCGCTGTTGCTGTTGACGAAGATTCTGGTGGTGAGTTTAACCTCATCGCTGATGATCAGTACAGCATTCGCCAACAGAAGATTGGATACTTCGGATCGCTTGAAGAGGGCCGCATGGTTCTTGACAACCGCGCTCTTGTCGGATGTATTGTTTCCGCCTAATATAAAACTCCACATTAAGAGTCGCTCCTACGGGGGCGGCTCTTTTTTTTGTTTATTTTTCTAGATAATGTGTATAATAGTATATGGACAATTTTGAGAACGTATCATTTGGTAATGGCCAAAACAACTATTTTGGCGCAGAAACTACAGCTGAGCTTAGGGAAAAGTTAGCTTCTTGTGGAAAAGCTGAACTAAGGGGGTTAGCTTCTAAAATCGGAATAAATCCAAATTATGACAAAGCTACATTGCGAGATGTGATCCTTAAAGAGTTTAGAGCTTATAAAGCTAAGAACTCACCTATCCCAGCCCCAAAACAAATGTTTGCTGAAGCTTCTGAAGAAATTCAAGACATGCTTAAATCTGTGGGTAAAGTAAATGCCGATGAGAAAGCCAAAAAGAAATGGGATAAAGATAAGAACCCCAAGAAAAAAGATAATTAATAGTGTAATATAAAGCATGAGTGTAATTAGCGATTTGGCATCTGATATCTTTACGGATGAATTTGATAGTGATACTGGTATTGCTACATCAGGTTCTATTCAAGCTTGGCTGGAAAACAACTTGGGCGAACTAAATAATTTGATCTATAAAGACTTTAGTGGGACAGGCGCTGATTTAGATACTGAGGCTCAGTCTATTCATAAGGAGCTTTATTTACATAGTTATTATAAAAAACAGTCTAGGAATGCACTGAGAGGGATAACGTCTTCAACTAGCGATAATAAGATACTATCTTTAAAGGACGGAGAATCGTCTGTGACGTTCGTTAACCGTAATGAGGTGTCCAAGGTCTATAGAGGTCTTGCAAACGATTCTAAGGCTAAACTAGACGATTTAGTGGCACGTTATAACATCTATGAGGCTAAACCTCAACAGGTGGGCGGAATTGATGGGGTGGTTTTGACTGGTAGCGACAATACTTAATATTAAATAAACGTTATACATAAAAAAGGGCGGTATTTCTACCGCCCTTTTTGTTTTAGATTAAGCTTTTATTTAAGCGCTGAATATTACGTCACTGTTAGAACCACTAACAAAAACTCCATTATCCAAATCGTTAGGACCACCAATAGATGTTATAAACGTCAAATCGACAGATTTGTTCGAACCGATTGATGATGAGAATGATTCGCTTTGAATTTGAGCGCCTTTAATCTCGTATTTCATAGCTGCGCCTCCTGCTTCGTTATTAAGAACCAAGGTTAAATTGTAACCAGATTCGTCATCAATAATATCGCTTAAATTCTTTGCTGTCAACTCGTTAACGACAGCGTTGACTGAAAGAGTGGCTTGAATTGGGAAATCAACAGCTCTAGCATAAGCGTATTTAGTGCCAAGTCTTTCTAGAGATGATCTAGAAAGAGGTATTGAAAGAGAAGCGCTTTGAATATGAACTGCATCAGCATCTAAATCAGGGGAAAGATCCACAATTGTGGAGCTATCTAAAGATGATATGTTTACGTTAATATCTCCGGGGCGAAGAGCAATAAGGCTTGAATCTCCACTAGTTGCTGCTGGAAGAGTTACAGAAGCTGTCTTAGCTGTGCCATTAGCTTGATCTACAGAAGGAAGAGTTGTAGAGCCTCCCGCTGTAGAATTGATATTTGCAGCTTCAAACGATACAGATACAGTCGGGAGCGAACCAACGGAAAGATCTAAGGTGTAATCGGTGAGGTAAGTATTACCAATACCAATAACATCATGTGTGCTAGCAAGGGTTACACCTGTTGCGTCAACACCTTCTCCAACAGTTGAGATGTAAAAGTTCCGACCTGAACCATCAGCTAAATGCCCTGAAATGAAAGACCCTGACGTTGCGTTAGTTCCAGTTCCGACATAAAATCCTAAAGCTCTCTCGTTGAATCCATCCGTAAGCAAATAAGATGTGTCCATAGATACTGTAGGGGCTTCAAGAACCATAGATCCAACTTTTCCAAGTTGTCCAAATTGGTTAACATCTTGACGAGAGATATTAAAGCTGTAGTTGGCAGATTGAACACGCTCTAAAGATTCATGTTTAACTGCCGATGTAGACTCAGCGTCCTCACTGACGTAAAGCGCTTCCGATTGATAAATTACTCTATTTCTGGCCATAATAAGTTATTTTTTAATGTTTACAATATTTTTGATGTTTTATGAAATTAAGAAAATCTAAATCTATGAATCTTTAGGTCAAAATCAATAAATCCGACATAAAGATCATTAGCTAAAGACTTTCTTGCTTTGTCTGTTAGTTTTGAAGTAGTCACATTGTCTACTAAAAAGGGTTTGTTGCTATTATACGCACTGGATAGCGTATCGTAGGAATAGGAGCCTCCTTTTAGGTCTCCGTATTCGTTGACGGGATGTCCACTCATAGGTATTGGATAAAATACTTCATTATGAGAATCCCCGAAAATTGATAAGACTCCATCTAGTTTATATGGATCGTCTGAGAGAACCACAGCATTAGCTCTTACTGTGGTGGACTCTTCCCCGCCAAATGCAAGACCTTCATTCTGCATTGTCGCGGTTGATAAGAAAATTGCTGGAACTACTTGATCATATGGGGCGATTCCAGATTCATTGTATGTTGGGATTCTGGAATTTAGTTCATATTTGTTTTCCACAACCAAGTCATCTTCTGTTTCGTTTGTGAAATAGATGTTGAAGTCTTTAACTGCGAAAGTTCCTGTGATTGTTGAATCTGATGTGTAATTAGAGCCTGTTTCTACAATGCGCCCATTATCATAATCAATATAATGAGAATCACCCGCAATACCTGTTGGCAATGTTACTCCTGAGATAGAAGAATCAGTTACAAATTGTTTGTATGGGCTAGAGAATGAGACGTAAGAATCATCCAAGAAACCATCTGGGGTGTGGTAGAAAGTTCCAGTTTGATTTGAGTAAGCCTCACCTTTTTCCAACAAAAAGTGATCGAACCAGAGCATAAACGAATTGGTTAGCGTATGTACAAATTGTTCTTTCATTTGATGTTATTAAATTGTTTTTTATATTTATTTATTAAGGCTGATATGTAGCTTGTGTTTTGGAATCTACCTGATCTAACCTTCCTTTTTGTTTGTATAGCTTTGCCTGAGCGACCATTCTCTTTTCTGAGTAAGTAGCCAAGACCTGATATACCCGTCTCTATTCCTCTTGCCCAACTCCTTCCTGAAGCCCATGGCATTGGAGTCGCCTTGAAAATTTCAGCAGCTTCAGGGATGTTTATATAATACTTTACCCCAATTTTAGCTTCTCCTGAATAATTATAATTCATATTTTCGAACATTTGCAATATAGGCTCAATTGGTTTGTCCGAAGCATCGAATCCAATAAAAGCAAAAAGATTTGAAATCCCGCCCAAAGTCCCACTTATATTGGTGCTACTAGGTCCAGCCATAATCTCCATAGTTACAGGATGACTGAGGAATTCTTTGATCATGTCAGATTTGACCTTAAGAAACTTTTTCTTAAAATCTTTTTCGAATGGTCTTTTTAAAGCTTTTGGGGCTTGTTTCTCTAAGACCGCTTGGACATCTCTAGGTAAACGAGCCATTATTCGTCAGTTGGGGTGAGTAAGAAAGTGTAAAATTTATTTGTGGTTAAACCACGAGGTTCGCCATCGCTTTTGATTGCGAAGCGAATACCATCAAGCTCAACCCTTCTGGCTTCTTGAAGAAATTCATACGCATCACTTTTTACAACAATTTTTACAGAGCCACTAGGAAGAATGATTTTATTCTGGGTTCCTTGTTGATTCTCATTATTAGATAAATACTCCTCTTCCATATTGATGTAATAAACTCTAGCCTCAAAAGATTGGGACTCTGTTGTATATTCAATATTTGATTTTGAGCCTGTATTGGTTCTGCCGTAGATATTGTTATATCTTGAGTTGGTAGAGATTACAGTTCTTTTGGAGTTCTTGAAAACAGTGATAGTTTGCGCGAAAGTCTCATGCAATGTATCATACATTGTATTGATTGTAGACTCCATATTAGATGATAAAAATCCAGCCATGTAGATAATTACACATTTTTTCTTATAATAACTTGGATAAAGGATGAATGCCAAAAAAAATTTAAATAAAAAGTCTGGGGATGAAGTATCTTCATTGTTCAAGATGATGTTGATTATGGTTGAAGATATGAAGAAAGACCATGATTTTCACTATCAAAAATTATATGAGGGAATACCTGAAAAATACCACCCAGTAATTAAGGCGGCTGATCATTTTACCCCAGATAAAGTGTCTTGGATTAGGAAAAGGATTTTGGACTTTGGCAACGAAAGCTTGCGTAATGTACAAAATGAAATAGAAAATTACAAGGTTGAATTTATATTTAAATAGGAATATGGAATTAAAATTATTATACCAATTTACGGTTGATGAAGAAAAAGAGGTTGAAAAAGAAACCTCTAGGAAAAATCGTAAGACTGGAGAGGTAACTATTACAAAGAAAAAGGTAAAAGAAAAAGTACCTGTTGAGGTAAAAATCAAAAAACCTTCTCGCCGCGAGTTAGAAGACGCTGAACTTCAATACACTATCGAAATGAGCAAGTGTGTTAAGCAGGGTATTCTCACCAAAGCGATGCTTGCAAAAAAATACGGTGATACTGGAGGGGCTTTTACTGAGGAAGGTCAAAAAGAGTATGGTAAGCTATACACGCAGATTTTAGAATTTCAGAATGAATATATCAAACTTGATTCAGCCACAAAACTCGACGAAAAACAAAAAAAGAGGCTAGAATTCCTTAAGGAAGAGATTGCCCGAGTAAAAAGAGATCTGGTTGAAGTAGAGTCAAATCTACAAGGTTTATTTGAACACACTGCCGATGTTAGAGCGCAAAACAAACTCTTGCTGTGGTATGCTCTTCATTTAACCTTTATCCAAAGGGAAGAAGATGAGGAGCCTATCCAGTATTTCAAAGGAGCAGACTATGATGAAAAGCTTGAAGATTATTACGATAAAGAAGAAGAGGCTTCTGAACTTTATCAGCAAGTAATTAAACAAGTTTCGACAACTCTAGCCTTCTGGTTCTATAACCAAGCTTCAACCCAAAAGGAGTTTGAAGATATTATGGATAAAGTAGAAAAGGGTGAGTTATAGTGACGAATTTTATACTTCCCTAATAGGGGAGATATTTGACGGATACAGCGTCTCGACTTTCGAAGGTCGAGACGTATTCGTTAAACACATAAATATAAGAGACCAAAAATACATACACTCTTATTATGAAAAGTATAAGAATATAGCTTTATCTAAAGGTATTGATTCTCAAGAGGAAAGAGAAGCTTATATTAAAAAAGAAGATCTGTGGGAGGAGTCTGATGATATGAAGATATTGACTCTCACAGAAGAGGTTAAAAACCTTAAAAAGACAAAAGAATCTGTATTCTTACCTTCTCAAAAACAATCTTTTCAAAAAACTATCGAAGAAAAGTGTGTTGAGCTATATGATTTAAATCATAAAAAAGCTGAGATTGTAGGCTTAACTGCGGAAGGTTACGCTTCAAAGAGATCTAATGATGAAATGCTTAGGTTTTGCATCTTTAAAGATTCGGATCTTAGTGAGAATCTACACACTGAAGAGCAGTTTTCTGATTTAGAGGTGAGAGATGTTATATTGTTGAATAAAATTATGACAGATGTTTCTGGGAAAATGTCTGAAGATAATATCAAACACGCTGTCTTGAGGCCATTTTTTGGAATGTACATATCAAACTGCGAAAATATTAGTGATTTTTATGGCAAACCTGTAATTGAACTATCTGCTTATCAAATGAAAGTTGCTATGTATGCGCGGGTCTTCCATAGCATATTCCAATACACTGAAGATATCCCAGATAATATTAAAGAAGATCCAGATAAATTGATGGCTTACTCTGAAAGTCAGAGAAATAAAGACTCCAATAAAGGTGGTTTGAGAGATGATGCGGACGCTTCAGCTGTCTTTGGCGCGACTAAAGAAGATATGGATACCGTAGCTAAAGATTCTAAATCTATATCTCTGTCAGAAGCAGCAAAAGAGGCTGGAGGCAAGCTAGACATGAAACAAATGATGAGATTAGCAGGTCATGATGTGTAATATTAGTGTATATACACATAAAGGAACAAGATCATGCCTATTCAAGTACCAGTCGTCCAAACAGGTTTAGAACAAAGTATTCAACAAGCAGCTGCCAAAGCTGGTAAGAATCTTAGAATTAATATGGGTCCGGGGGCCAAGAGTATTGAGTCTCTATCAAAACCTCTGGGTCGTTTAACTGGTAAAGCTGATGAATTCACTAAATCCATGGAGGCTGCTAACGCCCGTGTTTTGGCATTTGGTGCGTCTGTAGGTGTTATCGCTGCTGTTTCGAGGGGTCTTCAGGAGTTAGTTAAAACAACTATTGAGGTTGAAAAAAGCCTAACTAATATTAACTCCATTCTTAAACAATCAGAATCTCAGCTTGATAGTTTTAAAAATCAAATTTTTGACATCGCTAGAAATACAGGTCAAACTTTTGATACCGTAGCAGAAGCAGCATTGGAACTTTCTCGTCAAGGTCTTAAAGCTGAAGAAGTTACTAAAAGACTTAATGATGCGCTTGTTCTCTCTCGACTTTCTGGTTTAAGTGCGGCTGATTCTGTAGCTGGTTTAACAGCAGCTGTTAACTCATTTTCTTCTGCTGGTCTTACAACTACTGAGGTTCTCAACAAGATTTCTGCTGCTGCTGCAAGTGCTGCTGTTTCTGATAGAGATTTGATCGAGGGTCTGAAGCGTTCAGGAGCGGTTGCTGTTGCGTCTGGTGTTCAGTTTGATGAGCTTATTGGTATTATTAGTGCGCTTCAAGAAAGAACTGCACGAGGTGGAGCTGTTATTGGTAACTCTCTCAAGACTATTTTTACCAGAATTCAAGATTTAGATAAACTTCAGTCACTCCAAAAATTAGGTGTAGAGGTAACCGATTTAGAGGGGAAAGTATTATCTTCTAATAAAATTATAGAAAATCTAGCGCCAACATTCGCCAAGCTAGATCAAGCAACGAAAGTTAACTTGGCTGATAACCTTGTTGGTAAATTTCAGATTGCCCCTTTCCTTGCCCTTCTGGAAGATTACAACTTAAAAGTCTCTAGAAGTGGGGAGGTGGCAGCGACTTCATTTAATGCTACAAACGAAGCTTATCAACGTAACGAAGCGCTGTCTAAAACTTTAGCTAACGCTGTAAATGTAGCAACTGTTAATTTAAAAGAGTTAGCGAATACTCTAGGTGAGATAGGAGTAACTGATAGCTTAAAGAATATTATTGGTGTTTTTAATAGTATTGTTTCTAGTATACAAGATGTTTTAGATGGTGATGGAATAGGATCTCAATTTGCTAAAGGATTAATCAAAGGGATTAGCACTATAATTAGTGGTCCGGGATTAGCTTTAGCTTTAGTGGCTATTGGAAAACTTCTTTTAGATTTTGCTAAGTTTGGAGCTGGAGCATTAAAAACTTTCTTTGGTTTAAATAAAGCTGCCGAAGCTCAGAAAAACTTACAGGGCCAGATAGCTGCATCCCTATTGAATGATAAGGGTATTCGATCTGCTATCTTGTCGATTGAAAAACAGAATATTTCAGAAGGAGAGAAGAAGAAGCTCCAGACCCAGTTCTTTACTAAAGCTTTGAATGAACAGTTGATGGTCATGCAAAAGATGCAGGGTATCGCTAGAACTATCGCTCCCGGTGTCATGGCTGGAACTGCTTCAAGGCGAGGCAAAAGAGCTGCTGGGGGATTCTTGCCTATTGGCGCGGAAAGTTCTGATATTTCCAGAGGAGTAGGTGGCGCACCCGCTTCTGCAAAACCTGTTGTCATTCCTAACTTTGCATTTGGCGGAGGTAAGCGTGGAACAATGGTCGCTAATGATAGTGAGTATATTGTTCCTAATTATGCTAATGGTGGAGATGCGATCTTTAATCAAAATATGGCTTCTTCAATAGGTCTTCCTGCTAATGCTAGGAGGGTGAGGGCTGCTAGTGGGTATATCCCCAATTTTGCAACCGTGTCAGACTTGTTAAAAAGACCCGAGAACTTCATAAAACCTGATGGCTCCTTCACATCAAACAGTGCTAGGGATGCTTATAATAAATCAACAGGAGAAAATAGAAAAAAGATAGACGCATACAGAAATAGAAACAAAGGTAAAAGATCTTACATGGCTAACCAACAGCCTAACAAATCCATCATGCTCATCCCACAGCCGATGGAGTTCGGCATGAATCTGTCTGATCATCATTTTAAGAAACAACCGTATGGGTCTAAAATGAACGGGCTAATTGATTTCTTTGAAGGTCCAGCGGCTGGAATTTCTAAAAAATTAAAAAAAGGAACTTCAGCGGGTAAGAAATTTAGTAAATTACTAACTTTAGATGAAGACATACAGAAAGCTATAGCTACAGGAGTTAATACCGTATTTAGTGACTTTAAGGATGCCTCTGGACACCCAAATGTTTTTAAGACTGAGCCAAAACAGATTACAGCCAGTAATGTTAAAGATATAATGGAGAAGGGTGGCCCGGGCGCACTTGGAGCTATTAAAGGCGCAACTTTCGAAGCTTTAATGCAAGCTATTGTTGGAGGAGTAGCTCAGGAAGGGGGTGAACTTGATGTAGATTTCTCAAAAGATAAAGGTAATATTCTTGATTTAATCTTTGGCATCGAAAGTAAAAACTTTAAATTTGGAGATTTCAAATCCAGCCTTGATTCAAAAGATAAATTTGCTAGACAAGTTATTGATAACGTTAAAGGCAAGGTCATAACAGGTGCAAAAACTAAAACAGTTAATAGTAAAACTGCTGCCTCTGGTTATATACCTAACTTCGCTGAAGGTGCTTTAGAAGACGCTATCGGTAGAGAAAAAGCCGCTGGTTTACCAGTTAGCCAAATTAGAATCAATCAAAGCGGCAAACTCCGCAACGCCCAAAATCCAATGGGTCTTGCTGTCACGAATACCCGTGATGAACCTACTGGAGCGATTCCTAATTATGCTAAAGAGGATACAGGTCAAGCTGTAGACGGTTTGACTAATAAACTTTTCGCTTTGCAATCTGTAATGTTCTTATTCCAAAGTGGAGTGGGAGAGATGGCTGAAGAATCTTCGGGAGCCGCTAAGGTTATGGCTGAAGTGAGTCAAGCCGCTACACAAGCTGTTATGGCTCTTACAGCTATTCAAGCTGTTGGGGGGATAAGCGGTTTGAAATCTCTTGGTGGTAAGATTGGAGGGTTATCAACTAAAGGGAGAGATATAATGAGTGCTAACTTGAAAAGCGCTCGCGGTGGGTTTGGAAGTGTTAAAAGGGGTATTTTGGGCGCAACACCTTCGGGAACAATTAGGGGTGGCTTAAAAGCGGGTTTTGGAGGCACTCTTAGAGCTGTTGGTGGCGCTTTACTTCGTTTTGCTGGACCCGTTGGTATTGCGGCTACAGCAGCTACTTTATTGGCTAAAGGTTTCACTATGGGTTATGATAAGTTTTTCGGAACCGCAGACTCGATAGAAACAGCTGGTAAACTCATTGAGAATTCCGCTAAGAGAGCAGCTGAAGAGTTAAACAAGTTAAAAGTAGATGAGAATGTAAAAAAAGATTTAAAAGCTCAATCTTCTGGTATAGCCAATCAACTAACTATTGAATTTTTAAAAGATGTTGAATTAGAAGGGTATTCAGACGAAGAACAAGTTGAAAATATTAAAAAATCTATGGAGCAGCTTCTTTTACGGGGTGGAGATACTTCAGATCTAAAGTTTCGATTACAGAATTTGACAGCGAACAGAAATAGAAAGAGTGGTTTTGGGGGTCAGTTTGCTGTGCCTCAAGAAATGATAGATGATTTTATAGCAGAGAATACCACAAAAGGAAAATCTTTACAAAAGCGGCTAAGCTCATTTAAAGGGGGCATAACTGATAAACAAGTTCAAGACGAACTAGAGTTTAGAAGGCTTGGGTCAAAGATACAAAAAGAGGGCGGTATTTCTGTCGAAGAGGCGCGTAAAAGAGGTAGCATAAGAGGCGATTTTTTAAAATCAGCTAAAAATGCAGATATAAGTTCTGTTCTAGCTTTAGCAGCTTTAGAGCAAAAAATAAATGAAGCCGCAGAGAAGCGAACTAAAATAGATAGCATTAATTTAGCTAACGCAAAAGCTAGACTGGGAACCGCTATAGAGATTAGAAAAGAAAATCTTAAAACACTTACCGACACAGATAAGCAGATTATGAGAGCTGAGGCTTTAGGAGGCATAGATGATAATGCTCTATTAGCTTTAAAACAGAAAGCCGAGCAGCAAAAACTTTTAAATGATTTGGCTAGTAAAAACTTAGATTTTATAGGTGAACAGAGAGAAGAGTTAACCAGATTGAAACTCGAAGATGAACAAATCCAAAATATAGAAAAGGAAATTTTAAATATCAGCACTGAAGATCTTGCCAAGAAAGGTAAAGTCTTAGATATAGTAAAGAAAATTTATAATACTAATGGTTTAAATGATGAGGTAGGTAAAAGCCTTATGGAAAGTCTCAGGATACAACTCGACCAAAATGAAGGTATATTTGAGGCTTCTTCAAAGACGTTAAAAAACAGGCAAGACGAGACCGCAGAGCTAACCAAGCAAAAACAATTAATAAAAGAAATAGAAGCGGAAAGAGCTTTGACTGCTCAAACAATTCAGTTTGGAAAGAAAAACGTTAGTGCTGAAGAAAGATCTAGAATCCAAGCTCAATTGAGATCTTTGGGGAGGCAAAAAGAGGAAGCTAACCAGCTTGGCCGACAAGGGAGGGTGCAGGATTTAAATAACCAAATTGCTGCGTTACAGCAATCTTTGGCGCGTATCAGCGGGGGTGAAGGACAAACTGGTATTGATGCCAGAGCTAGGACTATAGATTTTCCAAAATCTATCCAAAACATGTTTCCAGATAAAATCTCAACTTTAAAAGATCCTAACGTGGATGCTATGCAGACTGTGAGGGACATAACAAGAGAGGCTTTTAATATAATTGGAATCGGGGTGGTGGAAGAGGAGTATAATAGATTTAAAAAGACTGTTAACGATTTAGAGCAAGAAATACAAGAAAATACAAGAGCAGAAAAAGACGGTGTCGATGCTGCTAAAAATCAAGAATTGTCACTTTCCGAACTAGCTAAAATTAATGAGACTCTCTCTAAAAATTTAGCTCCATTTTCTCGATCTGAATCTGCTAGTGCTAATCGTCTTGCAATAGCGCAGCGTATAGTAGAAGAAGATCCGACAAAAACAAAAAGTTTACCACTAGAGATTAGAAGGCTTGAGATGGAGAGGGGGGTTTTTGACAGAATGGGCGAAGCAATACCCACGGCACTTGAAAATTCAAACGAATTAAACGAAAGTTTAAAGGATGCATCTCTCTCTTTCGCTCATAATATTGGAAACGCAATGTTAGACGCAATCCAAAAAGGAGAAAATCTTGGTGATGTCTTACTTGGTACTGCGGCAGAGTTCTTAAACTTAATAAGTCGTGCGTTCATGAAAAGCGCTGTTAATGATATTTTAGATAGTTTTGGGGTCGGGAAACAAGGTGGGGGGCCAATCCGTGGAGGTTCAGGCACTAAAGATGACGTTCCAGCTATGCTTATGGGTGGTGAGTTCGTCATGAATAAGAAAGCTGTCAGGAAATACGGTATGGGTTTCATGTCCGCATTAAATAATGGTTCTCTTCAAGGTTTTGCATCTGGAGGTCAAGTCAAAGATCGCGAAGGAATGTTCACCACCCCGGGCATGAATGGAGCTGGAGCGATTAAGGGCGCAGCAAATCTACTTTCTTTTGCTACTCAAACCCCAGTAGCCCTGAACAGAGATACCATTACTAGTAGTGGAGCTTTCCTTGATGCTGAGAGTGGAAGAATGACTATGTTTGGAAGAAGGAATAATCCTCAATTCCAGAAGGTCCAAGATGCTAAGCGTCAGGCTTTTGATTTATACGCTAGTGAAATGAACGCTAGGCAGCAAGCTAAAGAGCAAGAAAAAGCCAATAAAAAAGCTTTAATAGATGGTCTAAAAAGTGCAGCTATATCGGCTGGTGTTGGCGCTCTCATAAAGACTATGGGTGCTGGATTTAAGGCTGGGTTCTCAGGTACAGAAGGGTCATTTGGAGCTAAGCTTGGAGCTGGATTGAAAGGTACTATTTTTGGCGGTAATGAATTTGGAGGGGAAACTTTTGGGGGCTTAAAGAATTTATTCAGCAATAGAAGGTTTGATAGTGGGATACCTCAAGCTACGCCTGTCACATCAATACCTCAAGCTACGCCTTTCACACCAAAAAGTTCATCTGCCAGAACAACAATAATTCGTAGTGGCGGGATGGATCGTGATATGGGTGATCTGTTTAGTGAAGATGGGGACATAAGGGGAAGTTATCCTATGTTACCTCTCCTTAGAGCTACAGGAGGGTTAATTCCTGCCGCTGGTGGAGTTGATACAGTACCTGCAATGCTTTCTGGTGGAGAGTTCGTAATGAACGCCGCTGCCACAAGAAATATCGGAGCAGGTAACCTACAAGCTCTTAACTCTGGAGCAGGGGTTGACAATACTGATTTAGTTTCAAAGTTAGATGAGTTAATTTTAGCTACTGAAGCATCTCAATCTACAGGGGAAATTAATATTACCGTTAATGGGTCTAATGGTACAGACACTCAAACTTCAGGACAAGATGCTACAGATCAACAGAGACAACTTTCTGAAAGGATTAAAGTTGCTGTTAAGCAGGTAATCGCTGATGAGCAAAGATTAGGAGGACAACTTAGAAGATAATGTTTGGATCAAGATTAAATGACGAAGTAAATATCAACATAGCTGGATCAGAGTTATCTGGTATCAGCTCTGTAGATTTCTCATACTCCAACACCGCAAACATTCTTAAACCTTTAGGATCTAAGAAGGGTTTAACTACTGTTGGTGGTGGGACACAGCAGAAAGTTTCTATTAGTAGGCATCTGATTTATGATGATCCTGTTTTAGATTATACTGGCGCTAGTAGTATCACTGGTAACATTCGCTATAATAATTTATCTTATAGTTTTTCTAGTGGTTATTTAACTAATTATTCTGTTAATTGTGCTGTTGGGTCTGTTCCAAAAGTTAATGCTTCTCTTATTGTTTTGGATGAATTAACTAGCTCTAGTCAGGAGTCTAGTGAGGTTGGTAGCTCAATAAGTAATATTTATATTCCATCTCAGGGGTCTATCAGTATAACATGCGACAACTCCACAACAAATAGAGTCATTGGTTTTGATTATTCAATTACAGCTAATAGAAAGCCTCATTTCTCTATTGGTCAAGAGAGCGCTGTTGATATAGAATTGATACCCCCATTAGAATATGCAGTTCAGGTTCAAATTGAAGTCGATGAGGCTCAACCTCAAGACGCTTTCAATTTTTTAACTAATAGAGAAAATAAAACATTATCTTTTGATATAGATGGTCGGGGTGGGGATGATATTCAAGCTCTTACTGTCCCTAATGCTACATTAGTGAGTGAGTCTTTATCTGCTTCTGATAATGGTTCTGCGGTTTTAAATTTAAATTATATTGGTCATGGCTTCTGATTTATTTTATAATAGAGATTCAAACATTTCTGGGGTAACAATTGAGACTGATTATGCAGATCTCAATCTAACTCCTGTTTATGGTTCGAAGGCATCTTTTAAATCAAAAAACTTTACTTATGAAGTTGATGACTTTCAGATAAATTCTATTCCATCTTCACTCAATAGTTTAATGGCTGAATATCAAGTTAGATATGATGTCAATGAAACCAATGCCCAAAAAATAGCTGCATTTATTGAGAGTAAGAATGGTAATCAATTATTTGAATTTAATATTGATAATAGCGGCATTTATAAATCTTTATCTGGGGTCTCAGATAATTATGGTATCAATCATATGAATAATCAGCACTATGAAGTTGCTGTTTCTTATTCTGTAGATGAAGCGCCAAATCTATTTAATTGGTCTGGGATGAATTTTGTTAATTTAAATGTCCCCACATTTGACTCATCATCAGAATATGAAAAATATGATGTGGTGTACATGAATAATAATACTAATAAATTAAATAATTTTTATTATTGCACTGGGGATCATGCGTCTTCAGCAGAGTACTCCCCAACGGGGTCTTCTTCATTTTGGACTCAAGATTTTTTCTTTAAGCCTGATATTGGTTTCCAGAACGATGTAAAGCTAAAGAATGAGGTTCTTGAATTTAAAAACTCATTTAAACAAAGAATCAAAACAAAAGATAACAACGCTTCATTCCCAGTTAATTATACTTTTACAGATATTAGTGATAAGCAGCTAAAATGTATGCTACATTTCTTAGAGAATAAGGCTGGATACAGAAGGTTTAGACATGATATAGAATCTGTTTATAATAGACCAAAAGTTATGTATTGTCCAGAATGGGATCATACGTGGAAGTTTTATAATGCACATGATTTAAATGTGGCATTAGTAGAAGATGTTTTAGGTGTAATCCCAACAGGAAGTTGATATGGCTAGAGATATTTTAAAGAGCAACAATGCGCTAGTGATTATTGGTCAGAGACCAGCATTCACAACTGGTGATAGATTTGGAAACGACATGAGTGGCGCTTGCATGAGCGCTGTTCAAAGCGTGTCAGTTGGCTTTTCCCAACAAAGACAAAAGTCCAAACAAATTGGATCTAAAGGTCTGGCCGTTAATGACATAACTAGAATGCCAGACGTTGATTTATCTATCAGCTATTACTACACCCCAGCGATGCTTAATGAAAATATGTTGGGGCTTGTTGATTCAAACCCATCTTATGATGGTACTGGTTTTTTCAAGGGTTACACTAATGAGGATCAAAATTTTTACATAGCAAATCATCCTGATCAAGGGTCAGATATGATTGAAAATGATGATCTATCTTTTAATTTGTCGAGCGATAATATCTCTGAAGTCATTTCTATAGGAAATGCATTCTTAACTAATTACTCTTTGGGTTTTTCGATAGGATCTTTGCCTGTGGTATCTACCTCATATAAATGCTCCAACATTAATACTCAAATAGCTTCTTCAGCTGAGTATGAGATACCAGCAATTAATCTCAATTCAGGTAACAATAGTAACGTTGGAGAGGTGAAACTAGTTGACGCTAGTATTAGTGGTTTTGATTATTACAGTAACATCAATAGATTCAAGCCGCCATTATGCTCACCTACAGATGTTAATGTGACATTGCAGAATTTGCAGATTGGCGGTGCGCCTATCAGTGGTGACGCTCACCTACAATCATTCTCGTTCAACATCCCAATCAATAGAGTGGATCTGTTTGGTTTGGGGAGCGACTATCCATATGGAAGGAAGATTCAATACCCAATTACCTCATCTGTTAACCTAGAGTTTTTAGTGTCTGGTTTTGCTACAGGAGAGATTGCATCTTTGATTACTAGTGAGTCTGGATACAACTTTGATATTCAAGTCATGGATACTGGAGAAGAATATCAGAATACATTTTCGTTTGAGGATCTTAAGTTGGAAAGCTCATCCTATCAGATGGGTGTTAATGATCAAATGACTTATTCTTTAGGATTTAGCTTTGAGATAACCAATTAAAATTATGGGCTTAAAAATTAAAAATAGTAAAAATATCGTTACAGATCAATTGGTTTTAAATTTGGATGCTTCCGATAAGCTGTCTTATTCTGGAAGTGGATCGACTTGGTATGACAGAAGTAGCCAAGGCAATAATGGAACTATAGTTAATGCTTCATTTAGTGATAATTCTATTGTTTTTGATGGTACGGAGGATAGAGTTAGCACTAATTATGGTTCAGGAAAAAACCCAACAACTCAAGATTTAACTTATGAAGTTTGGGCTAAAAAATCTGGAACGAGTGACAATGAGTTTTTATTCTTTAATAGCCAATGGGTTGACAGTAGAAGAGTTTACGCTGGGTATCATAACGGGAAATTAGCTTGGGGAATCCAAGATAGATCTTGGAATGTAAATGACACAGATTTTTCCATAACAAGCAATGTGTGGTTTCATACAGTTTTGACTTTTAGCGGATCTTCAGCTAAATTATACGCAAATTCTGAATTAAAAGATACCGATACGATAACCAGTTTTGAATTTTCTCACGATCTAGTTATAGGTAGCGCTAGAATTTATGCAACACCATACGATTGGACAGGAAATATTGCAAGCTTTAGGGTATATGAGAAAGCTCTTACGCAAGCAGAGATCCTTCAAAACTACAATGCTACCAAAGGTAGGTTTGGTCTTTAATCATAATCAATCTTAACATTCTTGCTCTCGTAAGTCTGTTTCTTCTCTGCTATATGCCGCTGACCATTTCTCTTAGCAGCATAATCATCAAAGTATTTTTTCTTAATAGGATCTACTCCTCCAGATTTTTCTGCTCGTCTTGCGCTCATTTCTGATGAATAGTCAAGCATATCACCCATAGTACCCTTCTTTGCTCCTGTGCTGTCCGTGAACTGCCTTTGGCTAAACGGATCAATGTTGGAGTCGATAGAGGCGTTAGGCGCGTAGAATACCCTCTGCCACTCAACACCAAAATCATCTATATAAATATGTTCTTCGTCCATAGATTGGAAAAGATCTTTATGTTCATCTGTTTCTGGGTGCTTATAAGTATATAAAGGCATAATTTATTATAAATAAAAACGGGGGCGTTTCCACCCCCGTTATTTTAATTGACTTTAATTTTGGTTGGTTTCGATCTTCCCTTTTTAGGTAGGTCTATAATCAGCAATCCATTATCCATTTCACAGGTAATAGATTCTGTTTCGACCTTTTTAAAAAGTTGAACAGAGAAAGTTTTCTTTCGACCTTCTGGATTAGTCTTAATTGTGAGCCTATCTTCAGTAGCTTCAATATCAACATCCTCTTTCGAGAATCCAGCGAGTTCCACTTTCAGTTCAAAGGAATCTCCTTTATCTTTAACATAATTTTGGTTATTAAAACCATAGTCATTAAACAAGTCGTACAATAATGTATCAATCATACAAACTCTTTAACACTTCTTATGCCAGATCGAAATCCTTGGAAATACGGGCTAAAATGACATCCACAGTGTTCTCATAAGTCAACTTGTCTGCTAACTTTCGTCCTTCTGTGTTAACTTGTCCCACTTTCTTTTCAGCTTGTTCCATAGCATTGATTACATCCTCTTCATTCCAATCATAGAAAGTTCCTTGATTGAAAGGCGAACCTTTTTTAAAGAAGACTTCATCATAACAGTCTACTTCTCCTGAAGGTTCGACGAGGATAGAGTTATCTTTAGTAGCCCAATCTTTGTGAGATGTGGCATTAAGAACAATGCTCCATTTGCCAAGACAAGTTGCGTTAAAAGCAGGAAGATTCCAGCCTTCTGCTCCAGATAATCCAGTAAGATCAATGTCGATTGCATTTAAAAATTCATTAACTTCAGAATTCTTTTCTAAATGAGGTAAGAAATTAATATTAGTGTATCTTTCCCCACCTAATACAGCATTGATTGTAGCATCCATATCTTCTTTCTTGTAGAAAGGGTTAGTAACCAAACAAGATAATTGATACTTCGGATCATTTCCGTATTTCTTTAGCCAAGTCTGAATAATTTTAGCAGTATGCTTTCTATGTTCAAACTTGCCCATTAAACCAAAATGGGTAATACCACTTAGGTATTCTTTTTCCGTTTCTTTGAAGTCTTTATCGAAACCCAATGGGCAGAATACATCGCCAAACAACTCAGCAGCACAGGAAGAACTAAAGAATGTTTGAGTTTGGCTTGAAGAAATTTTCTTCTCGATGTCCGTGGGTTGGTTGCATTCATAGAATGTTAATAGATATTGGTTAGAATTTTTTCTATTCTCTGAACCGTTCAGATGCCAAATTTTAAGGCTTGGAACATCACTGCTCAGATAATTATATCTATTATTGATACTATTTTCGATTTTCTTTTTCAGATCATCGTCAATATCATAAGCCTTCAGGTCGATTTTACCTGTTGGCCAAATACCCACATCGTGACCCCGCCCGATAAGCTCTCGGATAATGTTAAAAGAAACATTACCGAGGCTTAACGAGTTCAGAGGGGCTTCGATTAAAATCTTCATTAAAATGGAGGTTCATCATCAGATGCTGGACCAGCTGAGACTGGAGCTGCATTTGAAGGGGAAGAAGATTGACTATCGTCTTTCTTACCAGAATTTAGGAATTGAATATTATTCCCTCTGATAAAATACTTTGATTGAGGTTTTCCAGTTTCTTTGTTTTCCCAAGTGTCCATTGCTAGTTCGCCAGAAAACACAAACTCACGACCTTTAGTCAGGTACTTTGATGCGATTTCCGACAACTTGTCCCAAACCTCTAAATCAATAAAGCATTTGGTTTTAGCATTGCTTGGGGAGATACCGACACGAAGACGTGTCACCGACTTACCGCCATTAAGTTGACGTGTTTCTGGATCTTTTACAAGATACCCTACTGCTGTAATACTGTTATACATAATTTACTGATTCTTTTTCAAATTTCGATAAGCATCTGTTGTGAATGTTAATCACTCCTTGTATGCTCATCCCTAGAGATTTGGCCACCTTGCTCCAAGGTGTTAGCTTATTAGACCATGAATTGTATCTCATGTCAATTATTTTTTTAAATCTTTGGTCTTTTTCTTTTTCCAAGAATAATTTAAATAAAGAAAAGACTTCATAATGTTCATGAATCTCAAAGTCACCTTCCACTTCAGGCTGTCGTAAAAGTTCTTCAAGATTACATTTTTGGAACTTTTTGTTCCTCGTTAACGTGTTTAGACATTTCCACTTCGCCTGATTAGCTAGGTATGTTGGAAATTTAGCACCTCTTGACGGGTCATAGCTCATTACAGAATTGTATATTG